>JAESGV010000474.1_pt1 | contig 17814 bp, 14 predicted proteins | sample 9269781 | NCBI WGS metagenome assembly JAESGV01 (sample SAMN15741586, study PRJNA653496) | algae metagenome | isolation source: Tildeniella torsiva UHER 1998/13D and co-occurring heterotrophs from... | place: Slovakia: Slovak Paradise National Park, Hrabusice, Kosice Region | collected 2000-01-01 | reverse complement strand
TCGACATTGGCAAAATACACAACATATCGTTAATGTGTTTAAAATTTGGGACTATTTACTCGAATTTGTTGAGCGTGAGTTAACTATGTCCAAACTAGAACCTTCTCACGTCCAATGTACTGATTCGTGTTACGAAATCGGTAATAAACGCAATCCAACATATGTTTGTAATAGTATACCAACTGGAAAAAAAAGTGGAGACTGGGGGAATCGAACCCCCGACATCTAGCATGCAAAGCTAGCGCTCTACCAACTGAGCTAAACCCCCTAGTGATGAGCTATATAACTTAGTAATTTCCATTAAACATTTGATACAGTGATTATAAACCTTAATTATTACATTTCGTCCAGGCACGCAACTATTGAAAATCGCAGCCATATATCGAATTTCAACTGTCCAGATATGGTCCCAAACAAGTTTAATACTTACAATTAACAACCTGAAAAACTATCTCTTGCGACAACGGCATTGACCACTCTTGACCAAACTAATAGAAATGATTCGTAAACTGCCTGACCTCATGTGGACTAATAAGCGTCCTCGTACAGCAATAACCAAAAACATAAAATCAGTATCCGATCATATTATAAGTATGTTATTTTGTATTATTAATTGTAGACTACTTTGAACGCGAGAATGGTCTAATTTGTGCTAGAACGCCCATACAATTCTATTTAAATTCATGCAAGCAAGATACAGACTCCTCACTATTTGAGAAGGCATACCCACACATTATAACAATGAACTACTTTATCAAACAACAAAGTGAAACACTTGAAGCTATTGCACGTGAATTCCCAGTCATATCAGAATTATTGATAGCAGCATGGAGACAAGCGCAGTTTAATCATCTGAAAGAAGAATTGGATAGAAGCATAGACAAGATCTATAAGAAGTATCCTTGCAAGGATGCAGTACTAGAAGAAGTAAAAGAGTCCATACAAGAAACTAACAGAAACATTGAACTGCACACAGCAGTTACCAAGTTCTTTAATAAAATTAGAGAACTTGTGGATGCGAGAGTAGATGGTAAGATTATTCTGTTGTGAAACTAATCAGCAGAACCGATGAGTGCGGAAGATGCTATGGAGCAAATTATGAAAGCATGCAAAATGTCACTTGACGCACTTTACATACCTACATTTGATGTGGCTTTGCTACCTCAACAAGTCCAAGAAGTGATAGCACACAAACTACCTTATGACAGTTGTACACGCCAAATTATTCCTGGTCTTTTTGGAATGTTTGAAGGGTTATGGTCCAAGCAAGTCAAACAGTTTGTTGATGAACGTGTAACAGATCAGTGTTGCGTTGATAATCTTGTGCGTCTTTCTGGAGAAGGCAAGACCTGTCGTCTGCTAGCGTATGGTATCAAGCGGTACTTGATCTTTAACAACTGCACACAAACCAACATTGCACATACACAAAGCAATATATTCTTTCGAGATGATGCCTATGCGAAAATGGTTATGGAGATGCGTGAATATTTATCGAATTCATTGGATCATAAGTTTGTTTAATGTTATTAATCATCTAGGTATTGCATGTAGCAAAGAGGAACTTCTGATATTCGTTATTGCACGAGTAATGTTTCTGATTTTATGTCACAAGAAAGGGCTTACTCCGTATGAGTTCTTGATAGCACAAATTTATGGTGGTTGCCAGCAGGTTACTTATGTGTACCAAAGAGTGAGAACTATGATTCAAAACTACTCCATTAATGCTCTTCAAACGCTCCTCTCGAATTTAGTACACGAGCATCTTGACAAAGTACAAATAGGCATAGCAATAGATGAGATTAATGCTCATGCAACACACGCTCCAAAGTAAATATTACTTGTATTTTTGATTAACGTGTAAGATACATTACCGAATATGGCGCATCAGTATATCTGCCAACTCTTTTGCTAGAAACCATACTAATTGCCAAAGATAACTTTTCTTACATTGCTGTTTCTGGGACAAAGGTGAATCTGAATATTAGAAATGTAATTACTTCTATGCTTAGGAATTTACATGATCTGAGTGGTTATAAAGTATCAATCAATGTTATGCCAGATTCATCATTCATCATTACTATGTCTGACTTACTACAATTTTTAGAGTTACACATCAAGAAGGAGCAAGTTAACTTTGCAAACTACGAAGGCCACATCCACCAATTACTGGGAAGAAAACGATTGGTAGCAATTTTCTTGCAAATCTTTCTAAACAAAGTTGCAGTGTTAAAAGATTGAAAGAAAAACATTGCCAAAATTGTCAAAAAGTCAGCTGATTTAGCATACAATGAGATTGTTGCAGGCTTGACTAAAAGTTTTTTGTCTAAGTGGGACAGAGATGGTAAGCCAAATCTTTAATGACATTAACTATTTCTAGAAAGATTATTTAAAAAAGTAGTAAAACTTCTTATACTACACAGTGCGTCTATATCCTCATCATTGTTTATTACTCAAATTGATCTACTTGATATTGGTATAACAAATCCTATTATTTCAGTAATAAACAAAAGAGGTACAATATGCTACAAAATTAGTGCATTGCAAGAACATTGTGCAATTGATGCATGTGTACAGGTTGGAGAAGCAAAGAATATTAATACAAGCTTACTACTTATGCAGGCTGCTATTAAGTTATTCCAGCTTATACAACACTTTATAGCAGCAAGTTAATTTTTCAAAGTATAATAGACCTTTTAAAATTTTTAAAACAGTTAAAAAATTATTTAGTTTTATTTCTAATATAAACTTTAAATGTAAGCAAAGTGATAATATTATATAATACTATAAATCTAAATAATGATAATAAAGTATTATAATAGCTTAAAAGCTTTAAACTATATTATAAAATTCATTTTTGTTTATAGTTGTAAATAAAAAGAAATATAAAACACTAATAATAATTAATGTAAATAATAAATTATATAATTTATATAACTTTTTTTAAAATAATTAATACTAATAAAAAAGATCTATTATATAATAATAGATATTTAAAGAAGTATAATTAAATAAAAGCATTTATTTTCAAAAAAGTCTTAATAAAAAATAATAATATAATTTCATAATTAATAAGTAAATAATATTTTATATTAAATAAAATAGAATTATATAAATAAAAGTACTTTAAAAAAAACAATTTTTTAGTAGTAATTTTAATAATATATTTACAATCTTATATAATATATAAAAGTAATAAAATAGTTGAGCATTAATAATGTATTTTTAAATAATTCTATCAATTTTAAGTATAGTTTTTATAATTATATAAATCTATTTACTTAATATATAATTATTATATTTTAATAACTGTTAAATATTTAAAAAAGAATTATAATCAACTTAATATATATTAATAATAAATATTTATATATAAAGTTATATTTAAAGTATAATGTATTTTTTATAAAAATATTATTTATTATAATGTTATAATTATAATTTTAATTATATTGCTATCATTGTAAAATTTAATTAATAGAATATAAATAATTATTTTATAAAATAAATATTTTATTAATATTATTATTATACAAACCAAGTTATAATTAGATTTATTTATTTATATTAGTTATTTAAAAAAGTCTAATAATAAATATATTTATAGTCTAAAATAATGATTAAAAATAATAAAAAGCTTATATACAAAAAAATCAAATTAGATCTAATTAATAAAATATATATTTAAAAATAAAAAAATTATAATTAAAAAAGTTTAAACAAATTTTTAATATCATAAAATATTTTTAACAGATATATTTATTAATAATATTTAAGAATTAAATTATTAATTAAATAAAAATAAGAATAAAAATTTACTATTAAATTATAAAATTAAATAGAAATATTAGCAGATACTTTAATAAAAAAAATATATAATTATATTTGTTTATAATTTTAGAAATAATATTAAAAATAAAATAGTTATGTCATATAGTAGAAAATCTAACTTATACAAGGTGTAAATAACTTTTTAATAATATTACTATTATTACATTTTTACTATAATCAAATATATTTTAGATGTATAGTCAGATAGAGTATTATAACTTGTTTAATAATGATTATAATAGAATATTATATATTATAAAAGCATTATATAATGTTTTTCTTCTACTTTAAGTCTAGTTTAATATATTATAAAACTTTAAAATTAAGCAGCTATTTATTTACTGCTTGCAAAGAGGGAATATATTGATAAATAATTATAATAGTTTATTACATTTGAATTTTATATTAAGAAATGCATTAAATAACATAAAAACAATTTACTTTTAAAATAAAAACCTGGTTGTAATAAAAAAAAATTAACTTATTAAAAGCTGATTTTTAAAGACTGTCTAAAAAATAGAATCTGTTTTACTCTTTCTTAATGAAATATAAAATACTACATATTTTATAAAAAAAATCTATTTATTAAAAAGCAATTATTCATAAAGATTGCCCTCTAATGGCACTTTTTTGGTTGGTTTATTTACTAATACTTTAATACACTTTGATTGCTTTCTTTTCTTCTTTTCTTTGGTGACGTCATATTTGTCATTACTTTTTAAGTGTTTGTATTTGACACTAATTTCTTTTTTGGTATCTTTCTTGTTTTTAAAATTTCTTAATCTACATTTAAGTCCTTTTTAACACTTTTCTTTTTGTGTATTACTTTTCTTTTCCTTGGCATAGCTGATGCAGTTACTTCAGTTTTTTTCGCTTAAAATCATCAAAGCTACTTTGATTTTTGTTTGATTTTATTAGCTTTTTATTATCACCATCTTTCTTGGCCTTTTTATGATTGCTTTCAAAGTTTTTGTTGTCCTTTTTTGCTTTTTTTGGATTTTGACTTATTTTTGTCAGAATCTTCCAGCATAACTTGTAACAAAGCAAGTCCTTTAGCAACCTATTTTCCTTTACTAATTTTTTAAGTTGTGTGATAATCTCTCTTAGTAGAATGTGTAAGGTGTGAGATATTAGCATCTAGGAGTATATTTGATGATAATGGTAATGCCGTCTCTATAACATTCTTCACTGCTGCAATGCTAAAATATTTACAGCTAAATAAGTCTTTTTAAAACATTGTAGTATTAAACATGAAGACAAACTGCTGTAGTAGCTTTAACGCTGTCTTGTCTTGGATTAACAAGAAATAAAACATGATGGTTCTAGTTATTAAAGCATTTTTAATAACCAAGAAATTGGACATCTGTCACTGGTTAAAAAATTATATATAATCCACAATATAATATTTACATTGACAACATAAAACACTAGAAGATTCCAGTAGTATTTAATAATGTTATAAATAAACAGATATGCATTGTCAATTTTAAATGGATAGCTGCTAATTGTCAGTAGCTTTTTTAGTATAGTATCAAATTTAAAATACTGCTTGTTATATGATATAAAATTATAACTATTAATAAAATATTTCTACAAATGTTAATTGTTTATGTATTTAAACTTATACCATTTATATTATCTGTAAGTAAGTACTAATAAGCATTTAAAATGTCAGAGTTTGCAAATATCTGTTGTTTTAATCAAATGAAATCAAACTTGGAAATCTTTTATAGTTTATAAACAATGTAATTATTGTCTTATATTATTTTAAAGAGTTTTTCTTTACTTTCTTTGTAAAGCGTAGATATTTTACCTTTGTTATAAGGCTTATTATTATTGTCCTTTTTATTTTTGTCACTTTTCAACTTTAACAACTTTTTTAATTTTAAAGGTGTTACAAATAAATCTATAGAAATTAAGCTTAACTAAAATAATTAGTTTTATAAAATATACTTATTAAAAATATCTTTTGACCTTTTTCACTAGTTTCTTGTATGTACCATTGTATAAAACCTGTTTTAACACCTTAGCATTTGTTTTATAGCGACTTTCGTCTAATTATATCAAAAGGACTTTACAATCAACCGAGCGTCAGTTGACCAAGCACTTGGTGTCATTAGATAGAGAATTTCTTTTTACATAACCTCCAATTTTTTCGCCTTATAAGTATGTATTGATTTTGCCCAAATAAAAAAAAATACCTTAAAAAAGTGTTAATTTAACTTAACAGGTCAACTACACATACACCACAAACTTTTATAACAAAACTACAACACCACAGTACTAAGCCCTTCTTTAATGACCTTAAAAAAGCGGTGGTAAACATAAAACAAAAAAACTTTAAAAAAGCACTCATTACCAAATTAATTACGGTACAGCCATCTACTTAGCGATTATATATAATCAAAGACCAAAACAATGAATTAAAGATTGCTATTGTGGATAAAAGTGGACATAAAAATCTAAATGCAAAAAGAGATGAAAATTTTGATAAAGTATTTGCGTTTTAGTGCAGAAAATCCAAGTGGACTCAATCAAGTATGTTGCTAAAATGGAAAAAAAAAACAAAAATCTGTATATTAGTGCCACAAATGAGTAGAATATTGCATGATTTTAGTATCACTCGCAAGAAACTATCAGTTTACTTTTATGAGCAAAATGATAAAGCAAACGTACAAGCAGCAAAAGAGTTTTGTAAAAATCATTGCTATTGTTAATTAAAAATCTCATTGAAAGAGTGTTCAAGCACTGATGAAAGTGGGTTTCATAATGACTTAAAACAAACTCATGGTTGGGGTCAAATCAAGAAGACAAAAAAGATTGACAAGAAAAGCTCTCTTAAACGCAAGACAGCAGGAGGTAGTTATAATGATATTAGTAGTAGAGTACACAAAATCAATGTTAAGATGCCTAGCAAGCTTATTAACTTGGTTGTTACTATTTGCTTAGATCCTGCCCAGCCAGTGATTGGTTTTGCCTTTAAAGATTAAAATGTGAATGTTTTAACATTTTTATATTATATTGATAATATAAGGTTTTCAGAGATAGTTAATTATGATCTGATTGACAGAGCCTCTATTCATTGTACAATATCAAATAATAAGATCAACGTATTGGTATTATGGAGATGTATAAAAACAAAGAGGTTATACCAGATTTTATCCCAACAGGATACCTTGAGTTTAATCCTATTGAATAACTTTTTAAATGGTTAAAACAATATTTAAGAAAGCATGTCTTTCGCTTTGTTGATAATGATAAATGGACCAAAGAAAAGATGATACAAGCACTACTTGAAGCAAAGAATGAAGTAAGTTATAAAATGGTAAAAGGGTGGTACAGAAACTCATATTCACATATGTATCCTGGTTAAGTTATTCCTGCATATTTAAGACGTGTGGTATGAATGAGGAGTTAATAAAAGTGATTTTTGGGAACTTTTTTCTATTTTGTGAAAAAAATACAAATAATTATACTATGAAAAAATTGGAGGTTATGTAAAAAGAAATTCTCTATCCAATGACACCAAGTGCTTGGTCAAGTAACGCTCGGTTGATTGTAAAGTCCTTTTGATATAGTTAGACAAAAGTCACTATATATAACTTAAAAGATGCGATTTCATACCAGCATATTGCTGGAAATACATCACAGAAGTGAAATACATCTATAACTCAGTGAATATGCTTGATTACCAACTATGTCTAACAAATATTCAACCAGATGTTATATGCTATCTTCACCAGTATTTAAGACAACTTTTTATTTTTTTTACTAATTACAGTCTTGCTCTTATAAAAGAAGCTAAACAGTGGTTTATAGATGTCATTTTTGATATATGGCAAGGTTACATATGCTCTGTTGTTTATAAGTCAGAACATTTCAACAGAGTTATAATAGGCTTTGTTTATATACATAAATTTAAAGAAGTATATAATTATGTAGAAGTGTTAAACTATCTTGCATCTGCTTTAAGTTTGAGCAAGAAGGAGCAAGAAGCTCATTTATTAATAAGTGATAGTAAGGCTTTTCTTATCAATGCATGGTGTACAAACTTTCCATATATGCCTTAAAAGCGTTGTAATTTATACTTCATCAAGAACATTTTCAACAAGTTGCAGTACCATCTTCTCACCCAATAACAAACAAATTAAAAGCATTATTAGTGTTTTCAATGGCTTTCGACTTATCTGCTAAAAAAGTCAAATAAAATAAAAACAAGATTTTTAAAATAATGTATGTTTTTATAATATTACTTGCTTATATATATAATGTCAATTATTTATTAATATTAAAAGTCAAGTATACAAAAAAGAATACTATTGAAGCATATCATTATATTATAAAGGAAAAGCTTTCAGTTTTGTACACTCATATTCTTAAATATAACAAAAATAGCAATGTTGTACAAATAAGGCACACAACAAATGCAATTAAGTTATAAAACGCTGTTATAATTAAAAAGTGCAAACAAATTACAACTTTAATGCTATTACTCTTTTAGAGATGCTTGTTAAGTTTTTCATTAAACAAGCAATGAATATAAAGTTGGCTGTGCATAATCAAAGCAAATATGATATTGTTAAATATATTTCTGCATTTTTAAGAAAAAGAATAGAATTTGTATTATTTGACATTATTTATGTTTATGTAAAGATCAATTAAAGGCAGTATTAATTGCTTTATTTGCATTTACTTTAAAACTTGCAGTAATATGCATTATATCATCTGTTAAAGCTGAAATATATGAGGTTACTGTATGTCAGATAATAATCGACTTCAATAACATTCAGCTTTTTAAAAAAGACGCATTTGATGCTCTGCCAGCAGTTGCAGTTTATAATTCAGTTATATATTCAAAGCTATGTTGGTAGATTGTCCAAACAGATGATATTGCCTAAACTTACAATAAATGTAGTTGTAATAAGTTTAAAAGCAAGAAGCTTTGTATCTATGTTATTTTAGCTTGTCAAAAAGTAAGAGTTGACACATATTTTAGAAACTATGGAAAGTAAAAAGCAGATATAAGTTTTTTGAGTAACAAAGATGGAGAAAAAGAAGCTTTTGTTATTAAATATGAGTTAGAAAACGATTTTAACGCAGGAATTGGTAATGCAAAGCTAGTTGTTAGCCATAGAGGCACAAAAGCATTAAAAGTTACAAATATTATTGCTTTTTTAATTATTTTAGCTACTAAGATAGGAAAGAAGAGAGGAAGGCTATTAAAAGTAACTTTTAATACTAAAAAGCCTGTTGTCACTGCAAAGCAATACAAAAGACCTAAAAAGGATACTATTAGCATTCCTTCTCTTAAACCAAGTGAAAAGCGCAAATAAGGACGGCTATTAAAAGAAAATACAATAAAAAAGAAGTAAAAGCTTCATTAAATATTTAATTTCTGAATTTGATTTATTAAATTTTCAAAAATTTAAAAAAAAACGGAATGCATAAAATACAAATTCCGTTTTTTAGACAATCTTGATTTTTAAAAGTATATAAATATATTAAAACTATTCTTGTAGTTTTATATAATGTATTTTTAAAGTTATAATAAGTTAATCAAATTAAGCAGTAGAATTATTTAATAAAGTAATATTTGTTTTAGTATATTTATATTTTTTACTATTATGCTGTTTATATGACTTAACAAAGCCTTTTAAGTTTCTATAAAAAGAAATAAAAGTAATATCAGCAATAATGTTAATATTTTAAAGCTTATAATAATACCATGATAATATTAAAAGTAAGTAACTAAATATAAAATTCATAATTTTGAAAAGTAAGGTTTTTTAAGTATTACTACATAAAAGAATATAAGTAATAAAAGTAATATTTATATAAAAACTAGAATAAGTTGCATAAGAAATAATAATATGTAAAATTCAAATACTTATAGCATTATATTAATTTGTAAGATTTATAAGGTTATTAACTTTTATATCTGTTAAATAAGTCTGTTTTATACTTATTATCAGAGGCATCTGTCAATGTAACTATTGTTTTCTTATCTTTACTCTTTAAATGTCATTATTACATTTGTTTTTCTTTATTTTAAAGTTAAATTATTAAAGTTAGACTTTTTTTTAAATTAAAAAAGGCAGATACTAGAGCTTCTATTCTTTTTATCTAATTCTTTCTTTTAAATTGCTAGTTATGTTTTTTTTGTCTTAATTCTAAGCCTTTTATTTTGTTTTTTTTTGTTTATACTTTTTTCAACATGTATTGCTGTTTTATTCTTTTAATATAACTTAAATATGTTATATTCTCTATTGTCTCTATTACTGCAATACATTCACATATTTTAAAAATGTGAAACTGTTATTTATATTAGCTAAATTTTTAAGATATTATGAATAGCCTTTTTATAAATAAGCATTTTAGCCAGATTTTTAAAATATTTACTTATTCTTATTTATATTAGCTAAATAAAAAACAAAGAATGATAACTAAATACTTCTTAATTAAAACAGATTTTTATAATATTTAATAAGATTTTAAGTATATTAAAAATAGTTTTGCATTTAATAATTATAATTCAAAAACAGAATTAAAAAAGCATTGTATACAATTATTTAAGCAGAATATTAATAATATTAAAAGTTTTTAATACAATAATAAATATTTAAATTTATAAAAATTATTTATTATATTTTTACTATTTGTAGTTTTATGCTTTTATAAGAAGGATTTATATATATGAATAAGTTTTTTAGCACATTACTCTTTGTAAAACATCTTTTAAGTATTTTTAAAATACTTTTAGCTTAAAAAAACAAATATAATGTTGATATTTGTGTTAGTACTTATTTATAGGTCATATCATATAAATATAAGAGAACTGATACTTATATCTCACTTACTATTAGCTGTTATAAACAAAGCTAAGTTAATACATTTATATGTGTGACTATTTTGTTGATTTTTTATCTGTTAATGAACTAATATTTTGTTAGTATTACTGTTATACTTTAAATTAATGCAACTATATTATTTGTATATAAAGTTATGTTTTATATAACCTATTAAATTTCTGATATTAAACTTATATATAATATAATAAAATGCTATTTACCATATATGATGTTTAATGTTATATCCATTAATGCTGCTATTTATATGTGATATACAACAGTGAGAATATATTTATTTATAAGTTTGTATAGCTGTTTAAGTTGGTTTAAAATTACAATCATACAAAGTAGCTTTTATTAGTATAATACAGTAATAGTAATTGCATATTAAATCAGTAGCTATAATATAATTATATATTGTTTATATCTGATGCTTGTAGCAATATCTAATATATAAAGCTAATGTTTTACCAACTAAGTTAAACTTTTTTCTTATTACATTTCCACTTTTTAGAGATTGGTTATTTTTTGCATATAATATGCTTTTAAGAAATATAGTTAATAACTTTATAATAGCACTCTATAAATATCTTTTTATATTAATAATAACATTTAAACTTATTACAAGTAAGTAATTAATAAATTAATACTTAAGTTTCAAATAAAATTTACAATTATATTAAAAAACTTGAATATCATTTCATAAAAACTATTAATATCAATAATTAACTATAAAATAAAAAGTATATAACTTATTTTTTATATTATACAATATAAAATACAAACTTATTTAGTATTTAAAGAGTTATTTAAAAAAAAAAGTTAAAATAAAAGAAAAGTTTACTAATTTAAAAGTTAAAAAGAAGGTTTTTATAATATTTATATAAGCAACTTTAAAAAAATTTTCTTTTATTTTAATTTATAAAAAGAAATATGTATAAAAATTATTATATAATATAAAATTACATTACTTTAACAGTTTTTAATTATTTAAGTATTCTATATATTAAAAATAACTTTTTAATAGTGATTTTAATAATATATCTATAATTTTTGTAATATATAAAAGTAATAAAATAGTTAAACTTTAATATTATTTTTTAACTAATTATAAAACTAATATTTTGTTAATATTGCTATTATACTTTAACTTAATGCAACTGTATTACTTATATACAAATTTGTATTTTATATAACTTATTAAAAACAGTTAAATTTCTGATATTAAAGTCTTATATAACGTAATAGAGTGTTACTTATTATATATAGCATTTAATATTACATCTACTAATACTGCTTGTTTTTATGTGTTATATAACAGCAATGAATACATATCTGTTAGATTTGTATAACTGTATAAGTTGGTTTTAAATTATAATCATATAAAGTAGCTTTTATTAATATTGTACAATATTAATTGTAATACAGAATTAGTAGCTATAAAACAATTTATATTTGATTAATTAATAACTTACTGCCTTTTATTATTTAAAGTATTATATTTATACATCTTATAAACGTTTTTATTATTTAAAAGTATAAAATATTATAATTTAAATTGCTTTAATAGTTTTTAATTATTTTACCTTAAATTAATATAACTTATTAAAAAACAATTAGATCTTTAATATTAAAGTCTTATATAATAAAGTATTATTTATTATATATGGCATTTAATATCTATATTTATTAATATTACTTATTTTTATGAATTTTATAGTAATAAATATATATCTATTAGATTTGTAACTATTTAAATTAGATTTAAATTATAATTATATAAAATAACTTTTATTAAAATTATATAATATTAGTTATAATATTGAATAATATAATATTTATATTTGATGCTTATATTAATATATAACATATTAAGTTAATATTCAAAAATTTAATAAAAAACAATTAAAATATAAAATTTTTTAAGTTATAAAACTAATTTTAAATATTTTTAATTATTAAAAGACAAAATATTTAAGTATACACTTTTAAATGTTTTATATTTAATACATACATTTAAAATATGCTATTATATTGCATATATAAATTAGAGATATGGTATACAAAATATCTGTTAGTTATTTTAACTGTCTGTCTAATATGATGTTTGTTAGATGTATAACAATATAAAATGCAACATGGTATAAAATATTGCACACCACTTAAAATAATTAATTAACTTTTAAATTTTACTACAACTTGTCTTACATTAAGCTTACAATTATATAACACCTTAATAAGCATCTGTCTTACTTGAGATCTAGTATTATTATAAATAAAAACTTGTACAAATCATTAAATTAGCAGTTTTTGTAGGAAGTAGAAATGCGAGGTCAACTTGATGTCTCTTTTTATAAGCAAAAGTTTAGTTTAATAAAGAATAACTTTTATAAAAATGATTACATATCAACTACATACTTTACTTTAATCTAAACAAGTCAAATTATTCTATATTTTCTTTTTAAATTTGTAATACTCTATAAATAACACTGATAATGAATTCTAAATCTGCTTAAGTGAATCAAAATACAAATTCAATTCTAACTATATCTTTAAGGCCAGCTATTAATAACTCTACTGCTTTAGATGTAAGAAGAGTCATTGTAAATAATCTATTATTAGATTTGAATAGATTAAAAATATTACAGATCAAAATAAAAAATCCTCAAAAACTGTCACCTCCTCTAGCTACATTAGCTGAAGTTGTTGTTGAGAATTTGTTTTGGACTCATGTCCATTAAAACAACAAATCATTATAAAAACTTTTATTTAGAGATTATAAGGACAACTATAAACTGTTTTGTGAAACATTAGTCACATTAAATCTAATTAAGGCAATTGCATTAACTGGTGAAGAAATTATCAAGTTTTTCAAAAAGTAAAAAGTGGTAAAAGTTAAAGTGCATGCTCAAATAAAAACTTATATTTGAATTTTTAAAAGAGAAAGTAAAAAAAAGTTGCACGTGGTGTAATACAAACCCTCGTTTTATAATAACACGCTTAGCAAAACACATAGCTCCACTGACTTACCCAAAAGACTCAAATTATATCATTAAGAAACCAACAAGTTAATTATAAGCAACCTTATTGGCATAGACATGCACATAAAAGGTAAAGATATACTCAATGAGTCTATTTTCCCGTTTTTATAGGCTAGCGTCAAAAAGCAGCTATTAGTTGGTAGTATAGCCACCGCTGCACATGACACTTCCAATGTGAAGAAATGCAAATGCAATTAAGAGTTTTCTAAGGAAAGACCAAGTAAAAAGCTGCATGGTGACAACAACAAGCTTAAACCATGTCCACACTGCAAAAAAAGTGGCCACTTCCCTGAACAATGCTGGTTGAATCCAAAAAATCCAGACAATTATATCAAAAAGTTCAAGGAAAAAGAGGAGAAAGGCTGTTCAACTAAGGACACAAACAAGAAGAGAGCTAATGCGCATATCAAAAGGGTTGCCAGCTCTTTAAACGATGACTATGGTGATGCAGAGTTGCTACAAACACTGCTTGCAAAAGCTAAAATGGTGAAAGTCTATCAAGTGATGGCAGCTAAAGCTAAAATGAGCTTTAACATTACAGTCAAAGAGGTATATGCTGCACTTCAAAAAAGCTTGAATGCAGATACTAACTTACTTGCTGATTGTTGCAAAGCGACAATTAAGAGAATTATTAACCCAACAATGGTTGATGTAGAGATTAATGATACACTGTTTCAAGCAAAGCTCAATTTTGGTGCTAGCAACTATATGATCACTACTAAAAGTCTCAATAAAATTGATAATTCTACTTATGTAATAAGTGACATTCCTCTCAATATAATATTAGTTAAAGGCTTGCCAAAACCTCACAAACAAGTCTAACTATTATTAGACTGTTTGAAAGTCAAATATGATATGGTTTTTGGCATTTTAAATGACAAACATAATAACTATGTCCTGTTAAGCTGCTTGTTTATCATTAAATAAGGTCTTATAGTTTCTTAGTTGGACATTATGATGGAACCCTCGCAAATTTTTTGCAACTATTATGCCCCAGCAACTTTAGACAACATATTGGATAGCCAGAAGTTAATAAAACATAGAGCTGTGGTTTATCACAAGAACGCTGAGTTGTTAAGTTAGCTAGTTAAATCTAATATTAAATATAACCTAACTACAGCAAATACACTTAGCATAATTAGTTACATCTCTATTAAGTTTGTTAATGAGAAAGATTATGAAGCTGGTAGCTGGGAATCTCAGTATAAAATGCCTGAAAAACTGTAAAACCAATATAAAAAGCAAACTAATAAATAGGTTAATATTGATATTGCTAAAGAGGTGTATAACCATCTAGACATGTATAAACTGTCTGATATGCCTTTTAAAGATTGTAGCTTAAAAAAAAACGTTTTAACACTAAAATATTCCATATGTTTTCAAAAAAAGCAGGGTTATGCATAATTTTGTATATGTCAATAGCAAAATCAAGTCAAACACTAATGATATACCTGATATTGATGAGCTGTTCAAAACTATAAGCAGAAAGAAGTTAAAAATCTACTTAAAAATTGATCTTCGATCTGCATATCTGCAAGTACCACTATATCACAAAGACAGACACGTTACAACATCTATATGTGGCAACAAGCAGTACTAATTTATTACTATGTCACTTAAGCTTAAACATATTCCATCAATCTTTCAAAGAATGATCAAAAGTTTGCTCCAGCTGCATAAATGTAGCGACTTCATATATAATCACATAAATAATATAATTATCTACAATGATGACATAAAAGAGCATGTCAAGCATATTCAAATAGTGTTCAACACACTAACATCTGTTAACTTGACTATAAATCCAAAGAAGTGTCACTTCTTTGCAGAAAAACTACTAATAGTAAGGTTTTGGCTTGAAACTACAAAGATTTAACTAAATTACAAGAAGCTAGCCAATATAATAACATAGATTAAACCTACCATACATAGACAGCTGCAAAGCTATTTAGGTATCATCAACTTTTTTAAAAGATTTTTTTTTATAAGGCCTAAAATCAAATTTATTGAAGCTACGCTCCTTACATCTTAAAGTTTACATTATGTATGGCATTGTTGATACATTGATTGAGCCATATTATATAAGATGTGTTGGTACATAAGCTTAATAGTTTTTTGGCGTTACTGCTTGGCTTGTATATAATAGTGTTAGTAAGTTTGTCAAAGGTTTCCATGGTGTATAGTCTAAGATTTTCCATATATTGTGCATTACAGATTTTGTCAGTGTATCTGTCTATTAGTATTGAGTTGTTAGTTAGTATGAGTTAAATGCCTAGTATTCATATATTTTCAATGATAAATAGGTATATCTTGTCGTTATTAAAAGATTTATACCCAATGCTACTAAGCTACTGTTATCATTTTTAAAACTAGAAAGACTGGTTTGACAGTGGTTTAAGAAGCTTAACGATATATTTGTATTGGTATATGATATACTTATAACTTATACACTATTTCTGAGCTTTTTAGACTTTGAGTTACCACTTAAACTTGCCACTAAGCTTCTGATTTCAGTATAAAAGCTGTACTTTTTCAGTGTGTGAAGGGTGAGATTAAATATCTCAGGTTTCATTTAAAAGTGTTACAAGATGTAAAAGCTAGATACAGTACTTCAAAAAAGAAATTGCTGTCAATTATGTACCATATTGAGTACTCTCGCTATTAGCTTGCAGGCAGACATTTTAACTTATTTACTAATAATCAAGCAATGGCATATGCACTACAAATTCACAAAAATGAGAAATATGATTATACTGTATTAAGTTGATTAACTAAGTTAAACAAGTATAATTTTACAATTACACATCTACTAGATAGAGACAATGTCTTATCTGATCTATTATTATGAGTACAAGATATTTTAATTGAGACAATAAAAGCTAGTATATGATCAGTAAATCAACAAACCTATTTTCTTTTAATTTGGTAGAAGAGGCAACATTAAAGCAAGTATTAGAAGCTGCTTACTCAATCAGTCACTTTGATGTAAATGTGATATATAATCACCTAGCAAATACACTTGAATTAGATATTTCACATTTATACAAACAGTGTGTAGATTTCTGCAAGTGATGTAGAATTTGCAAAAAAGTAACTAAGTACATCCTAAGATACAGTCTACTGTGAAAGCTAATATTGAGATTACTAGGCGAATATCTCCATTGTGATGTATTACACATAACCAAAAGTAGATTAGGTCATACAGCAATATTAGTAGTTGTTAATAACTTCTCAAAATTTGTATGGTTGCGAGTTGTAGAAGTAAAAGAAGCTAAGCAAGTTGCAGCTTATCTACTTGACATCTTTACTACCTATGGATTCTCATCCACACTGAGATCAGATTAAGGTAAAGAGTACACCAATAAATTGGTGAAATATGTTTGTAAGTTAGGTGATATGGAATACAAATTTATTGTTTCTCATTTCCACAGTGGAAATGGACGCATTGAATGACAGAGTAGGACAATTCAAGACACAATACTAAAACTAGCGTTAGAAAGCTGTAAATCAACCAAAGATTGGCACCTAGTAGTCCCAGCAGCTATGTTATTGATAAATGCAAGAGTTCATCACTCACTGTAAGCGTCTTCATTTCATCTGATATTTGGTAAATCTTCATTTAGCATACAACTACCAGAGAATGAAAACGATGAGGAGATATTTGACGTGAATGAAAATCTCGTCAAAACCCAGAAAAAGTTCTGAGAAATCTTCAAAAAGAATGTAATTGAGAACATTCACCAAATCAAGTTAACAGATCATCATATTGGAAAATACCCTCACAAGAAGCCTAAATACCAAGTCTGCAATATCGTCATGTGAAAGATCTTAAACCAAAGCGTTAAGTTTCAAGTCGAATTATTCTACAGGTACAGTAGTGAAAGAGTGTCTGTGGCATATGTTGCATGTATTTGGTGTTGTTTTTAAGAGTTCTTTTTTTCAGTAATTTCAAACGTATTCTTGAGAAGTGTTTTAATATTTACATTAAATAATAAGCAAGAAAAACTACAGCAACGGTAAAAGAGAGTGCTGAGGACAAAGCATTGGCAGCGTTTGAAGTGCCTCCAATAAGTGAACTTCTTGAAGTGCCATCTGCT
>JAESGV010000473.1_pt1 | contig 17836 bp, 18 predicted proteins | sample 9269781 | NCBI WGS metagenome assembly JAESGV01 (sample SAMN15741586, study PRJNA653496) | algae metagenome | isolation source: Tildeniella torsiva UHER 1998/13D and co-occurring heterotrophs from... | place: Slovakia: Slovak Paradise National Park, Hrabusice, Kosice Region | collected 2000-01-01 | reverse complement strand
GTTGTCAATGGCGCATTGGCAAACTATTACTTGTGGTTAACATTCAAACAAGTACATGACCGTTCAATGAACTTTGCATCTGGGTTGAGAGGAATCACCGATAAATTGTACAAAAAGGGAGAACAATGTTTTATTGGAATATGCGCTGTGAATCGTGTTGATTGGTTTATTGCCGATTTTGCATGCGTGATACAATCCATGGTATCGGTACCACTTGCCAAAAGCAAAATCGAAACAGAAGATTTGAGTGACATTTCCCACGTTATGAATAACGCTCAAACTACTGTCGTTGTTACCGCAAGAGAACACGTTGCCAATTTTATCAAGATTGCAGCCAATAAGACCGACAAAGAGCAACATTGTCCAACATTGAAAGTTCTTATTCAAATGGACAAACTCGATCCCAAAGTCGATGCCGATAACATTAACGCTGCTCGTACAGCAGGTGTGAAATTATTTTCCATGTCCGATGTAGAAGAGTTGGGAGCCAAAAAACCAGTTGTACCTGTTCCTAATGCAACACCAGACTCACTTGTTACAATTGTGTACACAAGTGGTTCCACTGGTAAGAGCAAAGGTGCTATAATCACCGAAAAGAATTTCTTATCAGGAATCACCAAACCATACTTTTCTTTCCATCCATTGGTGTCCATAAGTTACTCTCCATTGGATCACATGAGTGATCGTCTCAATGTTCATGATACATTAATCAATGGAGGACGAACAGGAATTTATTGTGGAGATGTTTCAAGAATCTTTGAAGATTTCCAACTAATACAACCAACTGTACTCAGTTCAACACCAAGATTGTATAATAGTTTACATTCGGAATACCAAAAAGTATTAGCGCTCAAGAGACACTCTGACAGTTCTGTAAGTGAGGAAGCAGTAATGGAAGAGTTTAAATACATTTTAGGAGGTCGTATGCGTGCAATGACTACTGGTGGTGCACCAACAAGTCAAACCGTTGTTGATTTCTTACGTGTTTGTTTCAAGTGTCCAGTATACAATGGATACGCAAGTACTGAATGTGGTTCCATCGCATGGATCGATTTAGGTCCAGAAGGTGCTGAATCAAACATGAAACACAATTTTGATGGTGTACAAGTCAAACTCGTTGACGTTCCTGAACTTGGTTACACTTCTGAAGATAAACCACATCCAAGAGGTGAAGTTTGTGTAAAATCGGATCAATGTATTCCTGGATACTACCGAGATGAAGAACGTACAAAAGAGTTGATCGATAGTGATGGTTATTACCACACTGGAGACATTGGAGAAATGTTGGAAAGTGGAAGATTAAAAATTATCGATCGTAAGAAGAATATTTTCAAATTGGCACAGGGAGAGTACATTGCTCCAGAACCATTGGAAAACAAATTCTTAGCCAGTGAATATGTTGAGCAAATCTTTTTATATGGAGATTCGTTCAAATCGTTCCTCGTAGCAGTTGTTGTACCCAACGTTGCTATTATCAAACAGGTCGCAGAAGAGAATGGTATCGTATGCACAAGTGATGAACAATTATGCGCACAATGCAACGATCGTTCTTCCATTTTGTACAAAACCATCTTATCCGATATTTCAAGAATCGGAGGTGAAGCAAAAATGCCACGATTTGAAATACCAAGAGGCATGTTGGTCGATTTTGAAAAGTTTACCATTGACAATGGACGACTAACAGGACCAAGTAAAATTAGTCGTATTGGGTTGACCAAGTACTACTTGAAAAAACTTCAAACATTGTACGATGAGTTGGAGAACGATAACGGAGGATCATTACTCAACTCGATCACTGATGCGTTATCAGGTGTGATGAACACTGGTAGTGATACAACAGCAGTTGATTCACTAAGTGCGACTCGTATTTCCAGTATTTTGGCACAAAAATTGGGACTTCAAATCGACGCAAAGGATTTGATCAAAAAGAATCTAAACGTTGTCGATTTGGTGAACCTGATCAAAAACCATGAAGAGGTCATTTTGGATCTTGGAAAAGAAGTTGATTCGTTAGATGATATTTCCATCTCGAGTAAGGGAATTGAAAATACGGTCGTTGCTCCAGAAAAAGTTCAAAATGTATTATTGACTGGTGGAACAGGTTATCTTGGAGGTGCCATTATCGAAGAATTACTCAAACGACCAAACGTTACTATTTACTGTCTAGTTCGTGGAAAAGATGCCAACCATGCTCAAGAACGTTTGAATAGTCATCTATTACATCACGTTGGAATAGAATCACCAGTATTCCAAAATCGCGTCGTCGCAGTTCAAGGAGATCTTTCACGTGGAAAATTGGGAATCGAAGAGCAACAATGGAACGAATTATGTCGCATTGTTGACGTCGTGTATCACAACGGAGCAAATGTCAACTTTTTACTCTCATACGAGGAACTCAAAGCTTCAAACTCTGCCAGTTGCGTAGAGTTACTCCGTATGTGTGTATCAGGTGGAAAACTCAAACCATTACACTTTGTATCAACCATTGGTGTACTCGGACTCGTTCAAGAAAAGGTAACAGAAAATACACCACTAGATACCATCGTTTCTGAACAAGATTTTAGAAAGTTACAAGGGTACAGTCAATCGAAAATGGTTGCAGAGTTGGTACTTGGAAGAGCAAGAGGAAGAGGTATGCCAATTTCAATCTTCCGTCCAGAGTTGATTCATGGACATAGTCGAACAGGTTATGCAAACAATATTGAATGGATTAGTCGATTCATTATTGGTGTTATCCAAATGGGTGTTGCTCCTATTACTGATGCAAAAGTACACTTGGCAAGTGTTGATTTTGTTGCTTCCACAATTATTGATCTGACACTACGTAACACGCAAGTAGCGTTACAAACGTTAACGAAATTTGTTGCCGTTCATGTCGTCAATTTGAATCCGGAACAACAAGCGTGTATCACTGTGAATCAATTAATTGATCAAATTGTTTCATTTGGATACAAATTGCAACGTGTTTCGTATCCACAATGGGTCAGACAATTGAATGATTTGTTGACTACTAGTGGTACAAATCCATTGTTACCAGTTGCAGGAATGTTCCATGAACAAGGATTCCCTGGTTCTACCAACTTGGGTGAGCAACTAGGAACTGAGAATATTCGACAAGGTCTTCACGGAAGTGGTATTACATGTGTTAGCGCAAACGACCAAGCGATGACTCATAGATACTTGAAATTCTTTGTAGATCATGGAGATATTCATACGGTCTAATACGCCATAAATTATTTATTCTACTGTTGGTTGTATTTCGCTAAAAATTGGGTCTTTACGCTGCGCAATAGATGCAAAATTGTAGAATGTCCGTAGTGGCAATAGGAATAATCCTACGCAGCACAAAAAGCAACTAATTATTAATCCCAATGCTATATACAATGGGATAAATGCGTCGACGTAGCTCACGTTAACTACATTGTCGAGTTTTAGAATTAATAATAATGAGAATGGAACTATTGGTAGCAAAACTGGTTGCGTACAGCACAAAGCGTTAACGTTTCCTCTTGCTTTTCCCATCGCGCATGCTGGAATACAAACGCATTGACACATACAAATAATGTAAACCATCATCGTCCAAAGTGGAACACAAACTACAGACCAGTACGTATTTTCGACCATCTAGTTTCAGTCCAATTAGAATTGTTTGTATCAAAACTAGTAAATTGAACAAGTTCCCAGTTGTACCAAAAAACAAGAGAAGTCTACCATTATCGGCTGAATACTTGCTCAAAGTTCTAAACTTGACCACACTAAATAACACAGGTAGAACTAGGTACAGAGTGCAGTAAAGATATATCGGCCACATGCATTCCAGATAGCTAAGAGTTAGCTTGTTCAAAATACTCATTGAATACAATGGCACTAGTATGAAGGGCCATATGATTAGATTCAACGAAGGTGCCCAACCATCATCCAACTCTTTGACATGTACGTAACTAGCTTGATATTTCACGAAAGTATCGCTACCATTTAGCTGTCTCTCAGCAATTAGGTAATCGATGTATCTGGATTTCAGTCGAGAGATGTAGCCTGGATCAACTAGTAATCCCAATACAGTTACTAAGTGTGAAAACAGTATTATCACAGAGGGAACAGACACAGCTTGAATGTTGGTAACTCGCCCATCTGCAACAAGTGGAATAAATACAGATAGTACTATACATGACACCAAATATACTAGTGGAGCAAGAAATCCGTAGATCCACACTAATAATGTTTGTAGTGTTGAAACAATAGCTACATTGTCTCTCGACTGTCTAATTTGTCTCGCGCGAAAGGCTTTCTCATAGAACGCAGCCCTGTAGCTCTTTACGTCTAAATTTCCATGAATGCGTAGGAATTCTCTTTTCCATAGTACATCATCGCTGGAAAGACTTCTCCATCGAGCACAAACTCTTTCCACATGGATCAAATCTCTATACTCTAAAAACACAAAGATGTAATATGTCAAATCGTCTGGTAACTCTGGTATGGAGCTTGGAGTGTCGACGTCTTCATATTGTGGTGTACTTATCGGCACCCACGATTGTATTTGATCTTTGCTGGGCATGAGTAGCTCTATCGTGGTTTCTGCTGGCGATACTCGAGATTTGCGAAAAGAATTAACAGCAGTGAGTACAGCATCTGGAAGAATTGCTTGGATGTTATCATTTTCTAGCATAGTTATAACTGTTGTAATGATGCAAGGCAAAGAATCGTTCTAAAAGATATTCAGACAGATTTCTTAGCAAAGACAACTCTTTATTCATTCCTAAAGCTCATTCTACATTCTTTGAACTGCAATCAGGTTGACAAAGCGAGTATTTGATAAAAGAGGAGACACAGACACTGTTTTCAGTATGAACTACTTTACAGACATATGCTTCATCTCTGCATATACCTCTATCACGGCGCAACATCTATGTCATTGGCTAAAGACCAAATGGTGCACTATCGAGTTCATACATACACGACCCTTTGACAACAAAGGATATCTGTATTATCTCGCTACAGAGAGATTAGAAAATGAATGGCAAAATCCGTCGAAAACAGAGAAAATCAAATTATCGGCTTCCAGCATTAATCCACTTATCGATTATGCAGATATTCACAGCTTTGCCAGCTGTACAATAAAGCCAAGTACGTTTTTCACGAGCTACGAAGTGCCCGGACCCAGTTGGATACAAATCGATTTGCTAGACAAGTAACGCTGATGAGCGTAGGCGGTATAGAGCTGTATGGAACTGTGTACAAGCATTTTCATTAAAGTTTTTATTGCTTCCAACTTGTAAAAACAGGACCTGCTGATGTTTTGAGCAATGTGGCATAGATCTCCCCTGTGTTACTATACTGAGGAGGATCACAACCTCTTTCTCGAATGATCACTTTGTTGTTACTCACAGTGTAACATAAACAAGTGGTTGGGAATGACGAGACCACGCATGTTGCCCACTGATTACCTTTGACTGGCTTCAAAAAAATGATCTGCAACTTTGTACTACACTCATAGTAATACCTACTAGGAAACTCCTTCAGGTTGTCAGAACAGTAACTCTCCAAAAAGGTGGTTACTATCTGGGCGGCTTTGTGTTCTTTGCGTAAGACTGTACCGACCAATTCTCTCATGTTTGCAAAACTGAGGCACTTATTAGCGACACGGTATAATTTACCGTGTTTATTAAAATCTCTCAACTTCAACGGTTTACATACGACTCTATCCCGAATTGTTATGTTATCAGTTATCATTTGATATTCAAACAAGCCCAGTATTTTTTCTAAATCAACTGAAGCGTACTCTGTTACATCTGGGTACACACTAGGATATTCTTGTGAGCGTTTCGTGGTCATCTCTTCACACTCTTTGGTTGTCTTGCACCGTTGACTTAGTATTTGTTTTCAACCCCTGGTCTATTCAAGTTCTGATTAGGACAGTAGTTTCCATACTCGATTAAATGTACAAAATGATTTGGATCTTCCAGGTATTCCTTGATTGTTACAAATTCTGCTGCAACGTTTATGGTTTGGATATTTGGGAATGCGTTATGGAACGCTTCTATCCATTCTAGGTTATCTTCAAACTCTCCATCGTATTCTCGTAACGAAGGCATGTATGCATTCTTTAATTGATCTATAGAGAAGCGCCACTCGAATACGATCTTTTTCAATGATTTCTGCTGTAGTATGGCTTCGAAAACATTATTCGTGACGGCGTACTCCCACCTGTGACTCAAATTGATTGAATCTAGATTTCTATCTCGTACATAGTCGATGAAGAACTCTGTATCTCTTTCAGTAGAAAGAGTAAACCAAACGTCTCGAGTGTTTGGAGCGCATTTGAGCAGTGATTCTGCTGTATCGGTGAAATCAAATTCTCCAACGAGTGATAATGTTCGTAACTTGGTCAGCACACCTCCACCAAATGTTAATTTGGGACATTCTGCATACGCTTGCTCATCAAGGGAAATTAAAACTTCCAACTCTTCTAGATTTCCACCAACGCGACCAATCTCTTTGAATAGAGTTCCCGTGATGATCTTTCCTGAGAGGTATAACTTTTTCAATACTGGTAAATTGGCCAACATGCTGACGATTGCATTGTCCATGTACTTGTTCGACTTGAGGTTGAGACATGTTAAACCTTTACATGTGTTTCCAATAAACTCTGTAAGTTCTTTATCGACTTGGACTGTTGCTGGTGGTTCTCCATTAATCACTGACAAACTTAAATCAGTCAAGTTGGGCGCGTTTTGTATCCATTGATGAACAAATAGAGGAGGTTCTGTAATTTTGAGTGTCTTGAGTTTTGGGAACATGGGAACAGTAACATGTTCAAAATTGAGTTCTTGGCAACCTCCAAAGTCAATATCAATGGATTCGAAGTGGGTTAGTTCATGTAGGAAAGCAGTTGCGTCCTTAAATAGGATTGGTCCAAACTCGTATCCAATTAGAATTTTGTGCGACAATTGTTTTATCTTTCCGCCGCTCTCTATGAACGCGTTGTACGAGGCTATTTGTTGATCTTCTTCGAATAAATATAATCCTTCACGCATTGACAGTGCTTCTACGATACACCATGGTACTAGAGTAATTGGAGTAATTAAACGTGCAGTTTCTGTGATTAAATTATACCACTCTTTGTTTGCGTACGCGAGAGACCTTGTTTGTTTGATTGACAAGTATTCTGTGACATGCGAATGTATTTCCAACGGTAACGAGAGTAAAGCAGACGACAAGTCATAGTGTTCTTTGCTCATGTCACCTTGTTGTAAATTTGTTTGGAACTAGAGACAAGTGACAGCATGTTGGGCGCAGAGTTAAAGCATGCAGCAAAGGTCGAAAAGCACCAAGAAAAACAGTTCAGAAAATACGTGAAACAAGAATTAAAAAAAGAGATCACGAAACTAGAGCTAGAAAAACTTAATACAGCACCAAAGAGTCAAAATGTAGACATGTTAGACGACCTTGTTGATTGGGTTTCTGAAACGATAACGATGCTCACAGCGGAGGACGAACCTGTAAACTGGATTCCAGGAGTTACACGCGTAATAATAGACGGCGACAACTGCGCTCGGAAAATGCGCAAACTACTAGGTGCGATAACATTTTCTGAAGAAGAGGATGAGTTTTGTAGAAAAGAACTGGTTTGTGAATTTGTAGAAAGATTTTCCGAATGTGCGCAAGTGCTTCACGCCAAGTGCATTTGCAACGAAGTGAAAGTGAGAAGCACCACACGAATCGATACAGGTGTTTTCGAAGTTGTTTCGGCACTCCCGCACCGACATTCGTCACTAGCCATCGTTACAGAAGCCAAAAGAATAATCGATGAAGAAGGATCTATTTTCCACCACGTGTTTCTTACATCTGACAAACGATTAACCAAGATTCTGAAACTAATGGGTGCGCGATACATTTTACCTGTTAAACCATGGGTATCACACGCATCGAGTTTGTTACTAGAATGTGGTGACAAATATGAAGTACGAAGTGGAAATATAATTTTGTTATTGCAAAAAATTGGCGAAACAAAGACGCAAACTGTTTTGCACACTATGGCTGCAGCTCCTAATAGCAATGATAATGGCGATACACAAGACTATTTGGATGATGAACCAGGATTGGACGATGTAAAGAAACAAATGGAAGATGAAATGGAGATTAACGCTTGTGCTATTGCATAAAATACTCTTGTGTATTCGTCTATAAGTTTTTCCATTGTATGCAAGGTGGCTGCTTGGGATCATGATTTATTCCACCAAGCAGAAAGAGCCTTATAAAAGAAGTTGCGTTGCGGAGTAAAGCCGGTATACTCAGGCACTCGTTTTGTTTCTTCATCATCGTCGTCATCGTAGTCATCGAAGTAGACTTCATCGTCATCTTCGTTATAGTCTTGTTGCAACATTCGATACGCCCGATTCTGGTGTGTTTGTAAGTAGTGAAGGTAAGGGTGAAGACCTTTCTGAAGTTTTAGCTTTGAGCAAACGGTTTGCAATATATCTGACTTTAGTGGGCAGTCATCATGATCAATACTACAGTGATCGTACTTATCGTTATTTTTGAAAGTTGTTCTTGAAACACAAAACTTTATGCTTGGTTGCAAGTCGACAGTTGCCAATGTGGTATTCTCAGTCTTGAAACGTGTAATGACATAAAGTTTGGCACAGTTTTCGCCTGTAAGTTTATGAAAACTCTTTTTCTACTTTGATGCACTCAGCTTCTCCTAATATTTTGGTAATTGTGGCTATGTATTTTTGAGTGCTACCATTTTCTCCCCATACTTGTCGTTTTATTAACCACAATGTAGCCATCATATATCGAAAATTGTTAGCATCGTAGTGTGTCGATTACAACTTCTGATTTTATACGTAGACATCGAATAGCAGGATCATTTGCGGTAGGACAAGTTCCATGCATTTCGGTTGAGATAATATCCCCAACACCCTCGCAGGGCTGGCTGTATACTTTATTGAAGATATGATCTTGAGGTTCATATAGCAAATTGTGGCTGTGTGAATGAGTTGCAGACATGTTGTTCTTTTGACTGGGCTAGGCACAATATTACAATCCAGGTTGACCACTTGCTTTGCCGCCACAAAAATTTAATCGTTAGGCCAATTTTCATACAAGTTTTGGCGTTTGACAGTTCAGATTTTCAAAACAACGATGAAACGTGCACGAGAATACGACGAAGACAAAGAGAACACGCTTGTAGATGAGCCATTTCAAAAGAGAACCAAGGCGAACTTAACGCCAGTGAAACGACAACCATTCCGCCGTACCTATCAAAAGAAAAACACACTATCAGACGCGGTTCTCAAACACGTCAAGAGACTAGGTGCTAGAGTCCCTGTAAAAGTGACAGCAGAAGCATACAGAAACAATTTCTATACTAGACCTATTCCTATGCAGTATTTCACAGATATCAAGTGGCCACTAGGAGCACGCTTTAAGAGCAACATGTTTGGACTCTCAAATATTCAATTTGGAACAATAGATCTAGATGTGTGGGATAGCGTTCAATTCCTACGGTTCAACCAAGACGCACTGATAGTCGGCGTAGGTAACGCCTTACTAGTAACCAAGATGAGACCACACGAAGAACTAGATCACTCGAATTTTGATGTTTGGATAGTAGGACCACAACGGTATGAAGGTCCATTTAACTTATCAGAAATTCTCACAAGCGTGGAACTTGATGAGCAACCAAGAATGTTTTAATAAAGAGTGTACTATACAGTTACGGCTTTTCTAGTATTAGAGTGTAGTATTCGCCGCAATACTTTGGAATGTTATCATAAATGTCTTGCACTTGAGCAACTTGCTCTTCTGATAGGTTTTCTAAATTGAAAGCGCCTTGTGTTAAACCAGTGTACCAATGTACAAACGTGTCAAATTCAGGGAAACTATAAAGTTGCATGCTGTCCACTGTTTGACATACTTTAACTGTGAACCCAGCCTCTTTCGCGTATTCTACAATATTTGAAACATCTTGATTGTTTACTCGCGATTGCAAGTTGGATCCACAGATCTCGTCGAATCGTTGTATAAAAGTAAAATGTTGTCCTGCCTGTACTCCAAAGCGTGACTTGTTGTTCGGTTTTAATAAGTCGAAGGCCTGTTTGAATAAAACCTTAATGTCATCATTTGGCAACCAATGCAGAAGCGAATTGGCAATAACTATGTCTACATTGCCTTTTAAGCCTGTAATGGCGCAGAGATCGTCAGTGTACGAACAGTTAACGAATTCTACATTTTTGTGCTCTGCATATAGGTCTTTTCCATAGTCTAAACGTTGCTTATTCCTCTCAATACCAATAACTCGACCAGTAGGTGCAACATAACCACTAAGGATAACTGATGTAGTACCTACGGTACACCCTACGTCGACAATTGTTTGCCCCTCTTCTATTTCAAGCAGCCCAATTAATTTGATTGCCAACAGCCTATGAGGGCTTAGAGTCATGAAAAACTCATTTGCTTGCTGTGTAGAATTCATGTGAGCGTGTAATTGTTGCTTGCAAGTTGATTCTGACAGTGGGAGAATTCAAGGAAATTTCCAAATATGCCTGTTTTAGGAACTGATGTAGTGCTCCAGCTAGTAAGCGAACAAACGCTTGGACGTGTTGATCTGAAAATGTTGCGTCACTCTCAAACTTGAAAAAGATCTTGAAGGGAATCGAACTGGAAATGCCAAGGGATATAAAATCGCCACAATCCATCACAACCTTAGTGTTACTAATTGAAAATCTGCAGTTCTTGTCTACAGTTCGTATCGAGACAAATTACTTCTCATCTAAAATTCGTTTCATTTTCTTCCCATCATGCCAGTTATGTTCTAAGTAAGTTGTAATCGGATCTTGTTTCAAATACAAACAATGACGCTAACAAGCAAGTCCGCTGCGCCTTATGGTAGCTGGAGCAGTAAAATATCGTCTGAATCGCTAGTGGAAGCTGCAGTTAGAATTGTGGCTGTATTCACTGATGCAGTTCGTGGTGATGTTTATTGGATCGAAAGCAGGCCAAAAGAAGCCGGAAGATATGTTGTAGTTAAACACGATAAAAATGGAGACAAGGAATTTATTCCTAAAGATCATAACGCTAGAACTCGCGTACATGAATACGGTGGAGGTGCGGCTATCGCATACGATGGTATAACAAATTCAATTCCGTTCTAACAATTAGGAATATTGTACTACGCAAACTTTAGCGATCAACTATTATACAAATACGATGGAACAAACGCTACACCTTTAACAAAAGAGGGATACAGATACGCAGATTTTGTTGTAGATGAAAAAAACGCAAGAATAGTATCTGTTCGCGAAGATCACACAGATAAGAATAGAAAAGAGCCCGTAAACTCGATCGTTTCGTACGTCGCAAAGATCAAAGGTCTAACAGTTATAGAATATCACTTAAAGGCGACAACGAACAAGTTCTGGTCAGTGGAAACGATTTTTATTCTTCGCCACGTATATCACCAAAGACTGGAGCCATCGCATACGTGTAAGCAATCTCTGACACCAAATAACACCACAGAACCTGGAACCATCCAAATATGCCTTGGGATAATACTAAACTTTGCGTTTTGGATAATGATGAAATTGTAGTCATCGCTCAAGGTGAAGAATCTTGTGCGGAACCAGTATGGAGTCCAGATGGCAGATTGTTCTTCGTGACTGATCGCAGAGCGTAATTGCATTCTTTTCTATTAACATTTGTAGTGGCTGGTGGAACATTCATTGGTACAACAAAGAGTCAGGACATATCGAATACGTTCTTGCACAAGATAACGCAGAATTTACAGGTCCAGCATGGACTTTTGGAGAAAGAAGTTATGTATTCAAGAATCAGTAACGTATATATAAATTCACTAACATGTAGAAACGAAATGGTAGTTTCCTACAATGATAAAGAAAAAGGAGGTCGACTTGGTGTTTTACATTTGGACAAGTACGATTCCATGTCTTACATCAAAGGCGATTGGACTTCCTACTCTGATATTTGTTTGGTTGGTGATAACATTTACTTTATTGGAAGTTCACCTACAAAAGCAGCATGCGTTGTTCAATACAACCTTGTAGATCACGCAACCACAATTCTCAAACTTTCCGCAGAAATCGATCTTCCATTGGAAGATATTTCTGTCCCAAGAACGATCGAGTTCCCAACTGAAAACGGACTCACCGCATTTGGAATTTTCTATGAACCAAAGAATAGTCAATATGAAGGATTAGAAAATGAAAAACCACCATTGTTAGTAAAAATTCATGGAGGACCAACAGCAGCTTGCGGATCCGAATTTAAAAAAGGAATCCAGTACTGGACAACTCGTGGATTTGCCGTTCTTGATGTTAACTATGGTGGATCAACTGGATACGGAAGAGAATACAGACAACGATTAAATGGTAATTGGGGAGTAGTCGATGTTGATGATTGCTGCAATGGAGCAAGATATTTAGTAAAACATGGATGGGTAGACGGAAAACGTTTGGCAATTGATGGAGGAAGTGCTGGTGGATACACCACTTTGGCTTGTTTAGCTTTTAGAAGTGTTTTCTCTGCTGGTGCAAGTCATTATGGCGTTTCTGACTTGGAAGCATTAGCACAAGAAACTCACAAGTTTGAAGCAAGATATCTGGACACTTTGATTGGTGAATATCCAAAATCAAAGGATTTGTACGTCAAAAGATCTCCAATTCATCATATTGAAGGATTTGACGCTCCATTGGCATTGTTCCAAGGAGATGAAGATGTTGTTGTACCTCCAAACCAATCAGAAATGATTTATGAAAAAGTCAAAGCAAAAGGTTTGCCTGTTTCGTACACCTTGTTCAAGGGAGAACAACATGGATTCAGAAAAGCTGAGAATATTCGTCGCGCAGTGGATGGAGAGTTTTACTTTTTCTCCAAAGTGTTTGGCTTTCCAACTGCTGAGAATTTGGACAATATCATCGAAATTGACAATTTGAAGAAATAAATTATCTACATTATGTATTTACAACTAGTATGTCATAGAATTGTCGTTCCTTGAAGATTGTCCAGAGTTGGTTCTTTTCACCAGGTATTGGGCATTCATATAACAATTTCATCACTGAAAAGTTATTATTTTTGAGCTTTAGAACAGATTCTTGGTGAAATGTGTTGCAACCTTGTGCTGTTATCGGATAGTAATTGTGTTTGAGTTCAATTATTACAAACGAGTAGTCATTTTCGAGAGGTTTCTCGGAAGATGGTTCTTGTGATGACCACCAATCAAATGTATGAGTGCACTTTAAATTCCCTCGCAGTTCGAGTACCACACAATATTTAGTTCTATTAACACCTCGCCATTTTCCAGTAACGACAGATTTTTCGGTAGTCACAACCATATCTGTATCTACATTAACTGTTTTGAACAGTGCCTCGAAACTTTTATCTATTAAATTCAAATACAAAACACTTTCTGTGCGTTTGTTGCCATTAAACAGTTCCTCTTCAAAACGCATAATATTAGTTTCTGGCTCTTGTTTATTAGAGAACGTAGTCTTCAGGTACTTGACTAGCGTCCTCTTGAACGCACCAAGCATCATTGCACGTCGCTATGATTGACGGGGACACGTCTCCCGTTTTGCGCAAGATATACATGAATAGAATGTACCTGTCGGCATTGCCACAGGAACCAGCATGGTTGTTTCAATAGTTTTTTACTAGTACGCAAATTTTCTAAACGTAATGTTGATTCTTTTTCCAACATCTTTCTCTTTGTTCATTCCATGTCTGTACATCTCTTGACAGTTTTCACCCATTAAAAGAAGTGACCCACCAGCCAAGTTTAGTGTTAAATTTTCGTCTGTAGTTTTAGATTTGAATGTGAAGTGTCTATTTGCACCTAAGGAGACAGATGCTATTGATTTTGTGTCTCCATACTCTTCGTTATCAGCGTGCATAGCTATAAATTGATTTCCATCGTTGTACATATTTCCTAAACAGATACTGTACTCGTAATACCCGACTTTGTCTTCAACCAGTTTTTTCAATTCTAACAACTCTTTTGTCCATGGTAACACAACTAAATCATCTCCCCATATTCTTGGTGCTTTGTCTGATGTACTTGTGTCACCGTATGCTACTGTTGCTCTGCGTAATTTTGTGTTTCCTACTTTGCGAAGTTGCCAATCTAACTTTTCAAACACAGTGAAGAAATACTCTGCTTGTTCTTCTGTCAAAAATTGTTCGTCGTACGTAACTCGTGCGTCTTTGAGTATGCTTGTCATATCGTTTTCAGTTGTTTGCCACAGAGTTTGCAGTAAAGTAGTTGTTCTTTTGAGCTCGCCACTCGCCACTTTTCTTAAACAAGTAACATCCAAAAGAACTTTGCACAGGTAGACTATTCGCGTGTAGATAATCAAGATTTATTCGGCTTATGTCCATATGTCATCTAAAATTGCGTCGTAGTCTATTTCGTCGTAATTCGTACCGTCAATTCCTTGACTGCTAATTTCCAAATCTTTTTCTGGTTGCCACTTGGGAGAGTCGTAAACCGCTTCTACTTTGACTGGAGAGCTTTTCATAAGTCCACGCCTGAATCGTTGATAGTCACCAGTTTCTCGTTCGTATTGCAATACCATTTCTTCGAGGTTTGTTCTAGTTGCTGGGTGAGAAGAGAAACCTCGCTGTGCCGTTTGTTGACTTTGCTTCGCAGATAGAACTGGAGTAGGAGTTGGTGGTTTTGGTGCAGATTTTGGTTGTATAGGCTTTGCAGGTGGTACACGTGGTGGTAGTTTAACTGCTACTGGTTCTGACTTGGATCTCATCAACTCTAACGATGTGTTTGGTGTATTGACTTCTACTTTTTTCGGCACAACAACTTTCTTCTTTGTATGTTCTGGATGTTCCTCTTCTAGAATCTCATCAATCTCTTCATCGATTGTTTTTTTCTTGTTTAACAATTTCACTTTGTACTCTTGAACACGATCAATGCCGACTACTAAGTTAGTGTTATTAAACAAGTTACGAAATTGTTCTCCGTCTAGACGAACACAAAGTGTTTGGTTAGCCTTGTTCGAAGCGTCGACTAGAATACTAAACGTTGCTTGATCTTTGCTCTTCCCACTACCAGAGTTAATAGATGAAATCAATATACTCGAATCTTTTATACTCCAAGATCTCATTACACTTGTTACCAATAGTGAGGGTATAGAATATTCTATTAAAGTTTGAAGCCGTGTTCACTCGTTTCACCTCGACTTGAACATGAACGTGCTTTGGTTTGTGAGCAGGAGAACTCTTTATGTGTTAGAGTGTTTTTGTTAGCTTACTTTGATTGTCGAAATATCAAATCTTGGAATTTTGTTAACAGCTTCTTTTAGATTATGTCCAAATGGTGGATTTCTTCCTACAATTGACTCGATTCGTCTTGCATCTGCTGTTAATATCTTTTCGAAACTATCTATTCCTGCTTTGGCTAACGACTGCGAGAACACTGGACCAATACCTTCCAGTTGTTTTGTTAAACAATCACTAGTTTCCCACATTCGCTTATCAATGCACTTTGTACTTCATTGTTAGTTAAATCAGTAAAGCTTACAGTGTATGCGCGTAGTGATGTTGGCTAAACAACTTTTTCTCTTTGGTGTATTCGGTTAGACACTTTGAGATTCTTGGAGCGACATCCATGATCGTGTTAGCTTGATGTTTCAACGTCCATTCATCAATCTTGATATCAGTCATGGCGGCCTATAGAGTTAATTATAAAACACAAGCATACTTGAAGAAGAACGAATATCTTGTCTTCTAGATCCTTGACTCGTCCTTTTACCTGGAAACGGATTTTGTCTTTTGTAGCGTTGATTGCGTTTAATATCTTTTTCTCTCCTAGTCTAAAGTTGTATTCTTCAAATTCTTTTGCTGAGCAGAGCGTTCGAATGACGTCAGAGAACGAGCTTTGTTCTGTTACGTTCTGAAATCTCTTCACAGTTTCAAACTTCACGTAGTATCTAGCCATACTTCTTCCAAGATCTCGAGGTTTTAGGGAACAATCTTCTGTCATATCAATCACTTCGTTCATTGCTAACTGTTGAAGGCTTCCAACGCACATCTCTTTGATGATCGAGTCCAACTTTTCTCGTGATATGTTTGCAGGAAGTTCGTAGTGTGTAGGATTCTTACGAATTCTCACATAAAAGAACGAAGATTTGACCCACTGAATTGCTACTGCTACGTCCTAATGCATGTAAGAAGATATCGAACATAATACCTGTATTGTTTCTAAAACGATTTCTGCGTTGAGGTGTTCAATCATTCTTCTGTGCATGTGACTCTCAACAGGGTTCTTTCTTGCTACAATGTTCTCGTACTGGTCTGTACAGTTTTGATCTGTAATGATAACTCCATGGTTACTCAACAGTAAACAAATGTACCTGCAACTCCTTTGTCGTCAAACTAGAAGTGTTAGAGATTTCTTAGCCGCGTACCTGTGGTCTTCCTGCTCTTCCAATCATCTGCATAATCGCCAATTCGTTGTACTCTTCGTATCCGACTCCAGTAGTATATTTTTGAGTTCCCTATTACGGTTAGTTATCTTTTCTCTTGTACTTTTATAATGCATAGTCTTGCTGGTAAGTTAACACCTTGGGCGAGAGTAGATGTAGTACAAACTACTCTTAGGTCACTTGCTACAAATAATCTTTCAACTAGTCTTCTGTCTTCCAAGCTCATACCAGCACTATGGAACGCAACACCTTTTGCTATACAATCTGCTAGTTGCTTGTCTGCTGCACCTTTGCTTGCTCTAGACAATCTAGAAAATTAATGGATAGAAAACAAGTACTAACCTATCACGATGACTCTCATTTTGAATAAACCCGTTTCTTGTTCCACCTTCTTTCGCAAGAAACACTGCAGCCTCGCTTGCAGACTTTCTTGTTGAACAGAACACGATAGTAGGTTTTCCGCTACTATATTCTTGAATAATCGGTAACAATTTGAAGTTGAGGTTCTTTTCGAATAAGAATTGCGACTTTGAGGTGTTGTTAACTCCTACCACTTTGACGTCGAGTTTGATAGGTCTGTATTCCTCGCCAAAGTTTAGAGTTGCTTCTTCTGGAGCTTCTAACCACTCTGCGATGTCTTCAATGTTTGGAATCGTTGCTGACAACTGTAAAACGATTAGAATTTGTGCATCGAGTCTTACTGCTATGAATCTTAACTTTGCAGAAGGTCTGTCTGCCATCTCTGCACTTGCTCTCATGAGTTTCATACGGCTAACAACTGCTTCCAGAACGGCACCTCTTCCTTCGTTTAGCAAATGTACTTCGTCGATCAACATCAATGCGACTTGCGACATTAATTGCATCATCCCGTAGTCTTTCCATTTTCTGCTCATCGAATCCCATTTTTCTGGAGTTGTGAGAATTACATCTACGTTCCTAAAATTGAACTCGACGTTGTCTATTTCGCTGTCTCCTGTAACTTCTTTGCATACGAGTCCAATCGTACTAAACTTTTGAGTCCAATCTTGAGTTTTTTCTTGACACTGTAACGAATGTAAGATGTGAATTATTATACTCACTAGTGCCTTGATGGGAGCCATGTAAACGACCTTAGGACGAGTGCCACCAGTATGAGTTCGAAGTAAACGGATGATAGCCAATTCGAATAGGACAGTCTTTCCAGAGCCAGTAGGAGAGCTCACAACGGCGTTCATCTATTCAATTACTAAAGTTTGACTATCGTGGCTTACATTTGAATTGTAGATCGTATCGAAAGCTTCTGTCTGCATTTGATTGAAATACTTGAATGAAAAAACGGACGAGTATCGTCTATCGACCTCTCCAACTGATCTGCTCTGAGTCGACATGACATTCGCGACTTG
>JAESGV010000472.1_pt1 | contig 17862 bp, 24 predicted proteins | sample 9269781 | NCBI WGS metagenome assembly JAESGV01 (sample SAMN15741586, study PRJNA653496) | algae metagenome | isolation source: Tildeniella torsiva UHER 1998/13D and co-occurring heterotrophs from... | place: Slovakia: Slovak Paradise National Park, Hrabusice, Kosice Region | collected 2000-01-01 | reverse complement strand
TGCACAAAAGAATGGAGGTGCCGCATATATCGCTGCACCTTTTATAACACTACTAAAGGCCACATGCATTTGTATTGCCATAGCGCCACCTGCAGAAACACTAAAACGTTAGGGTGTTAAAGACAAACCCGCTTATTGTGACTGTATTAGGATTGATGTTTAGATCTCTAGGCAGTGGAGCTAACTGCAAGGTCGCAACGGTGAGCAACAGCACAACTAGAAGCTCATTTCGCATCTGCTTGGGTGACAGTTGATTCTTGTAAAGAATAGCGTTTCAACGTCAAATTCAAGAATGCAAAAATGTGAGAAGAAGTACTGACTGTGGTGTACGCTTTACAAAACAACCTCGATATAGGAGGAGATCACCTAAAAACTTCTAAAGATATTGGAGTAACTTCTGAAACTGTGAGTAAGAATGCTTTGGTTCCACACCATGGTACTGTTTGTACTCGCTTTGCTTGGTTGTGTACATGGTTCTCCAATCGCTGTCACTACTAAAGGTGAACCGATGTCCTGGGGTACTAACGTACTAAATACTCTTGGTTCAGGAATATACGATCCCTATGGTATATTGTGACAGTCGTACTAACATTTTACAGACCTAGGCTATCCCATGATACACCCAACAATTACAGAAACGTTTTCACTCATTTGTTCTTCACACGAAAGATTTCTGACTTCGGCAGCCATTTTACAGCGACCTGCAATTTCCGCGAGTGGCGAGTTATACGCGTATGTTTAGTATGGTATTTGCTAATGTGTAGAATTTATCCAACATCATATGCTAAGCTGACTGTAACATTGCAACCTGGAGCAACTCGCTTTGTCTCACTAGCATGCGCTTTGAAACTTCAAGCAGCAATTGATGACATAGGTAACTTATACGGTATGTTCATATTGTACAATATCTAACACATCATAGTGTGGTAAGCATTTTTCCTTATTTTGACAAAAGGGGACCAGGATTCTGTCAGTGTTCCTCATGCGCTGGTAGATGTAATGGAGCATCAATACTTGGAACAGGTGTGGTTAATCCAACCTTTATCGGAACACCAGGACCTGTTAAAAAGTGTTCCATTGGTGACACTCACATTTTGTGTATCAGTACAATAGGAACATTATATCACTCTGGGTATGTACATACAACCACTGACAAACTAGTGTAAACTTTCAGGGAGAGCTTACTCCTCCGACAAACACTTGGCGTAATTTCGAAGAGCGTGTCATGTCATCTCCTGTAGTTGACATTGCAGCTGCATATAGAAACAATTGGGTCGTACTTGCTGATGGAAAAGTTTGGGAGTAAGTCAAATACAATATCAACTTATTTTCTAGATGGGGAGTACCAACTTCAGGAAATTTTGGTACCGGAACGACATCTACGACAGCAGTGCCTTATGCATCTGCGTTCCAAGTTACTGGATTGAGTGATATTGTAAATATAACAGTTAATGGAGTAAGTGTAGTAGCACTCAGCTCCACAGGACTGATATATACTTGGGGATCACCAGGAAATTACATGGTAAGTGTTGCAAAATACTAACGTTCTAGTTGTTGACTGGTAGTGCGAGTAGCTCCCGTTTAATACCAACAATAGTTAATACAGCAGGAACAGATATTGAGAATGCTACAATAATAAGTGTCAAGATAAACTCTAACCTTGGTGTGATGAAGGACACTAACAATCGATATTATTACTTTGGAGCACATGCTGGTAATGCGCAGTACGGTACGCCTGATATAATACCCAAATATTGGACTGCAGCAGGTGTGGGATTCCCACATTACATATCGTCACTCCCTAGTGATGTTACATCAGTTGCGTTAGGTGCAAGCTTATTATATGCTACACGTAGTGGTGGAGGACTCTACATATGGTAAGACCATTAGCTAGTACTAACAGAAAGGGGTTCAATGGTATCTTCTGGATCATCTACAAGAACAGGTGAAACTTTGGGCGCTCCTGCATCAATGTTCATACGGTCAGCATCTATACCTGGAAAAATGGCCTATTCAGCTCCAAATATGACAAATACCACTTCTGTTGCGATTCACTCACAGTATAATAATATGCTAGTTTCAGGAGGAAAGCTTTATACAACGGGAGGAGCTACAAATTATCAAAATGGAGCAGGGAAATATTCGTATTTTGCTCTGACGCCATTCCCTGTACGTATTCCAGGTGATCCATACATTGTCTACGCTAGTATATCATTGCAAAGTGCGATAGCGGTTGATAGTGATGGAGTTGTCTATGGCTGGGGAGCAAATGGTAACTGTAAGTTTTTTGTCTAATTACTAATGGTATAGCTGAGCTCACCACAGGTACTACACCAGTGCTTAATCCTACTGTCATAAATCTCAACGTAGGAGATAATAGAGTTGTAGATATTGTATCTGGTACAGGATACCATCTGTATGTCCTTAATAACGGAAGTATATTAGGTCAGGGTAACTCTATTTTACATCATTATAACAATTCTAGGAGCTAACCACTATGGTCAACTTGGAGTTCCATCACCAGTTGGAAACATTCCAACACCCAAATACGCTACAATAGATGACAATGCAATAGCAAAATCTATCACTACTCCTTCTGCAGTTGTGTATAATTCTGCAATGTTATCCAGAGACTCAAAAGTATACTTTGCTGGCAATTTTGGATCACAAGAAGTAATAGGTGATAATACTGATATGTCAAGATTTACTGGTGGAATTGCAAGGCAATTTACACGTATGTCATTTAGCTCATCGATCATAGATGGCAAAAAGCTAGTTGCAATTGCGACAGAAGCAAGAACGATTCTCGTGATATCTGATGAAGGAAAATTATACGGATGGGGACTGGATCGTATGTGTTGTCATAGTTTTATTAATTTTTAGCATCGTTACTCGGTGGATCAACTTCAGGAATTCCAAGAGAGATTTCTGTTCAAGGAGAATTTATAGTAGGTATTACCGCTATGACCACTCCAAATGCCAACCTTATCTCAGCAGTTGCGTTGGCGAGATCTGGAATTGTATATACGTGGGGCACATCAGGAAGTGAGTTAGGAACTGGGTTATCAGCTACTGATATCGCGCCAATAGCATCGAATGAAACTTTTAGAGCTATAGGAGTAAGAGGAAACGCACAATACTATTTAGGAATTGCAGATGTAGCAACAACCACTGATACGCCAACGCCTACGCTAGCAACAACTAGTGCTCCAACAACGACAACACCATCACCTACATCAACAGTTACTCCAACCACTGAAACACCAACTGATACTCCTACGGCAACAGATACTCCAACAAACAGCGTCACATCTACTTCAGGTTCTACACCCACAAGTTCGCCAATAACGACAAGCCTAGATACTTCTACCGCGGCACCTACATCCACTGTATCACAAACAACTACACATGCTCCAACAACTACAACTACACCAACTACATCTTCTGTACCTACAACTACCGCTCCTACAAGTACCGTAGCACCTGGATTAACATGCTACAATATTGAAGCAACAAATAGTGCCGTTTGTAGTGGCGCTGGAACTTGCGTAGCAACTGATGATTGTCAATGCAACTCTCAGAAAACATTAGGAACGCAATGTGAGATTGATATGCAGGCATCATCAGCTTCATACGTCGTGCTCGACAGTACCACAGGATCAAGTAACATCAACATGGACGCAGCAAGCTCTCTACCTGGAACTACAGGTAACGCAAGCGTACAAGCTGTGGGTGACCACGTTGAAATATCGAACACGTTTGGACAATCAGAAACGGGTAGAAAAGCTGTTTGTGTCAATCCATCTTACTTGATTGGCGGCGTACAACTGTTTGTAGCGTTCAAAATACCAAAGACACTTCCAACAGGGACTGCTGTTGAAATATGGTTGAACGAGGCAGGTGGACAACACAAAGCAGCAGCCAAAGTTAGTAACGAGAACGGTAATCTTGTGTTCTCGCTTACGATTGGATCAGACTCTCATTCTGATTCTATAGTACTAGCGACGAATGTTTACTATGTTTTACTAGTATCTGTGGACGCTTCTGGTGCGTTCGCTACTGCACAAGTTATTGATTTGAAGAACAAACCTGTAGCCACTGTAGAGGTGTTTGTAACAAATGATGGTACTGGTAATGCTCTCGCAAGTAATCCGTTCTATATATGTATGTCATTAGCGAATAGTTTTGGTCGCAGACAACATGCAAACAAGGATGTAGAGTTGCATATAAAGTATTACGGAACACAACGTGTTGGTACTGCTGGTACATTACAGCTAAAAGGTGGAACTGTAGGAATGACTGCCGGTGCGATTGTTGGAGCTATTATTGGTTCCTTGATTGGTTGTCTGCTCCTAGTATGCGTTGCAACGGCGATCATATTGTTAGTTGGCTATAAAATGCAAAAGAACGTTCCCGTAAAGCAAGAACTAGAAGATTTAGAGAGTCCGGTAATCACGAATCTAGAGTTACAACCTCAACCAGTCGAGGAGAAACAAGAAGTATATCAAATACCAGAACAACCAATTATCGTCGAGCATAATATTGTTGAAGTACCCCAACGCCCTGAAACTCCATTAGTGGTAGATCATCCACCATCAAGTACTATAGAACCTGAAGAAATAACCTTATTATCAAATGAGGAGGAGCAACTTGAAACTGAAAACTTGCCAATCGAATCTTCAACAGATGCGGCAGTAACGAGTCACGAAGAAAGAGAACCAGAGCCTACGCTTCCACTCGAACAAGAACCAGAACAAGAGGATGCACCTGAAGAAGTTGAACCAGAAACAGAAGCAGTAGAGCCAGAACCTGTTGAAACAGTGACTCTTGGTATTGAAGCTGATTTAACGCTCGACGATGAAGGTAAAAAGGTACTTGGAGAAATGAAAGATATTATTACAGAGATTCGTGGAAAAGTGTCAAAAATTACAAACAAGAACATTTCAGAGTTGCAAGCATATGCTACTCCACCTCCTGTTGTGTTTAGTGTTCTGAGAGCAGCATTGATTGTGTTAGGATATGATGCAGATGAGTTATCAAAGTGGGGAACATGCAAAAAATCACTAAAAGATGGATTCCTGAAGAAGGTAACACAATTTGATCCAACAGATGCATCACATGCAAGTAAAAAGTTCAAGTTGGCACAAGAAGAAATTAATGAGTTGGATTATGAAACGTGTTTGAAAAAAGGAAGTTTACCAACTGCAATTATATGTGAATGGGTGCGTGGTGTTTTAAAAATTCGATACATGGCAGTACAGTTGCGAAATAAAGAGTGAACTATTAAATTTAGCAAGCAGTTGTAACTCACATTTCAAACGTCGATTACAAAAACGCTAAGAACTATATTTTTCAAGAGGATGACAACCCGATAAAAACAAGAAGTCAACTGCTGTGAGTAACAACAATGCGTCATCTCCGACAAGTTTTGCTGTTCTTTCTATGCGTAGCGTTTTTAGAAGCCTCACCTATTGCTGTTACCACTGGTGGAGACCCTATGTCCTGGGGAGATAATACGTATGGCTCCCTCGGCGTGGGAACCAAAGATCTAGGTATTCATATTTTAATCATCTTTAAGTATAGACCTGTTTTATCCAATGGCGCACCCAACAATCAATGAAACATTCTTAGAGATCTGCTCAACAAGAGAATCGATACCAATCAACGTAGTAATATCACAAAGACCTGCAATAACAGTTGATGGACGCTTATTCGCGTACGCCTTTATCAAATTTAACAACCAGAATTTATCCTACGAGTTATGCTCAAATAACTCCTACATTCCAAACTGGAGCAACAAGATTTGAAAGTATTGCGTGTTCACAAAAACTACAAGCTGCTATTGATAACCTTGGAAACTTGTACGGTACGTTATAAAACACGGTAATTAATATTATAGTATGGTAAGTTGTACAACCAAAGCTGATTTGAAAGGGGAACTGGATTGTGTGGATGTAGTGGCTGTACAAGCACTGTTAACGGAGTTTCGCGATGCGCAGGAGCATCAATTCTTGGAAATGGGGTCTCCACTCCAACATTTATTGCAACACCAGGACCTGTTAAAAAATGTTCCATAGGGGATGCTCATATTGCCTGTTTGAGTACAGTAGGATCTATTTACCTCTCAGGGTAACATTTGATTGGATTTTCTAACTCGGTAAAAGAGTAAATTTTAAGGGAGAACTTCCTGGAGCAATCGATGTTTGGCATAGTTTTGAAGAGAAAACATTTACTACTCCGGTAGTTGATGTTGTCGCGGGACTAAAATCGAATTGGGTTGTACTTGCTGATGGAACTGTTTGGGTGTGAGTATCATTATATAGCATCTCACACAATTGTAGATGGGGAGTATATAGCATTGGTTTTGGATGTGGAAATTTAGCAGCCAATACTGTCATTTCTATTAATTCACCTTCACGAGCAACAAATTTAGAAAACGTTACAGCAATCGCAGTTAGTCAACAAGCAGTTATTGCCACAAACTCGACAGGAGGTTTGTATAGTTGGGGAGCAGCGACTAACTATCTCGTGAGTATCTTTACAAACATTAACAAAATAGCTGGGAAATGGATTACTGGCAGGTGGTACAAGATACGTGCCTGACCTCTTTGGAACGATAGGAACAGACATAGAAAATTCGACAATCACAAAAGTTCTGTTAAGTCCTATATTTGGAGTGATGAAAGATTCTAACAATCGTTATTATTTTTGGGGCAAACATTCACAATCACAGCTTGGAGCACCCACTACAGCAGTAAAAAATAAAGTATCAGCAACTGTCCTTGCATATCCCAATTATATGCCGCTACCAAGTGACATTACATCTGTTGCAATAGGTGTCAACACGCTGTTTGCAACGCGTAGTGGAGGAGGAATTTACATATGGTACGCTACGCTGAAAAGAATTTAACAATATAGGGGTAAAATAGTAACTACAGGCGGTTCTGTTCCGGGTGACACAATGGGAGCAGCAACTACACTAATTCTTCCCACAGGAACTGTACCGTTAAAGATGGCTTATACTGCACCTAACATGACTACAGGCTCGATAGCGATTCACAGTAATGCGAACAACCTTCTTGTGACTGATGGAAACTTGTACACTATAGGTGATTCTACGTATGCTCAAACAGCGTTTGGAACTACAGATAAAACGATGACTACACCCTATCGTGTCAAATTTCCCAACAATCCATACATTGTTTACGGGTCAATTAACTACCCAGGCGGATATGCTATTGATAGTACAGGACAAGTTTATGGTTGGGGAGTAAACTCTTTCGGTAAGATGATAAAAAGTACTAACTAGATAGGTGGTATAAACCCTAGTTTGTCAGTTGTCTTTACGCCAATGGTTATTGATCTTGGAATATCATCAGATACTCGTGTAATTGATATGAGTAATACACTAGATGGTTCATTGTTCTTACTCAGTAACGGCACAATTCTAGGTCTAGGTAACAGAAACGACTATTATATTTAACATTTTAGGTGCAAATACCAATGGACAGCTAGGTTTACCTTTGAGCACTATGGAAGCGACTCCACAGCAATCATTAGTAGATGACAATACACCTGCAGTAGCAATAACAACATCATCTCCTGTCGTACATCATAGTTTAATGCTAGGACGCGATAATAACATATACTTTACAGGAAAATTTAACGGCCTTCAACTCATAGGAGATAGTACCAATACTTCCAGACCGTGCTTTTATAACTCTGGATTAAATGCAGGTCAATTTGTGCGTTTAAACTTTTCATCTTCAGCGATGGCTGGAAAGACTATCGTAGCAATAGCAGTAGAATACTACACTGCACTAGTACTGTCAAATGAAGGAAACGTTTATGGCTGGGGATATGCAGGTACATTATCTTTAATGATTAACATTGTATAGGGGAGCTGTTAGGTGGCTCGGCATCTGGTGTACCGGTAGCTATAAATCTACAGGGAGAGTTTATCACAGCTGTTTCTCTGTCGATGAGTGCTTCACAAATTAGGTTTACAGGCGTAGCTCTCACTAGATCAGGAAAAGTTTATACTTGGGGAACGATCGGTTTAAATTTAGAATTAGGAAGAGGATCCACATCCGTTACAACACCAGCACAAATAACAAGTAACGAGGTGTTTAAATCGATAGCTGTTCGTGGTAACATGCAGTACTATTTAGGGTCTACTACAACTCCTACGCCAACGCCTACTCCAACAACTACTACTGATACTCCAACTCCTACTCCAACAACCACCACCGAAACACCTACACCAACAGAGACTCCTACAACTAGTACAATTGCTCCAACAACAACAGATACCCCCACTCCTACTCCAACAACCACTACAGACACACCAACTCCTACTCCAACGAGCACCACTGAAACACCTACTCCGACAGTCACTACTACTGATACTCCAACACCCACAGAAACAACTAGTACATCTGCTCCAACAACAACAACTATCTCGCCCACCACCACTACTGATACTCCAACCCCTACTCCAACGACCACCACCGAAACACTTACACCAACAGCAACACCAACAACTAGTACAGCTACTCCAACAACTACCTCCTCGCCCACTAGCACAGCTTCTCCCACAACTAATGCTCCAACATCTACACTCGCTCCTACTACAAGCACCGTTGCTCCCACAACAAGCACAAATACACCCACAACATCTTCACCTACTCCTGCACCGACTACCACCGCATCTCCTGGAACGTCATGCTATGATGTTGCTGCTTCGAGTAGTAATGTATGCAGTGGTGCAGGAGTGTGCGTTAGACAGGATGAATGTCAGTGTCACTCACCAAAGACATTGGGTAGGAAATGTGAGATTGATATGCAAATATCATCTGCTTCATATGTTGTTTTCGATACTATTACTGGCGGAAGCCGCGTGAACATGGATGCAGCGAACTCTATTCCTGGAAATACAGGAAACGCATCGATACAGCTTGTTAGTGACCATATTGAACTTACCAACTCGTTTGGACAATCAGAAGCAGGAAGAAAAGGTGTTTGTTTGAATCCAAGCTATTTGATAGGTGGTGTACAAACCTTTGTTGCATTTGAAATTCCCAAGGTGTTACCAATAGGTACTGCAGTCGAAATATGGTTGAACGATGCAACCGGAAAATATGCTGTACACTCTTCGGTCAAAAACGTCAACGGTAACATGAAATTCTCTGTAGACATTGGCACTGACTCAAGTTCGGACAGTATAACACTAGCTACCAATACATACTATGTGTTACTGATATCAGTGGATACTTCAGGAGCATTCGCAACAGCACAAGTCGTCAACTTGAAGAATGATCCTATATCTACGGTAGAAGTGTATGTGTCTGATTCAGATACAAGCAGTGCGCTAGCAAGTGAGCCTTTCTTCATTTGTATGTCACTAGCAAGTTCTACTGGTCGTAGACAACAAGCAAACAAAGACGTAGCGGTAAACGTCAAGTATTATGGAACTCAGAAAGTAGGAACAGCTGGTACATTGCAACTAAAAAGCGCTGCAGTTGGTATTACTGCAGGAGGTATTGTAGGAGCAGTAATAGGCTCAATTATCGGTTGTTTGTTACTTGTCTGTATCGCATCTGTAATTATACTGCTAGTCAGGTATCTCATGAGAAAGAAGGTACCAGTCAACAAAGAAAAGGAATTAGAAGACTTGGAAAGTCCAACGATCACTACTCATGAACTCGTGCCACAGCCACAACAAGAGACTTATCAAATACCAGAGCAACCAGTCGTTGTAGAAATACCAGAAGAAACACCATTGATAGTGGAGCCTGCACCAGTTGAAGAGAAACCAATTGAACCAGAAGAGATACTCATACAAGAACCGGAAGCGACACAAGAAGAGGTTGTACCTGAACTAGAACCAGAAATAGAAGCGCCAGTAGAACCGATTTCTGAAGCTGTGCCAGAACCAGAACCAGTTGTACCACTTGAACAAGAACCGCAAGAAGAGATTGTACCAGTGCAAGAAACATCTTTTGAACCTGAAAAAGTAGAAGAGATTGTTGTACCTGAACAGCCGATCGATATTCCACTGGAGCCTGAAACAGAAGTAGAGCCTGAACCTGTTGAAACAGTGACTCTCGGTATTGAAGCTGATTTAACACTAGATGATGAAGGTAAAAAGGTACTTGGGGAAATGAAAGATATTATTACAGAGATTCGTGGAAAAGTGTCAAAAATCACAAACAAGAATATTTCAGAGTTGCAAGCATATGCTACTCCTCCTCCTGTTGTGTTTAGTGTTCTGAGAGCAGCATTGATTGTGTTAGGATATGATGCAGATGAGTTATCAAAGTGGGGAACATGTAAGAAATCACTAAAAGATGGATTCCTGAAGAAGGTGACACAGTTTGATCCAACAGATGCATCACATGCAAGTAAAAAGTTCAAGTTGGCACAAGAAGAGATTAATGAGTTGGATTATGAAACGTGTTTGAAAAAAGGAAGTTTACCAACTGCAATTATATGTGAATGGGTGCGTGGTGTTTTGAGAATTAGGTCCATGTCGGTACAACTCAGAAATAAACAATAGAACAGAGTAAAACTTTGTAAACTAGCATGAAAGCTGTCCTGTTAGTTCTGCTTGCTGGTTTGGCACTCTCGCAACTAAACAACCGTCCAATTATCGGCATATATACACAACCATCGAAAACCAGAGCAGGATATGCATACTTGGTCGCATCCTATGTTAAATACATGGAAATGTCAGGAGCACGTGTTGTGCCAATCCATTTTGACAGTACTAAAGAAGAATTAGAGAGCGTGTTTAAGAGTGTAAATGGCATCCTATTCACAGGTGGAGGACAGGTATTAAAACAAGGCACAAAATTCTTTGACAATGCGAAAATACTTTGGGACTTGGCAATAGAGAGCAACAACAAAGGTATCAAGTTTCCACTGTGGTAAAATATTCTCAAAATGCTAACAACTAGGGGAACATGCCAAGGCTTTCAATTATTCCATATTTTAGCATCTGGAGTTTATAACGAGGACCTTATTCTTTCCAACTATGACTCATACTACGTTTCGTACCCTCTACACTTTACATCAGCAGTCACGCAAAGCAAAATATTGGGAAATAGATCGAAAGTTACTCCAGACGTCGTTAAAACTCTCGGAACACTCAATGTCACTCTAAACATTCATCACCAAGGTATCGCCCCAGAAACATTTGACAAGTACCCAAAAATGAAAGCTTTCATTTCGGTATTAGCGAACAATGCCGACCAAAAGGGTAAAGTGTTCTCGTCACTGATCGAAGCAAAAGATTATCCATTCTACGGTACACAATTTCACCCAGAATTCCCTGCATTTGAATTTGTTGACAATCCAGCAGTAGTTCACACTGAAGAATCGATCACTGCTAACAACTACTTTAGCAAATTCTTTGTGAGCGAAGCAAGACAGAATAATCATAAATACCCATCTGTGAAAGAGGAAAATGCTGCTTTAATTTACAACTTTTCACCAGAATATACTGAAGAGCAAACAAGAGACGAACAGACTTACTTTTTTAAAATAAAGTAACACATTTGAACTTAATCTAGTTGTAAAACACAATCAACTTTCAAATAATGCTCAAGAGCATACAGCAGAGGCTCGATAAACGCGAACAACTAAAAGAACAATGGCTGGCATTTCTCTCACGAAATTTGGAACTTATACACGACTGTTTTAAAGAAGATTTGAGACAGTGGATAAAAACAAACGAAAATCTAAGTCGAATAGCCATGATACGCGTGTTAGAAACCTCAGAAAAGAAGATTCTAGCAAAAGAAATTATGGAAACTTTTGTCAAACCCAAAAAACTTTACAGTCGCGTGATCATGGTAATAGAATCGTTACACAAAGTTCGAGACGGATACATGTACAACGTATTACCACAAGATAAAAGAAAGCTGATCATGGGAGTGAAAAAGTTCACAGATGACGAGTATCAAGTTGGTGAAATGTTACTTGTCTTGGCGATACGTCCCATTATCGAATATTTTGTTCTGTACAAGATCATCGAAGAACGAAGTAACAATAGAACAGTAGATGAGTTTGAATATATTATGAAACTATTTATTCGACGAAGATGCGAAAAGTACAACGTGGATTTGGATCGCATTCGCAAAGAGTGGGTAGATGCAGGTAACGTAGATGTTTTTGAGATGCAAAAGATGGAATCTATGGGTAGACTGATACTTTTTGCTGTTGCAGCAATGCTACTCGTGACTGTGTATGGACTAGTCTACCTTTTTAATTAGTTCATGTTCCAATATTTATTTGACAGCTAAAACGTTGAGAACTAGAATGTACCATAAAAGTCCTTTTTAAAGATCTTACTGAAACGTTTGTACGCTTTATTGAAAGCACGAGTAACCAGAGTTACAATTTGTGAGACAAAATAACGTATCCCACGCGCCTAGGTCAATCAATTCACAACTGTGTGAGATCATTGTGTACAGGACTCATTACGAACGTGTACACTGCATAGTAGTGAGAAAACACTCCTATTGCAACAAAAGTGTGGAAAATAGCATGAGCAAACGGTATTCTTCCATCTTGACTGAATACTAAGAAACCGATTCCACAGGCACCAATTCCACCGATTAAAAATAACATACATTCTGCTCCCAAACCACTCGCGATAAGTGGTTGGAAAGTGAATATTGATAAACCTGACATGACGATATAGATACTTATCTGCGAAATAGAGGGTAGGATATGGGCAAAAGTCTTGATTATTCCGAATAATCCAAGTCCCCAAATAGCAGTGCATACTAGATTACCCTCAGTGGTACCTGGTATTTGTAGTATCATCCATGGTGTGTAAGCGCAGCTGATGAGTAGGAAGATACCACTCAGATCAAACTTTAAAAAGGTAGGAGTCCAGTGTTGAAATAATAGTGACGATAAATGGTACACTGTTGAGAAACCAAAACATGTAATGAGACCTCCACAAAATACGTACGCCACAACAATTTCCAAAAGTGAGTCACATACGTTGACTAACATTTCACGCAGTAGCCAAAAAGATACTACAAATGGAATCAAGTGTGTAACTACGTTGGCAATCTCTTCAATTGTTGTTGAAACGTATTTCTCACTTCCAACTGGTCTTGGGTTCATAAGTGTACAAAAGCAACAGCCATGAGCATGACTACTGCGCTTTTTAGAAACGTGGCACGAGTCAAAGTTTTGACCAGCTGCTCGCACAGGGCTTTCATCACCAGCAACGGTAGTAGAAGCACGTTTCATAGTCATGTTCAACGTTCACTTGATGCTGCTTTCTATGGCCCGTTGAGCTTTACAATGGCCGCCTATGCTAAAAACGCTCGGAACGTTATCCTACTAAGTGATCTCGTCACATTTCAAGATTCAACGAACGGCGCCAAGGCTGCAACGGTTAACCTAAGAAAATTTCACAAATGCTACCACGCTTACGAAGAGTACCACTTCACCTAGTTCGTCAAGCTGTTCTTCCAATTGTTAGAGCCTCTTCTACATCTGTTGGTACAAGCACACTAGCTGTGGAAAATAAAACTAGTTCACGTGTGATAGAGAACCCCAAACGATCGACTGTTACCAAGGCCTCGTGGGTACAGACTCGTATCACTAGTTCTCTCCTCAGTAAAATACGTGTTGGTACTTTGAACGTAACCTTCCCTGATGGATCTGTTCAACAATATGGAGCAGGAAACGGTGTACAAGCCGATATCACTATTCACGATTTGAACGTTATGACAGCAACACTAAAGTATGGTGACATTGGTTTTGCAGAATCATATATGAGTGGAGAGTGGGAAACAAAGAATTTAACAGGCTTGTTGGACTTACTTGTACAAAACCGTGACCAACTCAGTACCGCCATTTATGGTTCTTGGGTAGGTCGTATGATGTACAGAGTACGCCACTTGATGAACAAGAATACAAAAGAGGGTAGTAAGAAAAATATTCATGCTCACTACGACATTGGAAACGATTTCTACAAGTTGTGGTTAGATACCAGCATGACATACTCGAGTGCAATTTTCGGAAACGATCCATCACGAACACTGTTGGATGCACAAACAGCCAAGTATCAACGTGTAGTAGACGAGATCAACGTTAAACCAGGTGACCGCGTACTAGAAATTGGTTGCGGTTGGGGTGGCTTCGCGGAGACTGCCATTCGTCAAAAAGATGTCAAGTTGACCGGTGTGACATTATCCACAGAACAATTGGCTTGGGCAAATGATAGAATGGCTCGCCACAACATGTCCGGAAACGCAGATCTACGACTACAAGACTACCGTGATATTAATGATGCCAAATTCGACGCCATAGCCTCTATTGAAATGTTTGAAGCTGTCGGTGAACAATACTGGCCTTCGTTCTTTGAGTGCGTATCCAAGAACCTGAAACAGGGTGGCAAGGCATGCATCCAAACAATCACTATGCGTGATGATTTATTCGAACAATACAGAAGCGGTACCGATTTTATTCAACAATACATCTTCCCTGGTGGAATGATGGCCTCACCATCTGCTTTCGCAGAACAATGCGACCGTGCAGGACTAAAGATTGTGAACGAGTACAAATTTGGTTTGGACTATGCTCGCACATTGAACTTGTGGCAAGAAGCCTTCCAAGAACGTTTACACGACGTAAAATCAGTGGGATTAGATGAGCGTTTTATACGCACTTGGGAATTCTATTTGAGCTACTGTGAAGCAGCTTTCAACAATGGAAATATCGATGTAGTGCAATACACTCTGCAACACAAATAAATATGTTCAATGTACTTCTTTTTACTTTCACATTTCTGTTTGTGTGTCTTGTAATATTCGATCAACTTCACAAATTTTCACATGAGCCAAGCAAAGCTCCCACGTCTTGCAGGCTTCCGTGTCACTAGTGGTCTTATTAAGCCACCAAAGCCAATTCGTCCTAAGCGTATCGACACGGGTCTTTATCATGGTAAAACTGTACAATTCGGAAATACGATCAGTTTCTCAGAAAAAAAATCGCGACGCACGTGGAAACCAAACGTACAAGAAGTTAAATTATACAGTGAAACACTCGATACTCGCATTCGTCTAAAAGCAACAACAGCAGCGATTCGTACTGTAGAAAAGAAGGGAGGTCTCGATAACTATTTATTGCGAACAAAAGAAGCACAACTCGATTCGAGATATGCGTTAGAACTAAAAGCAATCATATTACAAGCGAAAAAAGAAAATGCTGCTGCACAAGAACTAAAAGATAAAATCGAATATCACGCAAAAGCATTAGTCGCACAAGCAAAGAATGATAAAGAACTCGCAACACAAATACTGTCACCACCTAAAGTAACACAAGTCGATGAAAAATTAAGACAAGCGTTAGAAGTCGCGAGACAACAAGTAGCAGCAGATAAACTCAAGAAACGCAACTTGTTGAAGAAGTTGATGAGAGGACAAAAGAAGACCAAGACAAGTCGATACGCCTCACTGAAACCTAAAATGTTTGTTTCAGAATACAAAATGCCACCACAGCAACGTGAGAAATTACGTTCTCTTGATACGACTCGTTTGGATCGCATCTATAGAGGAGAGTTGGCCAAGAACAAGAGCAAGGTTGACGAAGAAGCAACCAAGGTTGATGAGAACGCTCCAACTAGTATTTCTGAAGCGATCAAACTCGCTACTTCTGGAGAACTCACTAACAAGGTATTGCAAGAGATTTTGGCACCTGGAAGTGCAAACAAGAAAAAGACGGTAAAGCCAGCAAAGAAGGATAAAAAGAAATAAATGTATATTACCGGAATGTAAAGATTGCAAGATCTTTTCCTGTTTGAACTGTCCCATAATCACCCGTTAACCCAACACCAACTGTTGTTACAGTAAATGTACAATTTCTTGGAGCAATGACTGGTGGACCTTGTACTGCTTTCTTCATATCTGCTGGTGTGATGTCGTCGTGCGCAATTGTGATGTGAGGATCAAATTGTGAAAACACATTGGGTGACGCAAAATTCTTAATCATTTGAGTTTTCAAATCTCGAAGTTGTTGTGGTAGTTTATCGACCCATGATGGAATCATCAAAAACGCACGAGCATCTACGTACTGCTTCGTTGCATTAACAAGCATGTCACTCATAACTTGCAAACACGGTGGTTTGTTGCCACTCCACATTGTGTAATCACCAGATGCGACAATACTTGTAGCCATAGTTACGTCGCACACTGTTTGTGGCCACGATGTTGTTCCATTAACTCCGAATACAGTTCGATTTACAGCATCGATAATTTGTTGTTGATTCGCTCGTGGAAAAGTTGTCAAGTATAAAGTCATATGTGGTGTACTTGATACACTTAGTGCGATTTGTTGGTGTGAATCTTTTAATGTGATAGCAGCGTTTAGTCGTTGTGCTTCCATCGTACAATCATCTCCCACTTTGATATGTAAATTTAAACTGTACACATCTTTATCGTGAAAGTGTTCTATTAACTCTACGATTAACACAACGGTTCCAACGAAAAATAAGAACATTCCTGTGAGTAGTACAATTTTGAGTACTGCCACCCACCATGATTCTTTCCAATTCTTTTTTTTGAGATTTTCGTCAACGTTTTGGTATGCGCCACCCTCTACGGTGCTACTCCCTTCTGTTTGGTGACCTATAAGAATCGGTGTAGCTGCAAGATTATCGTCATCCTCGTTAGTACGGTCACGACGTGTAATGGCGAGGGTTTGCATTGTTCACCAACTAGAAGGGTTATCTTTGAAGAGTTGTAACAATGGCGTACATTCATACTGAATGCGCAACAAAATCAAATCAATACTCTTTATTAAACGTAGAGGAGCGCAACTGCAACAGAGACGAGAATTGCAGGCACAAATGCCAATTTAAATCCTGCATTTATGTCTCCTCCAATCATAGAGTTCAGCGCCGTTTGCAAATTGGCGTCATCTTTTTGAATAGTGTCATCACTGGATAAATCAGAGTAATTGGGTGTTGTGGAAATGTAGAAGGTGGAAGCTGACCCAGATTCTGCTGTGACTACAAGTCTGTACTTGTTCTTGCATACACTAGTTACAGAATTGCAAAATGGAACGGTAATGTTTCCACTCTTCGTGGAAAACCTTCTTAGCATGGTCTTCAATGAGGATGTTGCGTACATACCACCGTAGCTGTATTGAACTGCTAGAACGCTGACGGCAGTGAGCACCAGGACTGCGAGGGAGAGTGCTCTCATTGTTGTGGAAATGTTTATGCTGACGCCACTTCAGCTGTCAAAAACATATCAGCCACTGTAATGAAAAATGGAATAACGGATCACATAGTTAAAAACTAATTCTTTTCCAAAATGATGAAAATGTTTACTGATGAAACACAACAAAGAAGAAGCTTTTGCACAAGTGTTCCAAAAGTATTGGAATTTCCAATGTGACTGTGTTAGGCAGCTGGTGGTACTATGGTTAGCTTACGAGACAAAGTAGCAAGAGCGTTGTTATGATAATACAGTATTTTATGTTGGAGAATTTAGAAGCACTTTCTGTGGACGATACCTGGGCCAGATTCTTCGTATTCATCCTTGGAGATCCACATTTGTTGGAAAGTGGACAAGGAGGCCAAGATGGAACCACCGATCCAGACGGAGTATTTACGTTCTGGTGGGGCGACAACCTTGATCTTCATTGAGGCTGGTGCCAAGTTGGTCAATTCCTTGGTCATTCTCTCGGCAATACCTTCGAACATAGTCGTACCTCCGGACAAGACGACGTTACCGTACAAGTCTTTACGGATATCAATATCGCACTTACCGATGGAGTTGAAGGTGGTTTCGTGGATACCGGCAGCTTCCATACCGATGAAGTTTGGTTGGA
>JAESGV010000471.1_pt1 | contig 17882 bp, 15 predicted proteins | sample 9269781 | NCBI WGS metagenome assembly JAESGV01 (sample SAMN15741586, study PRJNA653496) | algae metagenome | isolation source: Tildeniella torsiva UHER 1998/13D and co-occurring heterotrophs from... | place: Slovakia: Slovak Paradise National Park, Hrabusice, Kosice Region | collected 2000-01-01 | reverse complement strand
CTAAAACGACAGTACCTTTTCATATCTTTGGTTTGAAATGTGGAGACTGTGGATCGTACAATACAGTTAGAACGATGGGTGCCATGGAAAGAGACCCAAACGCACCACCACCAACTGGAGATGTACCTGCAGAAGATGAAGGCTCTTGGGAAGACATTTCTGAAGAACAATCTGAAGACGACGAAGAAGAAACCGAGACAAATGATGATCCTGAAAATTGAATAAATTAGATTTATACGCCAAGGAATGCAAGTGCTAACCATCCTCCAATCAACGAAAGACCTCCAATAGGTGTGATTGCTCCCAACTTTTTGTTGCCTGATAAAACGAGAGCGTACAATGACCCAGAGAATAGGGTGATTCCACCAAGAAATAATCCTCTAACTAAGTGATGTCGTACTCTGCATTGCGAAACGGCGATTAGTGCGAGTGAGTGAATCAAGTGGTAATGCTATTTGTTAGATAGTTGAATTTAATTGTACAGCTGCGGTGTCCCATGTTTTAAGTAGGTTTGGATCTTGAATACGATTCTTTAGGCCGTGTGCACCAAATGCGCCAAGTCCTACAGCGAGAGCAGCCGATACAGCACCAATTTGAACGTACAAGCGTGATGGATTCATTTTGATTTTGTGCGCAGTTTACTCAGGATTACAACAACTCAAGAAGATCATGTTTGCTTTTCACTAGTAGTCATGAAGTGTTTTATCATTAAAGAAACTCAACTCTGTTTGGTCTTTCTTCTACAAAGTCGTGAGACATTGTCCAACCAGGTTGTTCTACCTTGGTTATGAGCTCTAGTGACCTTTCCTTAACTGCAGCAAGATCTGCCTGTTCATTTTTCTTGAGCATTAGAGCGTGTAACATTCCTTGCACAACATCTCGTGTTGTCGCTCCAATTAAGAATATTAGATTTACTTTTTCGTTTCTCTTTGAGACCATGTACTTCTCATTCACAAACTTTGTTCTTATCAGCTGTAACTCTTGCAAATCTGATGCAAATTGTTCCAATTTAGGATTAATGATAATAGATGAACTAGGAACTATAATAAACCTCTCTTGCTTCGCAACCTGTGATGGTGATAGTATCTCATTGGTATTCAAAAAGTGTTCAATTAGTATCTCTGCTCTTTGTCGATTAAAATGGTTCAACTCGACAACAGATACAGCTCTGTACAGTGAATACAACTGAATTCCTGCCAACGCGATAAATGCAGGAAAGATGTTCACAAATGCACTTCCAATAAACGGCGAAACCATTACTCCAAGTCCTGTACCAATCAAACAACCAGCAATTGTCTGTGAACCAGACTTTACCGTGATATCAGCCAAGTTATCTCTCTTGGCAAAAGATAAATTTATGGCAGCACGAGTAGCAGATGCCGACAACCACGAAACATTTTTACCAATATTTGCAATAGATGCAAGTGGTAAGAAAAATTTGGGAAACAATGGTGTGATGATTTCTAAAAGTGTTGACAGTGTGAGTGCAACTTCACCACGGAATCTCCACTTCTTTGGATCTGCATCAAAGTTAGTACTGACTTTACTCGCAAATACTACACCACCTAACTGACCGAGTCCATCTTTTATGATCCAATTCAACGCTGCTGCGAGTGGTATTGCGCCACTACCGAGACCTACTGCATATAGAAGTGCTTGCATGGATAGAACACCACTCATCGAACCAACTATGTACTGAAGAGTTTGCCACTTCACGTACGACAAATAATTTTTGTGAACTGCGTCTGGGAAACCTTTGGGTAGTAAATGAACAATGATTTTTTGCCATATAAAATTGGTGGCAGCTTTGTTTTGGTAACTTTGTGTTTGTGTGTTCTCTACGTCAGGAGGTTGTACATTTTTCTTTTCTCTGTGAAACAGCGAATTATTTGCGAAGTACAACTCTTCTTTTGTGAACTGCGTTTCGTGTAGTTGCTGTCTCGCGAATGGCTGTTTTTTGTCGCACAGCCTGGGCACTTTTGAAAACAGTCGTATCTGTTGTACGTGACGTTGTCTCCAAACTCGTTGCATCTTTACGAAAACAAGTTGCTTACAAAACGATAGATGTTTGAATTGTATCTAGCTTTGGCTGCTTCAACGTTGCTCAAATCGCAGCTTAACTAACCGTTAGCGAGGAAGTCTTCCTGCTAGCTAAAACTCAGCATTTATGGTAATTATTACAAAAACTTGACACTGACATTTACAGATGCAACACGACGAGACCAAAACTGAGCATCAAGATGTTTTGGTGGACATGCCACAGGACATGCCGCTAGACGTAACACCTTTGTCACAGGTAGAATATACACCACAAACACCTCTGTCACCAATGTCTCCTGAGCAACCAGATACACAACCTTTAACACCAAACGCATACGTACACCAGCAATCATACATAACAGTTCAAGAGCATGTACCCACTGTCGTATCAGAAATGAAATTCAACACGATTTATGGTGAGGAAGACAGACAAGCTGCTTTATTAGTACTAGCTATGTTCTATTTGGGATTCTTCATGCCTCCGCTATGGATTGTAGGCTACTACTTAGGTTATGAAAAGGGAGAGCACTGCAGACGTATTGCAGAGTGGTGTTTGAACTTTTTCAAGAGTTGTTTATTCCTTGGATGCTGCATAAGTGTAGTTGCCGTTATTATTTTCATTATCATCTTTTTTGTCGAGAGATATTCAAAATAAATTCTTAATAACCTCCATTCCAATCGGCAACGTATTTTAACGGCAGATTCTTCTTGTACAACTCAAAGTTCTCATAAAAAACAGCTGCTGTTTCTTCAGGGAAGCTCTTTGCGGATACATGAGGTGTTATGACCACCTTGTCGTGGTTCCACAGTTTTGACTCTTTCTGTAGTGGTTCTTGCTCAAACACGTCCAACACAACATGTGAAAAGTGTTCATGATCGAGCGCATAGAGAATATCTTTTTCAGAAATCAGATCTCCTCTTCCAACGTTAATAAAACACGGTGATGAGCGACAATGTTGCAAAATACTTTGATTCAATAATCCTCTTGTTTCTTTAGTAGATGGCATAGTATTTATAATGTAATCAACTCCACTCGCGAGGAACTGTTTAACACCATTGTTATCAGTGGAGAAGAATTGATCCACTATTTCATTTGGTTTTGATTCTTTTTTTCGAAGAACATGCACTCGCATGGAGAAGGATTGTTTGAGCACCTGAGCAACATGCTCGCCAATATCACCAAACCCCATGATACCAACAGTGCATTCTCGCAGTGTTCTGTATTTGTAGTTGTTGTCATCCCATTCTGATCGTTTTTGAGCTGCTTGTAATCGATTATAGTGTCTTTCATAATTTAACATGTGCTGTAGAGCATATTCTGCCATGTGGGGTCCAAAGCCACCTTTTTTCGTGAGTGTTACACCGCATAGGCTCTCTGAATTTAAGTTAAGTGAATGTATCGTTCGAAAAGCGCTCTCTACACCTGCCCACGTTGATTGGATCCATTTGATTGGTTTCTTTTGAAGTAAAAATTGCCAACTTTCTTTAGATATTTCTGGTGGATCTGCAATAAGTATTTCTGGTGGTGCTAAATCATTTAGAGACTTTAACAATGTTTCATGTGACTCTATCATATCAAACTGCACTGGATACAAGTTTCGTTTGGCTGCGTATTGTTGCAGTGTTTGTTGAAAGTTTGGAATACGAGACCAAACCAATACTCGTGTTGTCTTCATTGTCTTTGCCTGCGTTTTACAATTAGCCAAAGAATAAAGCTTCTTCGCTTTGTGGTTTTGCTCAACGTGAAAAATTAACGCTCATTTTCGGCTAAAATCATTAGATTACGGACCAGGTACCAGCTGATTAAGCAAAGATTTCGTTGGCGCCACAGGTGTCTAATCATAGAAGCTCCTTAAATCGTCAAAGCAGTTTACAGAGTTACTAATTCTAAATCAACAAATAGATGCCATAAGATGTTACAGGTGCAAGTCTTAGTTTTGCTTATGATTGCAGCCACAGGTAAAGACAAACTAATATTCTTACAAGAATTAGTATTCTGTGCAACATGTGGCGGAGCACAAGAGCTCTACCTGTGGGGAACAAACGCACAGGGACAATTAGGAGATGGAACAACGACAGCGAGAGCGACAACATCTAAGATAACTGGCATTGGAAATGTTACTGCGGTTGCATTAGGTGCTGACTTTACTGTTGCATTAAATTCTGCCGGAGTGCTCTATGCTTGGGGTGGTGCGTCCAATAACGCCTTGGGTAGATTCTAAAAATTCAATTTAACACAGTAATAGGTCAATGTGGAGACGGTACATCAGGAACTATGCGTTCAACACCTGTTCTCGTCGCATTAGCAGGTAAAATAGTAACAATGGTAAAATGCGGTACAGCCTCTTGCAATGCTCTCGTTAATGACAACACTATGATAGGCTGGGGAGACGCCTCAAATGGTTTGCACAGTATTAATTATTTACACGTTGATTAGGACAAATAGGAGATGGGTCTACTTCAGGATCAAAAACATCACCCATAACAATTCTTCGTGGCAGTATACCAGCCAACGCTATTCTAAGCTTTGAGCGTGGAGGAGTTCATGGACTGATATATGCGCAGACAAGTCAACAATTATACTCTTTTGGAGCAAATACGTACGGACAAATCGGTGATGCAACAACCAGTAAGCATAAACAATTAAACTTACACAAAAGCTACGCGTACGAGTCCATCTCCAGTCAATGTAACAAATGCCATGAATGGGCTTACAGTGAGTAAAATCGCAAGTAGTGGATACGCAAACATGATTCTCACAACCAATAATCGCGTTTTTGGTTGGGGAGCAATGACTGATTTTATTCCAAAAAATTATGGTTTCGATGGAACCAGTGGAACCAATACATGCTGCAAAAAATTGGAACCATACTCGGTGGATATATCTGTAATTACAGGTGCTTCCAAACAAGTCGCAAATATTTTCCTGAGTCCAAGTAATTTTTTCCTACTCACTAGTGATGGATATGTTTATGGACTAGGATCGAATCAATTTGGAAATATTGCTCCAATTTCACCTGTTGGAGCAGCAACAGCAGTCGTTAGTACATTGACGCTAGTTACTCGAGCAACAGCCAATTATATCAATTGGGGAGAGTATTCGACTAGTATCGTGCCGAATATTGTCAATACAATGATTGTCACGACCAATAGAGCATACATTTGGGGAGAATCAGGTAACAAGCAAGTAAACCAAATTTCCACACTATTACCGAATCCAATGGAACCTATCGAAATTATCATTCCTAATAGGAAAATTGCTCAAGCATACACGAACAATTTGGCGACAGCTACGGCTATTTATCACTTTGCTGCTCTTACCGATGGATGTACTTATCCAATTGTAAACATTTCAAGAACGTTTACAAATTGTACAAATGGAAATTTGTACTATTATACTTCTGCTAGTAGTACACGAAACTCGTTAGCACTAGGAGGAGAGTCCATTGTAGATTTGAAAGCAGATGGTGCTAGTACGACTGGTAACTATTACTATGCTGTGTTTTTAACGGCATCTGGAAAGCTTTATAGTACTGGTGGAGGAGAGAATAGTAGATTGGGTAATGCAGGAGCATCCAATTTTGCAACTTCTATCACTAGTGTTGTCATGAATGGAGCCATGTCTGGAAAAACGATAGTATTCTTTACTACTGGTTTCATGAGTGCCGCTGCTGTTTCCAGTGACAATACGCTCTTTGCATGGGGTTATGCCAATAACGGTGAGTTGGGAGCGAGTTCAACGTCAACGCAAAATACTCCTGTTGTTGTTCCAAGAGGAGAACTTGGAAGTCGAATCATTATTGATATTCAAGGAGCTTACTATCGTTTCGGAGCGTTGACTGCCGATGGTAGAATCTTTTTGTGGGGTGCAGTCACAAATGGTGCACTCGGTACAGGTTTAGCGACGAATAACTATTACCCAAAGTCTCCTTTAATGACAGGTGCTTTAAACAATGTTACTCTTAGTAAGATGGCATTAGGTGGTTACTACTCGTTAGTACTTGATTCAAGAAATAACAAACTATATGCATGGGGTGCTATCGTAACTACAGCATCGTTTTTTGGTACTACTGGCTTTATTGGTATTGGTAATCAACAAGAATCCGCTGGAATCACCACACCCACCGCTATTACAATGCCTCTCTTTGGTGGAAAGACTATCACAGATATTACAGCATCAGCAGTGAATGCAATGGCCCTAACAAGCGATGGAAGTCTGTACGTTTTTGGTGATAACGCATATGGTACGAATTTTATTTGACTAACAATTAGCTTTGGTTTACTATGATTTTACTGGTACCTTTTCTGTTGCTGTGAAATATGCGTTTTATTTATATAACGAGTTCCAATACGCTTTGAGACCTGGTGAGTATATCACAGAGGCCACTTCATACGCTGTAATTAATACAGCCAAGACAAACAATAATCGTATGTTTGTTTGGGGTGTTGATACGTACATGGCAAGCTATGGCCCATATCCATTGTTCTGGCAAGCACCATATCCTATTGAGCTTAAAGTAGGAACAGAGAGTCCATTACTAGTAGGCACGTCAGTAACAAATTTCATTAGTACGACTGGTTACAACCATCAATATATCTATACAGATGGTTGCAGTAGTGCAAACTATGTTCAACCTTATGTGTCATGGGCAGACAAGTTGACTTGCAACAGAACAAACTCTGTGTTTGCCATGGGTTACAATGCGTTTGGTCAACTAGGAGACAACACACTCACAGAGTCTAGCTTTTACACGACAGTAGTATCTTCAGGAGCGTTGAGTGGTGTCAACATTGTAGCAATGGAAGCTACAGACAAATATTCGATTGTTCTGGGATCAAATGGCCTTTTATACGGATGGGGTTATAACGCTAACTAGTAAGAGATTTTATCAACTAACAACATAGTCAACTGGGTATCGGGTCAGTAGTAACTCCACAAAAAGTTCCTGTAGCCATTAGTACAAGTACATCAAACTTTATTACCAACAAATTTGTTGTCATGATCAGTTGCCGTAGTGCATCTTGCTTGGGTTTAACGAGTAGGAATGAATTATTCCAATTTGGTATTGTATACGGAACTACATACTGTAAGTGTTTACGCAACTCAACTAACAATAAAAGCGACACCAACGCAACTAGCAGGAAGAGGTGACTTGGGTACATCAATAGTATCTAAAATGTCAGGTGGTTTTGACCATTTTCTTCTTCTAAACGAGTTTGGTCGCGGATTTTCAATGGGCAACAATCAAGTTGGTCAATTGGGAATCAAAGGAAGTGTATCTCAAAGCACAGAAGTGCCAGTACCCATGTCACTTTATATGAATTCAGGTTACTTGAACTCAAAGCTAACAAAAGTCTCTGCCGGAGCTTTTCACTCTATTGCACTATCTGTAGACAATAAGGTATATGTATGGGGTGCTTTTTATGTAAACAGTGCTCGAAATGGTCCAGGAACTGGCTCTGCAACATATGAGACTATACCCGTTCCTGTACCAGCTAGTTCTTACAACAATCTAGTACCAATAGATGTTTCTAATGGTGCAGCAGGCGCTATTATTCTAACAAGTGATGGCAGTGTATGGGTTACATGTTCTAACGCATTCGGGCAACAAAATCCAGGTACTTCTGGAAGTACTGCAACCCAGGCTTTTGTTTCTGCTAATACAGCTATTCAAAATGCATTGTACTCAAATGAGATCATTACAGAAGTATACGGACAAAACTCTAGCTTTATTGTACGAACAAACCAAAGTAGAATAATTGGTTGGGGTGCTGGTTATTTTGGCGTTGGTGCAACAACTGTGTCAGGCACACCTATAGTGTTCTCTACAAGTGTCACAGGAGCCGTTGTCCTCAACATACCCAATCGAAATATAACAATGTTCGCACCCAATAGATTTGGTGCACACATATTAGTTGCTACATCAGGTTGTTACTCACCAACTGTAATTAATACTACCATATCCCCAGTTGCATGTAGTAGTGCACTGGCAGCGTATGGGTTTGGATATAATACTAATTATAATATCGGTGACAACACGAATACAGTAAGGTTAGTTCCTACTGCACAAGTTGTTACAAATATGGCGGGATACAGTATCATTGATATGAGCTTAGGAGGCGACTTTGGGGCTGTGCTCACATCATCTGGAAATGTCTTTGCTGTAAGTTTTTCACTTCTCTAACAATATAGTGGGGTAACAACGTATATGGACAAGTACCTGATGGTACAAATGCCGTCAAGAAAGTTCCAGTAGCAGCGTATACAATATCTGGTCCTCTTAGCGGTGGTGCAATTGTAGTTGCATTGACGTGCGGAATAAAGCATTGTATATGCTTAACAAGTGATAACACACTGGTAGGGTGGGGAGATAGTGGTTACGGACAGTGTAAGAATTATACATTTGTACTGACAAATTATAGTGGCATCTGGATCTAATAGTTACTCTCCTACTCTCATTCAACGGCACGCTGTTGGAAACGCAAGAATCACCTCTATTAAAGCAGGGTTACAGACAAAGTAAGTGTTCGTAAACAGTATCTAAAACTAGTTATGTACTCACTGAACAAGGGAAAGTGTATAGTTTTGGGTATAACGCATACGGTCAGTTGGGTGATGGTACAAGTACGAGTTACAAACCGTATATCGTTCCTGTCGATACTAGTGGCGTATTAAAGGGTAAAAACATCACAATGATATCATCGGGAGTATATGCAGCGATCGTTCAAGATGCTAACGGTGCATTGTACTTGTGGGGTACCATGTGGGCTCCGTGTTCAAAAATTGCATGTACAAACGTACCAGTATCGGTATCTAATTCTTTTTTGTCAGCTGGTGAGACAATTACCTCTATTAGTCATGGATATAGTAATGTATTAATACTTACCAATCTTGGTAATATATATGGTGCAGGAGATAAGACGTATAGTATGCTTGATAGTACTACCTCTGGAACTGTCACTACTTTTATGTTGGTTAACAAATTTTCAGCCATACTTGGTGTTGGAGAAACAATAGTTGAAGTTTCGGCAGGATTAAATGTAGGTATGGTGAGAACCAATCTCAAAAGGGCACTAGTATGGGGTAGTAACACAAACGGTGCATGTAAGTAGTTTTATATCAACTAACAGTTAGTGGGAATCAATGTTAATGATGGTGCAACGTATGCAACACCACGTGCTCCAACTGGAACTGCAAATGATGTTACTAGAGTATGGGCTAGCCCAGCAAACTATTTCAATTTTATTGCAAAATCAGGTTGCAGCGTAAACATTACTACGACTGTAACGAAAACGATAGATACAGGGTGTTGTAACAACATCTATGATTTGAGTAATATGACAATAAGATATGCTAGTAATGATACATGTTGTGTACCGTCAGATAGATATCCTACGTTTGATATTGATACGTATGGAGGAGCTGTAGGTTGGGTTGCAAAACAACCACCAACAACCACGGCAACACCTATACCAACCACGACTGTTGCTCCTACTACGAGTACCGCGGTGCCAACAACTACTGAAACACCTACACCAAGCGAAACAACTACGGCAGCACCAACTACACAAGCTCCCACAACAACTGAAACACCGACTACAACTACTACACAGATCCCAACAACGACTGCAACGCCAACTACTACTACAGAAATTCCCACGACAACTGAGCCACCAACAACTACTCCTACAATAACTGAAACACCAACACCTTCTCCAACCATGACTGAGACTCCAACAACGACTGAAACTGCAACCACAACACCTGAGCCAACTACAACTACGTCTCCTACAACAACAGAATCACCAACTACGAGCACTATTGCTCCAACAACTGATTCTCCAACAACTACACCAGAACCTACCACTGCAACTCCAACAGAACCACTAACGACATCAACAGTTGAACCAACTACCACGGCTACCCCAACAACAGTATTACCCACTACCACTACAGAAGAACCTACTACTACTGATAGTCCTACAACCACTATCGCTCCAACAACTGAGACACCTACACCCTCTCCAACAATTACAAATACTCCAACAACTACTCCTACTCCCACAACAACTGAAACACCAACTCCTTCTCCAACTATGACTGAGACACCAACAACGACTGAGGTGCCAACGACTACAGATACTCCAACAACAACTGAAACACCTTCTCCAACTATTACAGATACTCCAACAACTGAAACTCCAACAGCTACAACTGATACGCCTACTCCCACACCATCAGATACGCCAACTAGTACTGTAACAAACACTACTACAGAAACACCAACAGATACTCCAACGCCTTCTACTACTGATGTGCCAACTACTACAATTGAACTCACAACTGAAACACCAACAACGTCTGTTGCTCCGTCCACGTTTACGGATGCACTAACCACTACTGAAACACCTACTACAACTGAAGCTCCTACAACATCTACTGATACTCCAACGGATACACCAACAGCAACTGTAACACCTACTGATACTCCAACACCAAGTGAAACTCCAACAGAAACTCCTACAGATACACCCACTCCAACTGACACACCAACACCTACTGATACACCCACGCCAACAGAAACTCCTACTGACACATCCACTTCAACTGAAACACCGACACATACTGATACTCCAACACCTACAGATACACCCACATCAACTGAAACATCAACCGATACTCCAACACCAAGTGGGACTCCATCAGCAACACCATCAGATTCGCTCACTGAAACACCAACGAATACACCAACAGATACTCCAACAACTACAGACATACCTACAACACAGCAGCCTAGTACTATTACACCAACTACAGCACAAGACACAACAACTGAACCTCCTTCAACTCTTCAAGATACAACTACAGCTGCACCAACAACCACTGTTGCAGAAACAACCACACAAGCACCAAGTACTACTCCTACTACTGTAACAAGTACTGAAACATCTACGCCAACAAATATCCCATCAACTACTCAAATACCAACTCCAACACCTTCTGCGACAACTGAAACTCCAACACCTTCTGATACACCTACAACAACTGAAATTCCTACCACGCCAGCACCAAATACCACAGAGATTGATACCACAACACTAGAACCTACCACTACTGAAGCTCCTACTCCACAAACTATTTCAATATCTATTTATGATTTCAACAACAACACAAGTGAAATACCAGGTGCTGAATCTTTTGAATCATTGAATATAACCTCTGATTCGATTCAGTTAGCAAGTGTATTCAACGCATCATCAAAAACACGTAGATCGTTGTCCTCAAAAGGTGGATACGACTTACAAGATCGATCTGCGTTTGTAAGGTTTTCCATTGATCCATCAACAACGTCAGGAAATGTAGTCGAGCTGTGGATGTATTCTGATGCCAAATTTATTGAAGCAGGACTTACAATTTCCCCTAACTCGCTCGCAAAATCGATTACTGTTGGATATGCATATAGTAATTTATCCACGCCACAAACGCAATCGGAAAACTGTGCATTTGATAAGGGTATTGTTTATACATTGAAAGTAGGTATTGATTTTGATACCAAGTATTCTGTAACTGGAAATTTGTACCAAGGTGATGTTGTTGTATGTACAGTGAGTATGACTCCTGCACCATTTACTCCTAGTGCATTCTTTAGTCAACCATTCACTTTTATACTTTCACAATCGGCAAGTGGTGCTACGTTGAAGCGTAGTTTGCGTGCAGCAACGCAAGAGTCAATGTCCATCAAAGTACAACAGATAGGTGTCGAATGTAAGACAGGAAATTGTGGATCAGGTTCTGCACCCTCATCAACTGCACAAAAAGCATTGTTCTCTGGAGATGGAGCAAACATAGCGTTAATAGCTGGTGTCGTAGCAGCAATAATGGGACTAATCGTGATTGTAATCGTTGTAGGTATCATTGTTGCAGCGGTTATTGTACAACGACGCAGGAGACGACAAGTGTCGATCTATGAAGCAACTGTAGATAGTATGAAATATGATGAGGTTGAGGAAGAAGAACCGGAACAAAACCCAAGCCTTACACTGTACGACGCTTTTGCACAATCACAAAATCAAAATTTGGAATAAAATCTAGATGAAGCGTTAGTAGATAGAAATTCAAACTCTTGTCAGTCACTTACGTTCTCCATTCCAATCCGTAACGTTGTACAGCTCAAAGTACTCATGAAAAACAGCTGGTATTTCTGGTGGATCTGCAATAAGTATTGGTTATGTAATATTTATATACACGTGTTGTCTTCATTGTCTTTGCCTGCGTTTCGAGAAGAAGCCTGTGTTGTTTCGCGATAGTTTGTCCCTGAAAGTACTAAATGCGAACACAATTTACCCGGCTATTATCTTGCCTGTCAGTCTCTTCGGCAAACAGATCAGCATGAACAGCACTAACATAACGGCTTTCACAGACCTCCAGTTCGCAGGTTTCGTCGTTGGAGAATCACTACGAAGCATGACATTTGTAATTCAAGTTGTTGTGCTTGTCTTGTGCTTCATTTTCAGAAATCATCAACCTCTTAAGTCACGAGAATGGTTTCCTGTTGGTTACATGTGCTTTAAACTGTTTGAACAAATGGTAGGCGCTGCCGGAATCGTACCTGCTCATTATTTTTCATCTAATGTGTTCATTGGAACCCAAGTCATTTGCTTTTTACAAGTGTGGGCTGTAACGCCAGTTATTATCGCTATTCTGGCATTACTGATCTTACAGTTCCTACGTTGGATTGCATTAGGGATGCTCACAAAACGAAAAGAACAAAAAGCAAAACAAAAACTTGACGAGTATTCGTTTGACACAAGCACAGAAACACAAAACGCAGGAGATGTAACAGCGCGACGTCTCAAGAAAGCAAATGTCGAAGATGCTGCTGTCGTGCCACTCAATGGACCTAATACACAAAATATGAAATTTATTCAGTTCTTTCTCACGAAGAAATCATTCGTACTCTGGGTTGGCTTGATACTACTCACAGTTTACATTGTCGGGGCTATTCATTTAATTGTGTACAAGGGAGTATGCAGTCTATTAGAGTTTCACTACGTGCTGGAGCTCATCTTTATTTTATCATTGTACACAATTCTGATAGTACTAGCGTTAGGAGATTTTATCATCAATGGACTCATGCGTTTACATTTTTCATGCTCAAAAAGATGGATCGATGAATTACTATTCGATGATGATCCTCTAGTTTTTAGAATGGAAGCATATGCGATCATTTTCATTTTAACTTGTCAATGCGTAGTGGAAACAACGAATGTAATGCTCTCTATATTTGTGCCTTCCGCAGCAGTACTATTTCATGAAATAGGACAAATTGCAACAGGACAACTTGTAGGACTCTTGGCTACTCCAGGAGTACCGTTAATATTTGCTATACTTTGGTACGCACGTTCTAAAAATCGTGGAAAAGGACCTCTAGAAGATGGAGTAATCGATTTGGCAATCTACAATCGTTGTGAGGAGACTATTACGCAAATTCTATCGTCATCCGATAAGAAGTTGGCAGAAATGTTCAAATCGTTTACGATGAAAGAATTTAGCATTGAAAATGTATTACTGTATTATGACATACAGAAATATAAGGCTATGAGTGAGAGAAACAAGATAAAATTCGTTCAGTATCTTTATGAAACATACGTAGACGAAAAGTCATCTCTACAGGTAAACTTGCCCAAACAAACTATAGATGATTTGAAAAAGAAGACTCTCCAAGTTGCAGAGACAAAACAAATTCCAGAAAATCTATACGATGGAATGATGGTGGAGTTGAATCAGAATCTTTTGGACACATACTCTAGGTTTTTCGATAGTAAGGAATTTAAACAATACTTGTTATCAGGTTCAACATAAAACAAAGTTTATTTTTCTCTTTTTCCACTTTCTTTGATCTCTTTTACAAAATTGTTTTTGATAATCTCACATTTCGCTCCACTAAACATTCTTCTCTTGATACCATCTCTTATGATATCAAACACTTGATTCTTTCTCTCACCCATAAGATACTCATTCTTTAGCAGCATCAGCTCGACTAACGCGTCATACGAGCCGTCATCTTCCTCCAGTGGATAGCAACTCAGTATCTTGTCCATGAATTCTTGAGTCATATGCTCGTTACTCTTTGTTAGCATGATAGTGAAAATCGTGTGCAATATACCACCTAAAATGTGACGATCTTGGTGCTGTATTGACATCTCGAAGAACTTGATCATTGTATCAATAAAAGGATCAGCATGTGAACCTCCAAAACGAATCATATACACGAACAAGTACGCTAAGAACCCATCAGAATTAATATTTGCTTGTAAGAGTTGATGCAGCCTGATGGAGAAATCAACTATTGTCTTGTAGTTAGGATGCTCTTTTGCTTTTCCATGTTTCACTAACAATGACATGTACTCCAACGCGATATCTCGGATAGGTTCTGGACATCCTTCTGTAAAGCATGTGTCAAGCAAATACTTGGTTATTGTATCAAGTTTGGCGTCATAATGTTCATAGTACACGCACGCTAGGACCAATGCTTCTCTAAGTACCATTTCATCCTATTGGTGAGTACAAGTAACTAATTACTTACTTTTAAATCTTCTTCGTCATCTTCCTCACGATTCGCTATTTTGTTGGTAATGTTTGTCACAGAATCGTTTATGATCTGTAACATAGCAGGTACAAATGCATTAGTCTCCAATCTAGGTACAGTGGCTACTTCTAAACACTCTCTTAATGATATTAATAACTTGTCCAGCTCTTCTTCATTATTTTCAGTGATCTTTGTGATCAATATTTCAATAATTCTCTCGCAGAAATTATCCATGTTCTGTTCTTTGTAAAACTTGAGCAAAGAAGGTAAAATAGAGAAAATAGCTAGTCGAACTTCATCAGAATAGGCAAAGCTGATGAGTGGGAACAGATTCGTTAGCTCTTGCGCATACTCGACCATGTCATTACTACAATGCACAATGGCTGCATGTAGACAACATATCGCTCGTGATTTGTTCTCGATTTGTTTCATACTAATACCAATCTTTCTATGTTGGATACCAATGTATTCAAACCCTTCTTCCTCCACTATGTCTTCTTCACGCATCGTATCAAAGATTCTAATTTGTACCTGATCATAAGCAATCAAAAATATTTTTGGAATAATCGTTTTCACGTATGGAGTGAAATCAGATCCCAAACAAATAATCATGCGTTGTAATGTGTCCATAACTTGTTCTGTTGGATGATCGATGTGGTGTAACAAACTATCCATGAGTAGTTTGATGTTTGCTTCACCAAACTTGTCCTTTTTCACTGATGTGGCAATTAACGAGCAACACATCCATGAACTCTCTCTCATGCGCTTTTCAGTAGATGAAATTCCTGGAATCACGATAGGTAGTACTTTTTCATAATATTTCAAAAACTCTTCTTCGACATTGTCTGCTATAGCAGCAAAACAGTCAAGAGTGGAGTAACTATACATGTCGCCTTCCTCGTTCAACTTGAGTAACGCGTTCATGATGCTATCTACATAGTTTACCAATATTTCTTTCTATAATTGTTATTATATGCTAACAACGCTTACTGGTAACGATGTGAGACAATTAATCATACAATCGACACCAACTTTCTTACACATGGGATGTGAATCACTCAGGAACGGCATGAGTGTGCTTAGAATTGGTAAGTGGAAGGGTGTCATATCTTCCGAGTCAATGTCGTTGAAGAACTGTCCAATAACTTGAGCAGCAGCGTATCTTACCCTTGGAAGTTTATCTTTGGCTAATTCAGTGATGATTGTTAGCAGCTTCTCTAACAATTCGGCGTATTGTGTTTTGCACGCTTCAGCAGAGTATGCTAAAAGCATCACTGCAGTCACTTGCATCCTCCAATCTTTTTCTTTCAAATACTTTGTTACGAGCTTTAGAATGACAGGTGCTATACGTTTTCCACCGAAATGTTTGCTTATAGCGTCGATTGCTTCCAATCCTGCTTTGTATGTCTCCGGTGCGTCATCAACTGCTACAACCTCTTCGGTAACACCTTCTGCCATAACTTCTACACATAATGGAATAATCACATCCAAAAACTTGGGCATCTTTTTCATTAAAACTTTTGGTGATGTCTCCACAAACGTGACAATAAACTCAAAACTCTTTTCTCGAGCTTTGCCCAACTGTTTGGTTTTTGTGATCGTGTACATGGCAGAGATAATCTGTGACACGATGTCTACAAATAAGGCGTTGATTTCTATAAACCTATCGATGACGTACACTGCCATGTCTATATCACCAGCGTTAAGTGTGTTTTGAAGTACAGTGAGCATGAGTGGTGCAAGCTCGCAAAGTTTAGCAGTACGATCACGCATGTCCGAAACTACAGGACTAACGGATGCAATACACTTTACAGCGGCTACTTGTACTTTTGTGTTTTTGTGTCCAAGTAGAGTGCGGAGGTGTTGTACGAGTTCAGTGAATAGGTTGGGCATACTTTCGTTGGAGGAAGATGCCATTAAACATCCAACTAAATTGATGAACGTCTCCACTACCGTTGGGTTTTCGTCGGAAAAGTTTGGGAATGATAGTTGTACAAGTTTTTCCGAAACCGAGTTTTGTGAATCGAATTGTGAAAGGTTGAGATATTCTGTTAGCTTCTCTCGTAGCTCTTCAGATGGCTCTTGTTTTAAAATATTCAAGAAGCAAGACGCATAATCGTCAATAATGTTTTGTCCACCGGCAGGAAAGGTTTTTCGCAGTATGGTTATTGCTCCGCTACGTATCTAATGATAAGGTTATTTTTAATTGCCAAACCTCTGTCCTATTTGACTTTCCAAGTATTCTCAGCATTGTGGGTATGTATTTAGCGACATCTTGACTTGCCTCCTTGAAAAATGTTATAGCTAACGCATCTGAGTCTGTAATAAACGAATTGAGATGTGTGAGGTATTCTTCATCGTGTGCCTGTTCGTTTGACATTTTGCTTTACAACTAATGCATGAAAGTACCCAACAACTGGCCTTCACACGTTCAATATTCGAAACAGTACGTGTTCCATAGTAACGTACCAACTGAGCTACGGACTACACATGGCTCAAAAAAGATAATGCAACCAGAAACAACAGCGGTGTGGGTGATTCAGAAAATAACAATTAAGAAACATCCGGCATTCGGACAGTTTGGACTCTTCGCTGCTACACATTTATTACCGGATACTTACATTTGTGACTATGTTGGGTTTGTATCATACGAAGCAGATTCTTGCGATACATCAGAATACTTGATAGCATACAAGCAAGGATTGTTGTGTGACGCAGAAAAAATCGGCAGCGAAGGTAGAATGGTTAACGACTATCGAGGAATTGCAGAAAAACCAAACGTTTGCTTCAAAAACTACATCACAGATAAGAATGAACTTCGAATAGGCATACACACTGGCAAAAGACCTGTAAAAAAAGGCGAAGAATTTCTAATAGAGTATGGCGGTGGTTTCAAAATATAAAACATTTATTTAACTTTGCCAGTGTCTTGATTTGACATGACCAACTCTGCAGTCTGTAGATCGTTAATTCGTGGATAGATCAGCTTTTCATCTAAGCGTTTCTGCGCCCACATAAGCATTTTTAAAAGATTTGGTAATTTTGGAGTTGTTTCTTGACACTGGCTTTCGAGTATAGCAGCATTTAGTTCAGATGCTGTCTTTTGTCGTTGTGTATTATCCAATAATTGCGCAACTGGTGAATCGTTCATGTCTGCAAACGCGAGTAATGACATTGTCTTTTCTATTTCTTCTAGAAACTCTTTGTTTTCCTCTCCGCGTGGTGCCAACTCTTCTGTCGCAAACGTTAGAG
>JAESGV010000470.1_pt1 | contig 17883 bp, 21 predicted proteins | sample 9269781 | NCBI WGS metagenome assembly JAESGV01 (sample SAMN15741586, study PRJNA653496) | algae metagenome | isolation source: Tildeniella torsiva UHER 1998/13D and co-occurring heterotrophs from... | place: Slovakia: Slovak Paradise National Park, Hrabusice, Kosice Region | collected 2000-01-01 | reverse complement strand
GGTGCGAAGTACATGATGAGTAACGCTACGATGGGAACGATGACTGCGTTAAGTGCTTGCCATTGGAACATTAAAAAGCAAAATAGCAAACCCAAAGTGAGTGAATAAACGTGTCTTGGTGCACCACTTGGTAGATTTCGATGAACGAATGCCAATGGATATGAGATAACGAAAAATGTCAAATACATGATCAAAGCGTTATCCAAACCAGATGCATTTTCAGCTTGGGCTACGTAGCTATAAAATGGAGCGAAATATGGTGACAATATGCTCGCAATTTGAGTTTTGTGGGCTACAGTAGCTTCGTGAAACGATTTATCGAGGTTCAACACGAAAGATGAAAGATCCTCCATGCTTTGTTGCCGTTTTTTTGTCAACTGGAACCCAAAAACGTTACAAACACGTCGTGTCAAGAAAAGAAGATGCGTACGATCCTACTCGTAACGCTATGTATTTTATTATTTAGTACTGTTTTTTTTTCTGCAAGCGCAGAGTTTTCTGAGCCAGAATATTGGTTGGACCAAAGTGTTGACCACTTCGATAGACAGAACAAAGTATGTTGTTTGATTTTTACTCACACAAGTAGGATACTTTCCGCCAACGTTATTTTGTGTTCGATAAACATCGTTCGAACAGTACTGGTAATGACGTCGCATTACTTTACATTTGTGGAGAAGCCATGTGCTCTGGTACACCACAAAACTACGCGATTGACTATGCAAGAGAACTTGGTGCATCACTACTTACCCTCGAACATCGTTATTATGGCAAGTCCGTCCCAGTACCAACACTTTCCACTCAAAACTTACGTCACTTGACCACACAACAAGCACTCGCCGATTTGGCATATTTTATCCAATTCTATGGAAAACATGCCAAACTCCACAAACCAAAGTGGATTATTATCGGATGCTCGTACGCAGGTGCACTCTCCGCGTGGTTTAGACTCAAGTATCCACATCTTGTAGTCGGTGCGCTCTCATCATCAGGTGTTGTTAACGCCATACTCAACTTTTGGGAATTCGACGATCAAATACGTATCAGTACTGGACCAAAGTGTTCTGCACAACTACGCAGAGTCACCAACATTATGGAACGCCAATTCGAAAAGGGAAACAAACAACTTGTGAAACAACTTTTCAACGCCCAAGATTTGGAAGATGACGATTTTTGGTTCTTGGTCGCTGACGCTGCTGCAGAATCGATTCAATACGGTTTCCATGACGAAGTTTGTGATCCAATGTTACAACATGAACACTCTGACGATGAAGTTTTGTTGAACATTTTCGCTCAATTCGTTCGTGAGTTTTTCTACAAACAATTCGACACAGTAAGTTTTATTTGATCATTTTTAACAATTAATAGGGAGCACCAGCCGATTATGGAATTAAATATGTTCTCGATGAGACAGTCGTACCAGAAAATGCAGCAAGACAATGGTGGTATCAAACATGCACAGAAGTTGCCTACTTCCAAACCTGGAAGAACTCTACCTCCATTCGTAGCTCCAAGGTCGATTTGGCATACCACTACCGACGTTGCGTCCGTACATTCGGAAAAGATGTCGTCATGCCACCAAATACAGAATATACAAACTTGTACTATGGAGGAGATCGCGTCGATGCAACAAATATTGTATTTGCACAAGGTTCACAAGATCCATGGAAACGAGCAAGTGTACTAAAATCACAAGGTGAAAGTTCTCCATTGATGGAAATTACATGTGAGAACTGTGGACATTGTGTCGATTTGAGAGGATGCCCAAGTTTACCAAGTGAACATGGACCTTCGAAGAAGTGTACTGATGAAGCTGCAGTAGAGAAAACTCGTGTAGAGATTTTGGCAAGAATGAAACAATGGTTGAAATAAATCAAGTTTCTTTATAACATTACAAAAATGATAGCGATTAGAGCTAACGGGTATTGATACATGGAAGCAGATGATCTTGGGTTCTCTGTAGTTGCAGGAGATGATGTTGAACTCGTGGGACCATTTGTGGACCCTGGAAAATTGGTTGTTGTTGCCTGAGGAGCAGATGTCGTTGTGGTTGGTGATCTTGTAGTAGTTGTTGTAGTTGGAATTGGAGGAGTCGTAGTTGTGGTAGTAGTGGTTGGCAATGTTGGTGCTCTCGTTGTAGTAGTGGTTATTGGTCTTGTAGTTGGTGATCTTGTAGTGGTTACTGGAGCTCTTGTTGTTGTAGTCGGAGCTCTAGTAGTGGTTGTTGTGGTTGGAATTGGAGGTGTGCTTGTTGTTGGCGCTCTTGTAGTTGGTACAACAGTCGTTGTAGTTGGTGTACCAGTAGTCGTTGGAGCTAACGTCGGCGCTGCAGTGGTTGTGACCACAGGCGTAACAGTTGCGGTAGTAGTTGGAGTATTAGTCGTAGTAGGTGCACTAGTTGTTGTTAACTCTGCAGTTGTAGTCGGTGCAGTTGTGGTTGTTGGTGATGGTGTAGTCGTCGGAGCTGAGGTTGTAGGTTCGACAGTTGTAGTTGTTAATGTAGTTGTCTCTGGTATACTAGTTGTAGTGTCAGGAACAGTCTGAGTTTCTGTAGGTGTCGCACTTGTGGTATCAGTTGGAACTAATGTAGTTGTTACTTCCACTGTAGTTGTCACAGTTTCAGTTGGTGTTGGTGTAGCAGTTGTAGTAGGTGCATCGGAAACAATTTGTCTCAGTCTACCGATTTTCGAATCATGTAGTGCACATGATGTGTGTACTGCCAATATGAGTACTGTGAGCAGTAGTAAATATGTTTTCATTTCTTGTATGTGCAGCACACGAAACACCGGTGCAACTTGATGGTTTACTACGAGATACCAAATCAGGAAAAATGCTACTATTGATGTTTGAAGGACATACGAAGTTCGAATCTTAATGATCCGATAAATTCACCCACAAAGAAACTTATTGACGCTACATTGTAAGAATAATTTAATAGGTGTACCTTTATAATCTGTCTTTGTAGTTTTGCTTTAAAGACTGATACGGGAAGAAATCACCGTTTTCTAGTTCACAGTGTTGGTAATATAACCATGCGACAACATACAGTGGCGCCATCTCACTTGGTTTTCGGGTTGAAACAGCAATTAGATTTGTATTGTTATAGAATCGAACTTGATCTTTCTCCATGTCTACCACAACACCTATGACATCGCCTTCTTTGGCATTGTATCCTGATGTATGCTCTACAGACCTTTGGTCTAAACCTGTGCCTGACGTGTTGTAGATGCAAATGGCAGTGGGCCCAGACCAATCTATATTACTTTTGTTACCCTTGGAAACACCAAAAAATATCCCACTACCGCTTTTGTTGAGGTCATTAATTCTCGTTTGAAAGTAAACTAGTTTCGAATTTGGTAGTGGTATGGTGACATGAACAGGAGTACCCCACGAACTCGTTGCTAATTTTTTCAGGTTTTTTCCATGGTTCGAAACACGGAAATTGCTATCGTTTGTGCTCCAAGTAAAAACTTCAGTTCTCAAAGATTCTCGAAGTTTCTGAACGAGTAGAGGTACCAGACATGAAATTTTCTTGTTACCACTATGTATTATCGCGACATCTTCCATATTCTGCGTTGGTTTGGTTGCTGCTTTACAAAAACATGAGTGACGTGTGGGAGACGGAGCCAGTGGTTCTCATTGTTCTCGCATACTTTGAGCCTAGAGAGCTCGCAGTACTGGAGTCTATCAACTCGTTTTTTCGCCAAATTATCACAAAAACATCGTGGAGAGCGCTCTACTTGAATTCATACGCATCACTACCCCACGTTAAAATTTTCGAAAACAACAGAAATGCCATAGGAAAATTGTTGCAACAGTGCGAATGTCCCCCGCGTACACCAACCCTTTCGAAGAAAAAATTCCATCTATTGAACTCGTACGTAGTTCCATCGGAAATTCCCGTTCCAAGAAACCCAAAACTCGCACTACGTCCATACCACGTTGTCTACACCAAATCGATTGCAATGACAAAAGGTATGGAGATGTTCACAAGCGAAAAACCAAAGTTGACAAATATTAGTACCTCGTTCACACTATTGGCAACTCATTCACAAACAAGTGTCATCGTTTACGACTATTTGGCAAATGAACAAGTAGGAGAAACACTTGATATTCCATGCGACGAAATAGTAAATATAAAACTCGTGTACAGTCCAACAGAACACGTTTCCGCCATGAAAAAATTATTAACAAAGTTTGATCGAACGGCAAACGATTTAGCGCGCATTGCCGTGTTCCAACTATTCGTACTATCAAGAACCAATGGTCGTTATGAATGTAGTCGGTACAACATTTACGATTGTGATACAGAAAAAGTGTTCGAAATTGTACCAAAATGCGGCGAGTTAGTCGTGCAGAATCTTATTCCAAAATCACTAGAAAATGAAAAATTTTCATGCTTTGATTTTGAACCAGAAAGTGGGTTATTAGTCATAAGTGGAGATTCTTCCCTTCTCATCAAGAATGATCAAGTCATTGGTATCATTTCGGAAAAAGATCTTCCCAAGGTAACAACACACAAGTCACTTATCAAGGACGTTCGTCGTTGTCAAATTACATACTGTACACCAGAATCAAATTTTTGTAGTATATATCCAAATACGAAAAAGTATACCGCTGATGTATTATCACTCGTACTTGTTAGTTTCCTCACAACAAACATTTACCGACTGGATATGGTAACTGAAGGAAAACTTGTTACAATCGGTATTTCAGAAAACGGAACAGAACAAGTTGATTGTGAAGGAAGAAAAGCAACTTGTTGTGCGGTATCGCCATCTGGTCGGTATATTATTCATAGTTTCTGTTACACAATGGGATCAGAAAATGTGTTTAATGGGTATGATGATGCATGTCACGCTATTCGCATGTATGATACACTTACAAGAGACAAGAAAATCAAGTTCCATGATGGATATTTGACAACTGTTGATCAAGTAACAATGAACGAATCTGCAGGGTTAGCGTTAGCTGCACATGATTTTGATCGTAACAAGGAAGATTACTATATAAGAGTATGTACCAAAGATCGCACTGATCGTGTTGATTTGTCTGTGTTAATGTCACCAATGCCAGAAGAAACATTTTCTATTCATTCATCTATGGAAGGATATGTGTTCATTGGTGGACTTGTCAAACGTGGTACGAACTTGAAATATGAAGTTACAAAATTACAAAAACAGTTTACTGGTTGGAACACGTTTTAAGTAAACGATAAATACGATTTGCTTCTCTTTCTCCACTCATGAATGCACCATGAACTGTTGAATAATGTTGTGATGTTGCTTCTCCTGCAAACCCTAATTTTCCACCAAACTCTGGTTGACTCATTGTTTCAAAATCTTTCATGTTTGTTCCTACACTTGTATGGGAATATGATCCCATGGAAAATGGATCAGCATTCCATCTTGTAATATAGTACGCAGTAGGTGTTTCTACGCGCTTATAAATCATTTTTAAAACATTTAAACATTCTTGTATGATTTGTTCATCTGTCCATGATTCTATTTCTGCTGCAAAGTCACAAGTTGTAATAAAAACTAGTATAGGTGGAGAACGATTATTATAGAATCGCATGTTTAACGCCATTCGGAAACGATTTTTTAATTGAGCAGCGTGGCCTATGAAACTGTCTAATGGATCCCAAAACTCTGTTTCAAATTGCAAAACGATTTTGTTGAGTAGTCCGTATCCAATTCGTTGTATGCATTCCCGTTTTTCAATTGATAACGGTGGTGTAAATAGTTTTTCAGATTGTTTTAACACTCCCAGTGGTATGGTACAAACAGCGTAATCGGCTACGATTTGTTCTCGTTGACTAGTCGCGTTGTTCAAGTACGTTATCGTTACTTTGTCTGTACAGTTAATATTCTCGACTATAGATTCGAGTTTGATTTCGAACGTTGTTTGTGGTGATAGTTTTTTCGGTATGGATTCTGCTAATTTGTTGCATAGTGTTCCGTATCCATCTACAACGAGTGGATAATTCCCTTTAAACATTGGATTTCTTTTAAACCATTTCATAGAAAGTTTTTCTGTTGATGCACCGTCGTATTGTTCGTATCCAGCGAGTACGTAATTTGCTAAACGAATTTCTCTTTCTGTTTGGAATTTTTGTTCTATCCTCTCTTTGACGTGTTCAAATACACTTGCATCTGGTTCTAGAAATTCTTGTTCTTCGAACGCATCGGATAGTATCGAGTTTACTCTCTTCTCTATTGATGTCAATTCAGAGTTTGTGATTAATTGTCCATCAAAATCAAACGTTCGCTCTATCATAAGGTCGCTACCGTTTGAATACTTTAATCCAAACTTTTCGACCATTTCTTTAATTGGGTTTAGCAAATCTCCTTCTATCCATGTCGCTCCTAAATCTACAACTGCTGAATGGGTACCACTCTGGAGTGTGACAGAGTGGGTTCTTCCTCCAATTCGATTTCGGGCTTCTAGTACGATTATGTTAACATGTGCTGTACTACGTCGCAGAGGTTTACACAGCCAATATGCACAAGAGATGCCAGACATACCTGCGCCTATGATGACGACCGTAGTGCTCATAGTCTTAGTTAAATTATGTACTTACAACGACTTGAATGTTGATCAACACTTTAAGAAGCTGCAAAAATAATATTTCTAAAGCGACTATTGCTGGTAGTTTTATACTGTGAATATTTCCTGCAGCCACTTGCTGTGCTTGTAAACCTGTAGTCAACTCGTTAGCAAACAAAATGTTTGCATTTTATGTACAACGAAGGCAAGTCACAGTACTCTTATGAAGAACTCTCACAGTACTTCCACCTTCCAGTGTTAATAGCAGCAGCAAGACTACGTATTAACTACGCAGCACTCCGTGCGAATTGTAGAGCGGTGGGCATCAAAAGATGGCCTCGTGTTACAGAGAAGAAACATAGACAAACACTATTCAACGAAGCAGTACAATCATGCAAGAAAAGTATTTCAAACATGGCAGATATGCAAACAGTGTTCTTCATGAGGAAAGAAACATGGACACCCATCAGAAAGAATTCTATAGAGACCGAAGTACAACGCATAGATAATTGGATAAAAGAAGAGACCGACAAAGTTCACGTACATGCTCCCGTAGAACCCTTTCGTCTACGTCTCAACGTTTCTCAAGTAGTAGATCTCGTTAACAATTGTACTTTATAAACAATGATCCAGAAAAGCACCCACGTTTTCTGCACCTACTCCTTGACTTGTAACATGTTCTATCCAGTGACCCATGATAATGTCACGAATACGTGGACTAACAGACATGGCAAGTCCTACGATTTGATGACGATAGTCGAACACGTCCAACGTCTGCAGTTTCTTTCCTGTTCCACAGTTCATACTTGAAGGTAAGAGTTTTGCACTCATGATAGGTCTGTAACGATACAGTACGACTTCTTCAACATAGTCGTGTAAATTGAATTTTGCATCGTCACCGAGTTCGTGGTGTAATAGATCCCAAATGGTGAACGTGATAATGTATGAAGTATATTGGATTCGTTCATTGTACGATAATTGTGTATCTTGCAGGAATGGAATTGGTTGTTGCAACATTCTCGCGAGTCGTTGTTCTTCCAAACATTCGGTAAATACGTTGAACGAAATACTTGGTTCTTGCCCCAACTATATTGTTAATATTAATTAGAAAATACTTACTGCTTCTACGTGATGGAACCAAAACGGTGGTATGTATAACATATCTCCTGGGCCTAATACAACTTCGTACATTTCATTTTCTTGAATAGTCTCGTATTCGGGGTATCGCGAGTAGTCTACATAGTCCATGTTAATTTGACACTGTCGCTGACATGGATGTAGATACGGAAACATGTATAATGATCGATGTGCTGTAGGACTAAATAGTTTGAATCGTTTCTGTCCTTTGACTTGTATGTACATGTTATGCATGCTATCATAGTGAGCTTGTGCTGTGCTTCCGCGTCCTCCAACCCACAAGTTGACAAATGAGCTCACATTACTTGTTTTTAGATCTTTTAAGTAGGGCAGAATATCATCTGAAATAGTCTTTCCAAGTTTCTGTACAGATTGCGATAAATAGTGGTATGTTGAGGAGTCTGTTTCGTGTGCAACTGCGTCAAAGAATTCTTTTGGATCCATATGAGTATCGTGAACCGTATGGAACAAACTAATTTCTTTTGACGAGTCAAAACGTGGATCGCGTTTCTTATTCTCGTATTCACGTGTAATAGCATCAGTTAATGGTTGTCTAACATCATAGTGAACGAAGACTTTGTTCTTGTGCGCGAATACACCCTCCAATTTCTCTATGTTTTGTATCAAGTATTCCTTGTTAAATTTTTGAAACGCGGGAATTTTTGCTATCGCTTTGTTCGGTGCACGAAAGACCTCCGGTTTAAAATCTGGATACGCTCGTTCGCCACGTTCTTTTGCTGCTTGAATCAATTCTACAGTTTGTCTATGTACCAACGCAGCAGCATTTTCAAAGTCGTGCACTTGTTCAAGTTGTTTGAATTCTAATTTTGCAGCTTTAAAGTACTGATAAAGAATCGCACAAGCAGCCAACAGAACTGTGCCTATTAACGCTTGTTTGAACATGTCAAAACGTCAAACTATGTTGACTGGACATCAGCGAAAATATTGTACTATTTGTTTTCGATCTACATGTAAAAAGTTTATTTAGTGTTTGAAGTGAGCTTTGCTAATTAAAAAGTCTATCAAATGTTGAGGCAGATGCGTTCGCACATCAATCCAAGGATAATATTCGTCTTCCATAACACCTGGTATCCGTAGTTTCACTTTACTAGGTGCTGGTGAATCTACGCTTGCTTTTACGCCAACTATTTGTACTCGAGTAGGATAATGTGCTGCTATCTGTTCTAGGGTGTACTTTTTTGATGGTGATAGTCGCATCTTTTTTTGTGAAGGTGGTGTTGCAGGTTTTGGGTTGTGCGCATGTTCGTATCGTGTGACCAAGTTTTCTGGTAATGCGTCTTTTCTCTCCCACGTTTGGTTTGGAAAGTTCTTCCACAATACTTGGTATTCGATACCTCGTTTTGTGGTCCTCTTGTCAGTTAAGCATTTTGCAAAATATTTAATTTCTTCATGACGAAAGTTTTGATAATCTACTGGCATGCTTGGTTTTTTCTCTTCGAATTCTTGGATCAGAGATTTACACGATTTAAGGTGTTGAATTGGCTCCCACGACGAATCAGTAATGTCGTAACCTTTCCACTTTACATAGTATTCAATCGAACCGTTAATATTTCGTGACAGCAAGAGGGTTTCAACTTCGTAGTTGCTTGTTTCCTCCTCTCCAACTAAATCGATGACCTTAGTCTTGGGCATGTGATTGTTTTACAACTTTGAGAAACCAACCAAGACATGTCGCAAGTTCCAACTATCGTATTCGTAACTGGTAATGCTAACAAGCTTAGAGAGGTTCAACAAATCCTCGGTGACCATATCAAAGTGATTTCACATAGCGTAGACTGTACGTGATAATTTATCTTTATTTAACAAGTAGTACCAGAGTTACAAGGTGAAGTAGAAGAAATCTCTGTAGAGAAATGCAAATTGGCCGTAAAAGAAATCGAAAAAGTGTTAAACATGAAAGATTATGCAGGTATTGTCACAGAAGACACCAGTTTATGCTACAACGCATTAGGAGGTTTACCAGGACCATACATGTAAGTGGTGACACGTTTTGCTAACAAAAAACAGCAAGTGGTTTTTGGAAAAGACTGGTCACGAAGGTTTGAACAAGATATTAGCAGGATATGAAGATAAGACTGCATACGCACTCTGTACCTTATCATTCGCAACCTCATCTTCCACAGAACCAATTGTATTTAAGGGTGTAACCGATGGAACAATCGTGCCTGCACGTGGACCAAATGCCTTTGGTTGGGATCCAATTTTCGAACCAAAAGGTTTCAACCAAACATACGCAGAGTTGGACAAGGACACAAAGAATGGAATATCACATCGCTATCGCGCATTCAAGATGCTTAAGGACCACCTATTAAAGCAATAGACCCGTTACGTTCTTGTAATTTTTATTTTGAACAAAACAACCATGAGCACACCAACAAAAAAGTCCGTGACAATAGACTTACCAAAATCTAGAAGAGAAGGGTCGTCTGGAATTGACAGTCCAACAACTACATTTATCGCGAGTCCACTTACGAGAAAATCAAGTGGATTGCTGTCACCTTCGTGGTCGTTCTTTGACGATGATCTATCGGACGCAGTTAAAAAACTAGATTTAGATGCCCACCATCACAAACATGGCGTGCTATTATGCGCCGAACAAGAAAACGAAGATGTAATAGAATTAATAAGAGGGGATGTAGTATTTAAATTTACTCAGTAACAACAATCTTTGCTTTTCAAACTTATTCAATGCTCTTTCGTGTCGTTTGGTTTTTCTGGCGAATAAGGTTTGTATCGTTGTTGACCACCTACGATTCGAGTTGATGGCGACTGTGGTACTGCAAGTTGTTGTACTTGTTGTGATACTTGCTGTTGAGCACGTTCCACATGTGCTCTACTGACAGGAGTTTGATACGCTACCTGTTGCTTTGTAGGTCTTGAAGATCGTTGCATAGAATGCATTTGTTGCATCTGGTTACCGAGTTTTAAGCCTCTTGAACTATAGGTGACTTCATCTCTCATATTGTCCATCAATTCGTTTACATCTTCAGACAATGCCGTACTAATTTCTGAAACTGGTCCTCTTGATAACTGGTCAGACAGTTGACCAAGCATTCTTCTCGATCCAGCCAAATCGCCAGTAGAAGCAAGTGTTATGCTGTTCATGATCGCATTCGCAGTTTGGATTCTGGAACGATGGGCATCTAGTGCAACATTGGCCGTTCTTGGAGCAGATGATATTTCTCTCGATACCACTGCTACAAGTTCCATAGAATCTGGTTCTTTGGAAATGACATTGAAGAATGAAAGATCTAATGTGACCAGATTCTGTCTTTTCGCTTCAGAGAATGGCTTCACCGACACTTCAAAGACAATATCTTTCTGTTCTTCACTATAAATATCTCCAATGGACAATTCAACACCATTAGGTTCTTTTTGAGTTGTCTTGAAGTGCGAGTGTACTCGTTTGATCGTTACATCTTGATGAGGAACAATCGAAAGCTTGATGTTTTGTGCAAATACAGTCAAAAGACCTCCTAAACAATTCCCAAAGTACGATGGGACTTCATCGATTTGTTCCACGAAATAGTACATGCCATTGTATGCTTCACTGATAGCGCGTAGCAAGTTTGCGTCGTGGCTTCCAAATCCAAACGTGAAAACGCTCAATGGTTTGGTTAGCTTTCTAGTGTAACCCTCCATGCCCTTGATGATTTCCTCTGTACGAGTGACTCCTCTATTCGCTTGCCCATCTGTGAACAGAATCATAGAGTTTACATCCAACGCCTCGTGAGACTTGAAAACTTCTAATCCTTCAAATATGCCACCGGATAGATTGGTACTTCCGCTTGTGTGGATGTTACTTGCTAGACTTCGTGCTCTTTTTTTTCCCGCTGTATCCATATTGGTAAGAGGAACGAGTGTCTGTGCATCATCAGAAAAAGTAATAAGAGCCAATTTGTCGTCCGATTTCAACTGATCGATCATATAGACTAACGACTCGCGAACAAGTTTCATGTTGTTTCCTGACATAGAACCTGACTTATCGATGACGCATACAATTTGTATGGGAGCCCTTGTCGAACGTTCTTCAGACTCTGCAAGTGGCGCCTTAATGGAAGCCATTACGTACAGGTCTTCAGTCTTGTTTGGTTCAACGATATCGTATTCGAGGGTAGTGGTAAACTCCAGTTGTGATGTCATTGTTGTTCAGTTTAATTTTCTGAAACAAACTGCTTCCTTAAATACTTGCAAGGAAGGTTCAACAACTTTCTTGAAGGACTTATAACAGCTAAGATTTGAAGCAAAGGTGCTATATGGTAGTAGTTTTGTGTGGGATGCTCCTTCTCTAGAAAGATTTAAGGTACTTTCATATGAAACTTGGAAGGATTTCGATAAATTTTACTACTTAATTTTTCGAGAGTTCGTCACATTATAATGCATGGTTATGCACACTACTCCTTGATAATTTGTTTTGTATATTTCTGCTTGTAATCCGTCAACTGAAAATGGAAGCAAGTTCACCAACAGTTGTGTTCGTCACAGGTTCTACTGGTTTCATAGGAAAGAATCTTGTATCTAATTTACAACTAGACCCACAGTATCGAGTCATCAAATGCGCACGTTCAGAATCAGAATCTTTTGACGTTAGAAACATCGAAACTATTGAAAAAACGTTTCGCAAACACGCTATAAAAAACAGTTTCGTTATTCACCTGGCGTCAGTAATGGATTTTTATCCCAATGAAAAAAGTACGCCACGCAAATACATCTAACAAAAAGAAAAAGAAGAAATGCATCAAACAAACATTGTAGGAACAGAAAATCTGCTAAAAGTAATCAGTGAACTCAATTGTACACTCAATCTAAACATGACATTGATTTTCGCAAGTAGTCAAGAAGCCATTGGCCCTGTTCCAAACAATGTACCATTCGCAACAGAAACAACTACATTATCACCATCATACTATTACGGAGATACCAAAGTAACAGCAGAGAAAATGATCGCAGAATATACTACTATTCCATCGACCATTTTGCGCATAACCGGTGTTACAGGTCCACACGACAAATACGCAGCGTTTGAATTCATTCAAGCTATCTCTATGGGTCTAATGATCGCCTATCCAGGAAACTGTCAAGGTACCATAAGTTTCGTACACGTTCACGATGTCATCAACGCAATCAAATTAGTAATCGAAAAGCAAGTAACAGGTGTTTACATTATCGGTCCCAAAAATTGCTTAACCTATCAACAAGCGATTGACGTTGTCGCGGACGCAACTGGATGGTTTAAACCACTTTTTCATTGTCCAATGTGGTTATTCCGATCTGCTGTTGGAATGGTTGGACCCATGTTAAATATGTTCAGAAAAGAAAAGAATAGTTTTTTATTTAATGTGAAAACGCTAGATTGTATGGACGAGAAGAGATCGTATTCGAGTGAAAAAGCGATGAAAGATTTTGGATATGATCCTATGACTATGGAAGAAGCGTTAAGACGAGGTACGAAAGAACATGTTAGAAATGGTGATATTTCCACAGCAGGAACGCATGTAACGAGAATTGCGATTTTTGGAACGTGTATAGCAGCTGTTGCATCTGTGTATTTTATATGGTAAAAATTTACTGTTTTGCAATGTACATCAATGTATTTGCGTCACGATCTGTAAAGATACACTTTCCATGGTTTGTGTATTCATCGGTGGGAGAGTAACCTCGAATCTCACCACCATTTGTAGCTTCGTATACCTTGTTTTCCAAACTATTACCATACTCTAACTTTTCTTCATCCGTTTGCGTGCTTGTCGAATCCAAATGTGGATCATAAACATGTACTCGAACTAATCCACCTTGGTTTGTAATAATCTCACTAACTTGTTCCAACGTATTTGCTTCACTTACATTCCACTTCTTTATAGCTCTTTCTTTCAAGTTTATCGTTATTGATCTCATGATTTCTTCAATTTTTGTACGTAACTCGTGTACAGGTATAGTTTCTTTTTCACCTGTATCTCTTCTCACAATCCTAACAACTTTGTTTTCCACTTCACTTGGTCCAATTTCAATTCTTATGGGTACACCTTGTAACTCGTATTTATAAAATTTATCACCTGGTCGTTTCGACGATAAATCAACATCACATCGAAACCATTGCTGTAATTCGTTTTTGAGATCTAGTACAGCTTTTTTAATTGGCTCTTCATCAATGTTTTTCTTTAAAATTGGTAGAATTATGACTTGGATTGGAACCAAAAACGGTGGTAGAATTAATCCATGATGATCACCGTGAGTGGAAATTGTAAGTGCTAGTAAACGAGTAGAAACAGCATGACAAGTTTGGTAAACATATTCTTGACTAGTTGACGATTGGTACTTGATTTTATACGCTTGTGCAAATTTTGTTCCCAAATTCTAATGGATTAACATTTTAAGTTTTTTCTTACGTGCATGGCAGCAATTTGTAAGACGCGTCCATTTGGTAGAATACTGTCGAAACATTCTGTGTATTCTGCACCTGGATAGGTACTCCATTTTGGTCTCCGTAAACGAATACCAGTTACACAAAACGTGTCAAAAACATCGTTTAAATTTTCCCATACAACATTCATACTTGATTCTGCTTGTTTTTGAGATATGTAACTCATATGAACTTCATTCCACCACATTTCTCGACTTCGAATTAGTGGTACTAAACTTCTACTTTCACCCACTCGGAATATTTTTGTAGTTGTCATGATACCGTACGGTAGCGTATGTTCGTGAATGGTATTGGATAATAGTGTTTGTAGAGATGGATGTGTTGATGGTGGTAATATTAATGCGTTGGTGATCGTGGAAAGACCTGATTGTTTGATTTGGTAGCAGTGATTTTCTACACCTAACGAGTGTTCTTCCATTTTCTGTAGTAAGTCGATAGGAACAAGTGTAGGCATTTCTACATCTTCAACACCCATATTTCTCCATTTTTCTTCGCATATTTGAAAGAGTTTCTTTCGCATGTACAATCCACGGCCTCTCCAAGCGTACATGCCTTTCAATGGATACCGATTATCGATAATATCTGCGTCGTATAAAACTCGACGATACCATGTTGAGTAATCCACTTTAGGGTCTATGTTAAAGTGGGTTTGCTTGTCGGTGGAGTTCTGAGTTTGCATCCTTTTTACAAGACAAAACATGAGTTTGCACAAGGCAGTATTTCAGAAGTGGCTTGACACAAAGACTAGTTTTAAACTCGAAGAAGCAGAGTCTTGGGTAGACAGACCTCCCAAGAGCGAATCAGCAGAAGATTTACTGGCCTGGGCGACTGAACATCCTTTTCTCAAAGTTACGTGCTCCGCAGTACCTGATGGTATCTTTCCACAAGGTACCTCAGTTAACCTACACGACATTGTAGTTAAGACACCAAAAAGAAAGCGTGGACCACGTATTATCGATGATGACTTGTATGATGCGTTCCCACACTTACGTACCTACGTTCCACGTGGCGTTTGTATTTTGGAACTATTAGAAAACAAAATAAGAACCTTGAAGATTGTAATTTTCTCTTTATCAAAGTTCACTGGAGGACCAGGTGATGATGACGATCAAGCAGGAGTTCTAGAAGAAGAGGCAGAACATAAAAACGAGTCAGTAGAAAAAGACACAGAGGAAGCACGTTCACGTTGGGAACATTATTTTATTCAACCAGTTAAAACGGCAACAAAAATTATCACGACAAGTAAAGAAAACGGAGAATCAGCACACGTTGGACAATTCAGACACCAAGGACAAATTTATCTACTTTTTGGATCGAAAAATGTTCACTTACTTGTCAAGACGCCACAAGATATCGAACTGTACACAGATACTCGTTTCAACACTGCAAAGAGTATCGCGACAAGTATGGTGAAACAATTCACTGAAGATTCACGCGTTCAACGCTTTTTGGATTTCATGGAAGAAAACGAATACTCATCAACCTTTGAGTTTTTGAATATCGAGTACCAACATGTTGAGTTTTTTGATTTTGAACAAAACAAGTATCGATTCATTACTTTCAGTTCATGCAAGAATTTAACTCAAATATGCGCACACGATTTTGATCGTTCCATCCAAGTTGCTAAAGATTCTGGATTTGAAACTATTACAGTTGAACATTATGACTATTCTCAACAAGACGAGGCATTTTCAAAGATTCGAAACGCATATGGAAAAGAAGGAAGCGTATTGTACTATTACAGCGGAGAAAAATGTATCGGAATGGTAAGTCATTAATTAACATTCTAAAAATCTAGATGAAAAAGAAATCTGCATGGTACGTATGTCTACGCGCCATTCGTGAAAAAATAAAAGGATTTAGTGTTCGTATTCACAAAGAAGATCAACAAACTGAAGAAAAGATGGAACGATTCAAGACCAAAGTAAAAGAAACAATAAAACAAAAACAAGAATGGATTGGTTTCGATGACGAATCCAGAGAAGCCTGGATTGCGTTGGCCATACCATTTATCGATTGGATAAAAGAAGGTTGTTTGAATGGAACCATTTCTCAAGATGATATTCATAAACGATTCCCAGTCGTTTGGAACAAGTTTTTGAAACAATTTGGATTGAATGATAACATACAAGTGAAAGATAGTAAATGTTAAATTTTATTTTTCAAGTCTGTAAAAGAGTCGAATTCACCTTCTTTGAGGTCATGCGTTACAGTTACGCGTTCGTCAAAAATGAAACAATCTCCATGCCACTTGGACTCTTCCTGAGGAACTGTTTCTAAATATTTTAGTATACCACCCTTCAAGTGATACACGTTTTCAAAACCTGCATTTATCATGTATGAAGATGCCTTTTCGCATCGAATTCCACCAGTGCAAAACATGGCAACTTTTTTGTGTTTTTTAGGGTCACAATTGTTTTGTACATATTCCGGGAATTGGGAAAAGAATTTGGTGTTTGGATTTTGTGCATTTTCGAATGTTCCCGCTGTAATTTCATAGTCGTTGCGTGTGTCGATAAGTAACACATCTGGTTGTGATATCAAGTCGTTCCAATCTTTTGCTTCTACATAATGCCCAACTGCTTTGTTTGGGTCTGTGCCTGGTACTCCCAAATTGACAATCTCACGTTTTAGACGAACTTTTGTGCGTTGAAAAGGTTGTTCGTCACAATATGATTCTTTATGTTCTATATCTGCGAATCGTGGGTCATTTCGAAGCCACGTAAGTAAAGCGTCGATGCCCTCGCGAGGGCCAGAAACAGTTCCATTTATGCCTTCTTCAGCCAACAATAACGTACCCTTGATGTTGTTCTGTTTCATGGTTTGAAGTAAGGGTGTTTGAATCTCTCTGTAGTCCAACAGAGTAACGAATTTATACATCGCAGCTACGACAACAAGACCAGTCTCTGACATGTTAACTGCGTTGTTTTGCAATTAAATTGTAACAACAAATTAACCATAGCCACAAAATATAATGAATATAATTTACTACCCTGTAGGCAACTATAGAGTACCTATCACAAGCGTTGTTGGTATAGTGGTAGAATGCTAGCCTTCCAAAAAAGGAAATATCCTGATGTGAGCTCGCGACTCGGGTTCGATTCCCGGACAACGCACTTTTATAGTAGCAGACGAATCCCGCAGATTTTACAACGAAACTTTTTATTGTTCTGGTGTAAACTTGAGTTTCAAAATGGACACAAAGGCACTTGATAAAGCTTTAGAAGCTCTTAAAGCTTCTCATCAAACAGAAATAAGAAATCTACAACGCGAATACGAAAGTCTGCAAGCAATAGCGGCAGATGAAGAAGAGACATGGAAAGAAGAAACAGCAAAATTGACAACAAGGCGGAACCACTTGAACACAAAACTCAACATTGTTAAGAAAAAACTTAACGACACAAAAACCGAAGCAAAAGTTCATTATAATAATTGCCAACAGTTAAAAGCAAAATTATCGGGTCGCGAAATCGAAAAACCAAAACCACCGAAACGAAAATCACTTGAGAATGACAGTGGTCCTATAGTGGAAACATCGACGCAAAAACGCAGAAAAATTGATGAATCTACCACACCAACTTCCGCGCTGACACAACACACTTTTACACCTATGACATTTATAGATGTAGAATTAGACTCGTCTCAACAGAAACGTTCCATTCCTATTACAATAGGAATGATCAGTTTCCGCCACTATTTAAAAATAAACTTGTTGCCAGAGACGTTGACAAATAAGAACAAGATTTATGAAGAACGTA
>JAESGV010000469.1_pt1 | contig 17885 bp, 19 predicted proteins | sample 9269781 | NCBI WGS metagenome assembly JAESGV01 (sample SAMN15741586, study PRJNA653496) | algae metagenome | isolation source: Tildeniella torsiva UHER 1998/13D and co-occurring heterotrophs from... | place: Slovakia: Slovak Paradise National Park, Hrabusice, Kosice Region | collected 2000-01-01 | reverse complement strand
CTCTTGTTCGTTATATTTAGTTCTATTCATAGGTGTATAGGGTATTTGCTTTCTTGATATAGCGCTCTCGACCTCTTCGTCAGTTATTGTTCCACTCAACGTATAGGGTCGTTTTTCAAAGAATAGTTCCCACATTATTAATGCAAAGTTGAATACATCTGCTTGTTCGCTATTATATTCTGAGTTTTTTGTGAGACCGAATCCTCCTACTTTTGCGTTCTCGTTTTTCTCGTCCAACTATTTTATGTTAGAAGATTGGCTAAAAGTTACTTACCATTACATTAGATGGCTTCAGATCACGGTGTAGTATATTATTCACATGCAAGTGCTCTAATGCAAACGCGATGTCTAGTAATAGTTTCACTTTCCTCTCCAACGTAAGTTTTACGTTTTGTAAGTGGAGCATGTCGTGTAGATTGTGATCCATCTGTTCTGTAACAAGATAGCTCCTATCGTTATATAGACAAATACCCAAATTTTGTACAATTTTTGGATGTTCAGACTTTTGTAGTAGCGCGACTTCTTTGAAAAAACTACCACTAATGTTATCTTCATCTAATTCCCAAATGAGCGCCATGACATTCCCCATGTATACTCCAGTGTAAACAGTACCGAATGCGCCTTTTCCGAGTTTTGTATTCATTCTGATAGCCTCAATGGGCACCTGTTCGTATTCTGTAGTGTCCACCAAGATACTCGTGTATGGGCCCGATGAATATTCTTCAGTGTCAAATAAATTACCACCAGATGACTTTATCCCTTGTTGACCCATGTCTGTTAAGGCGCGATTGTTTGCTGTCAAACTTGTGACAGGTGATCATTACAAGAATGCCAGAAAAACATAACAAGCAGAAGAATGTTGCACCCAAATCGTCGAAAAAACATAGAGAAAAACCTCAAAAGCTTCGCAACATACCTCAAGATTCTCGAGACAGATATTTTCGGCGGGTAACTGAGAAGTTCCAAAGCATCAACACATACTCGTATAATTTCGCCAGTCATGTTTGCTCAAAAAAATCTGTAGAGTTAATAACGTCGCATAATTTCGAAGAAGAGATTGTAGCACTGTGCAACAAGAATTGCATACTAATTCATATCTCAGAACCTGACGCCAAACAACCTGTTCGTACGCAGATATGGAGTATAAAAAATATGTTTGCGCCTCTATTCATAAAAGAATTAACTGGAAGATGGGAAACAAGCGACTCAGCCACAGAGTGCCCAATAATACTTTATTACCCAGAGAAGCGCTTAATGAATCTTCAAACTAGGGCTTCACAACACCTACAAAATATGCCATACCTTTCGAACTGGATATATTTTGATTCTAATCATTTGTTCTATACGTTCCGAGGAATGGCTCTGTTAGATATCACTACAGATGTAGACATCAACCACCAAAGCTCTGAAGGTGAGTACCTGTACGGTCACTTCCCAACAACAGCTAGAGGTGGGTGTATCGCTCTTTTCATGTACGGATACATTTACTTGGTACAATTTGACAAGTTTGGAAAAATGAAACCTGAATACGAAATTTTAAAAAAAATCGGAGCAAGTTTTGGATGTTGTATCGATGGCGATAAAGTATTATGGGTCGACAAACAAAAAGTAAAAATTTACAATTTAGAAAATGAAGAATTTGTCAAAAAGATCAAGTACGATGCTCATTTGAATAATTTTAAACGATTTTATCAAATTGGAAATAATGCGATACTAGCGACAGAAAAATACATGACTGAAGGTTGTCGATATCTTTTTGGAGATGACAAGAAAGATGTTCATCATGTGTACAGTTTGAATTCTCAACAGTGGGTAGAGATTGACATACCAGGAGAGATCTTACACATTGACGGTGATGTTATCATAGTCCGTGAGAACGACTTGAAAACGTTATCGTTTTATCGACTGGTACACCTCAAGAAAACTGCGAAACTATTCAACGCTTATCAACATGTACATACATACACTTTTACTGATTTGACTATAAAACACGGTTAGTTTTTACGTTTTGCGAGTTGTGCGAGTGATTTTCTCACTTTTGGTAAGAACATGTCCTCTGTAGCAAACTTTTTGATATGTTGTGCTTCTTTCAAGTAGTGTTCGACTTGTTCTTGCTTGGAAACATCATTAAACATGATACTAGCCAACTCTACGTACGCGTACGCTGCCCATTGTTTTTCAAGTTTCAAGTTGGGCAACTCTTTTGTAATCTCTGTTAGTTTGGTAATAGAAGTTTCTTCATCGTCTAATCCGATTCTTCTGCGTAGTGTTGCCTCCCAGAAACGTAACGCTACTTGAAGATCAGGTAATGTCTTTGTAGTGTTCTTTTCTTTCAACTCGATGAGTTTTTCGTGCATAATTGCAAGTGGTTTACCATCACTCTTGAGTTCATTCAAACGATCACGTACATAGATCAACTCATAGTACGTGAGCAGCAACATGAGATCTAATTCATCTCCGTGTACTTTTTTGATTGTTTCTTTTTTAACTTTTACATATCTCTCAAGTCCTGTTTGTCTCTTGCTCATGAGCTCATCTACTCGTTTCAAAATAGCATCACGATCTTGAGCACGACCAAGAATTCCATACGTCATGGCAAGTAACAATGCAGAATAGGATCTTCCACCAAATTCTTCGTTTTGTCTAACAATTGCATCTTCTAAAAGATCACACGCACGTACAAATTCTCCGTTCAATAATTCTAGTTGAGCAAGTTCGGAAACAACAAAATAGGGCTTGAAACCAAGTTTCTTTTGTGCAGATTCAAACGCAACAGTTGCGTTTTGTAACGCTCCATCAGCGTTACCTGTTTTGCGTACAAAATGTGATGACAAGAACAATAAACATGTGCTTTCTGGGTATCGTTCGAGTGTTCTATCCATGAGTGGTCGAAATGCTTCCAATTTACTTGCTCTGCTCTTCATACCTTTGGAAATGAACACGTGGTGTACTAGCAGAATAATTGTAGCAAATGGTGACATTCTACTCTCATGTGTGACAACTTGACGCAAGTTGCTCAACCCTTCCTTGTGATTGACTTCCAAACCAAATAGAGCGAGTAACCAGTGCAGTGAAGGTGGTGCTTCCGAGATGAGATACTGACACGCACCAAATACTGCTCGCAAACAGTCGATGATATCTGGATGGACAAACTTTTCAGATTCTGGATTGTTGTCATTAAAGTTGATGGATCTGTACAGGTCGCGATAAGTAGTGTAACCGGTACGAATGTTGTATACTGATTTTAAATAGGATCCGACCATAACTTGTGCAATTCCGCGCATCAAAAGTAACTCTGCGCTTACCATGCGACAAACGATGCGGAAATTGTGAATCAGTTGATCATCTGTCAATAGTTCGAGTTTGACTTCAGATGCAGGTGTTTGTGGGAATGAGTATCCTTCCACTGGATTTTCGACAGCTGCAGCGTTCAATTGCATAGTATGTTCAGCGAATGCGAGTATAGTTTCGTTTGATTTTTCCGCATTTGCGAGTGATGCTTCCGCACGAACAATGTGCTGTAAAACATCTCCAATATCTTTAACTGATTTCATTCCATTTGTTAAACAGTACGCTTGACAGAGTTCTGCGGCACAAATTGGATTTTTATCCATGTTAGGTTCTAGCATTTCGATTGCAGCATTGTGTGAATTGTTCCAGGCAAGCCAATTTGCCTGCTCTGCGTGCCTAAACATGTTGCAGCGTTTGTTTCCCGAGTTGAGTCGAAAAAGTCGGATAAATTTCCACGGCTTCTATTTCGCATGCAGCATCTTTCCCCTGCTCAAGAGCTACATCGAATCAGTGCAATAGAGCGTTGGGATGAGAAAGAAGAACAATATTTAGTTAAATTAGCATCGAATTACGTGTACCACGTCGAAACAATGCAAATGATAAACGATCGAATACTAAGTGGGTGTAAAATATATTTACCTGCAGAAATTTGCTCGTTACTGATTTTTTCGATGAAATACAAGCAACAGTCAGTGGAAAATATCAAAAACTCGATACAGTCGTTTGAAATCTTTATTCGTGAGAAACATGACTCAATGCTTCGTTCGAAAATACTAGATGTCATTCTACTATTTCACGATTTGTTTTCTAACAATCTAAAGAAAGTAATCAAGTCATGCATAAAACAAATGGCGACAAACTACAGAGCTCAAGTGGAAAAATCTGTTGTCGCATGTATGAACACATACGGAGAAGATCTACCAACGTTCTACTTTGTAATGTGGAGTGCGTGTGTATGGGAAAGCCCTCCTCGCGTGTATTACACTATGCTAATCGATGGACTGCGATCAGAAGACGCCACTCGCAACTACCGCGTACTAAAGTATCTCACAAGCTGCGACTTCTTTCGTTCCAACGTCCGCATCGCATTTCCTATCATACTAGACTTTATTAATCCAAAATCGAAAACGAGTACGAATTTATCTTCCCTTTTGCGTGCTGTATCGAACCTAACGATGGAACCTTTCATCAATGTGATCTATCGACAGCATACGGTAGAAATTGTCGACATTAGAACATTACTAGAGAATTTCAAAAGCGAAAAGCTTCAGCAAGCAATCGCCAATCACTACTTGACACAAATTGATTCTATCGACGAATCAAATATCATGATTCTGTATACTATCATTCCATACATCAAAACACCAACATCGCAACTAGATATCGAGCGTTTAGCAAACTTAGTAATGACTAAAGTCTCTATCCATGAAGAGATGAAAATAGTTCCTGTTTGCTGTTGGTTAGTATCCAAGAGTGTCGATATACATAGTAGCATCATTAGCAAACTTGTGTATAAGAAACGATCTGGTATGCAAGGTGCGCATTACTATTTCGAAGGTCTCTATTACTTACTAGAAGAACCAAAGAGTAGACACCTGATCGTTGAGAATCTTGATGATATCTTTAGCACGTTCTTCAATGATCTAGATTCTCTTGGTAGTATGTTACCACAACGTACTCATGATTTTGTAATATTGTTGATAATGTTACTACCTCATTGTGTGCGGGATCATGTACGGGATGCTCTTCCGAAAATTTTTGACAAGGCAACACGTAACATGTTGTACTATTTTGTAAAAATAACAGTGATAGCGTACTATCCGGATCTTCTTGAGGAGAAACAGCAGCTAAAATGTATTGACGCAATTGCAACAACGTACTACTTTTTTGATTGTCTTTCAAATTTCTATGGTATTCAAGCGTTGTGTAAAATTGCTGTCGAGTCAAAATCGAAACAACTATTGTATCGTGTTAGAAGAGCTCTGATTTATGTGACGTCACTTTATTTTGATCGTGCTGTACCTATGGAAGAAATTCGAATTTGGGGAGATGCTCTGAGTCAATTACATGAAAATGGTTACGAGATTGTGGATGACAATTTTAAACAATGGATGTCTATTGGTCGATTCAATATCCATAATAACCTAATACAATGCAAAAATTTTGTAGATGTAACCATTAAATAACTTTTTAGTTGTTATCCTCATCTAGGCTTACTTCTGGCTCCACCACCGCTTCTGGTTCCTCTACATTCTTCAAATCTGCAAAATCCTCGACACCTTCAATGTCATCAGTTTCTTCCACAATCGGTTCTATATCTTCCAAATCAACATCTTGTGGAGGCTTCTCTTCTGGGAATGGATTTGACCAATCTGATTTTCCCATTCTCTCCAGTGTAAGATCTCCACTAGAAGAGTTCAAATCGTCACTTTTTATAATCGGAGAACATTGTTCTATGGTTTCACATTTGTCATCTTGTACATTTTCTAAACTTGGTTCTTCCTCCTTGGCATCTGGATCCATTGTCCATTCTTCAATAACTTTACGAATTTGATTTACTTTTTCTAATTGTTCTTTCTACGCGTGTTAATATTAAAATTTTCTTACAGATATATTTCGAGAAATACTTTGCCGCTTCTTCTCGCGCGCAATCATAAGAGGTGTAAGTTGTCGGTCATCAATTGCCGAATCATTTGTAACAGTTGGTGGTTCCTCCGTTTCGTGTTCTGTTTGTTCTACTGGCGGAACAGGTTCTTCTTGTTGTTCTTCTGGTAAATCAGTTGCACTTGGACCCTCATTTTGTAACTGTACATTATATCTAGGTGTAACATTTTCCGAATTTCCAGATCGTTCATGTAATTGTCGTTTGTACTCTTCGACTTGTAACTGTAACACTCTTCTTGACTCCTCTAGACTCTTGATATACTTTTGTTGTTCTTTACATTTTTCATAATTATTCGGTGCACGAATATAAAATCGAAACACGATTGCATCATGCTCGGGAAGAATAAAACCTTCTTTTTCTAGTAGATCTATCTTGTAAAATTTGTTGTAGCCCCAACACTCTCCGACTTCAAATGTTGAAGAATATTCCCGAATAACACTCGCATTTCGATTTTTATGATTTATCATTTCTACTCGATATTCATATTTTGTCGGCTCTTTTAGACCTTTGAACATTTCAATGAATACTGAAACAAATACACCACGTGCTACTCCTGTACCATTTGGATAGGCTTTGAGTCGCCATGTGAGACCATTGACAACGAGTGGAGATGAGTAAATGACTTCTTGCGTATCTTGTAGAGATGTGAATCCATGAACTCGGAAAACGCCCCAATCGTACGTTGGAACGAGTTCATTTGCAAAGTCGGAAGAAACGTGTTGCTATGGCGTTAATAGTACAATGAGAAACGTACTTTTGCAAATTGGTCAATAGGTTTGGAATTAAACTCTTGTAACAGTTTTGTCAATTCGTTTGTTCTGCCAATCATTGTACTTTGTGAGTTATTTTCAATCTCTAGTTGCGTTGTTGAAATTAATTTCTCTGCAAAATGGACTTGTTCAGAAATAGCCGTTTTTTGATCTATATATTAGCACAAAAACAATTAACATACTACTAAGTGTGTCCAATTTCTTTTCCAATTCTGATGCAAGTTTTTCTTGCATTTCATTGTACGCCTTTTTCAATTCGATGCTTCTTTCTTCTTTTGCTTTTTGTACACGAGATATATTTTCATCAACGGAGCTCACCAAAAAGTTGAGTTCATCTAACCGTTTTTCTAGCAATGTCGTTTCTTGTTTAATCGTTTCGATGTGTTTGTCATACACTTCTCCTATTTTTTTAAACTTGTGTTGTTGATGTTTTGACTCGAACATAGCACAATCGGAGCATAGCGCTTCGCAACAAGTTTCGCAATAGTATCCTAGTGGTAGATTATGCTCTGCGCAATTTTCTACTGTTTGTTTCTTCTTTTGGTCGCGTCGTGCTGATTGTTGTGAGCTTAATCTTTCTAGTTCCTGAATGTTAGGTTTGAACGAGTTACATACACTTGTTATTTCGCTAACGAATCGACAATTGACCATTTGTTTGAGTGTTACTCTGTATCGACAATGAGGACAAATATTCCTTCTTTGATCTTCTAGCCATTTCTAATAGTGTTAATACGACAAACGAAAATACTTTTATGCATGCGTAGCAGACAATTTTCGAGCAGAATGGGCATAGATGAGGTTCAACTGCTTTTTCAAAACAAATAAAACATTTGAATATCTCATCTATTTGATTAAATTGTGTAATAGGTGAGGCGGTGGTGTTTGGCGATGCAAAAACAGGTGGCGTCTTTGGTACAGGAACAATTGCATCTTTCATGTTTGTGAACATGCTCGTTTTCGGTGACTGCATCACGTTATTGTAGTATCCAGTGAATGGGTTCGTAGGTAGACCACCATTTCCTATCGTTGAAGAGGGTGGCACTCTATTCGCTCTTGGATTCATCAATACTGCAGCCAACTCGATAGCAGCGGTAAATCAATTAGCTAGATGGCACTGTAGATCGTGTCACGTCACGCGGTGGACAATCAAAATAATACGATCTCGGACAAATCAACAGATCCATAAAATTTGATCCAGTGGACAACATCGCCAATGGCGTACTTGAACCAGTTAGAATGCGCGTTACAATAGACACTTTCGCAGACTCCGTCCCTAATTTGGTATACTATAAAAAGCGGCCAATCGAATCATGCTTTTTTTTGGCTTCGAGCTATCTTCTGCTTGGTATCGATTTCGTTCGAAAACAAACACACATCAACAAACGCCACTAGATGGAAAAGAATCATGTTAAATTTGAGACACAGCCTGTCGTGACAATCAGTCAAGTCCCCATTGTGGTGGATGAGTTAAAGCAGTACCATTTCATGACTGTGGAAGATGTAGCAGAAGAGCTAAGCGTGAAAGACCTTAGCTTGGGACTGTCCACAGCTGAAGTAGATGAGCGGTTAAAGACATTCGGGCAAAATGTGATATCTGTAAACAAATCACGAATTCCCTTGTGGATACGCTTATTGTTTCGTCACTCCGTGAACCTTATGACTTTTGTTCTACTGTTCGCAGCCATTATCAGCGGTGCCGTTCAAGATTGGGTTGATATGGGAGGTATGCTTGTATTTCTTGTCTCTAACGTAGCCTAGTGATTTTATGTATCATTGTTATTAACATTGCTATTGGTTTCATGCAAGAGTTTCGTTCCGAAAAAACTTTGGAAAAACTACGCAACATGACCGCGCCAATGTGCAAAGTTATTCGTGATGGAGAAAAGCAAAAAGTTTTGTCGAGCGCACTTGTACCAGGAGACATTGTAGTCCTCAAGGAGGGCGACCAAGTCCCTGCTGACATGCGTCTCTTTTCATCTGTCAACTTGGAGTGTAACGGTTAGTTCTTTGAAAAACTTTTCTTACGTACGTAGAGGCTTTACTGACCGGTGAGAGTTTACCCGTTGCAAAACATACAAACGCGTTATTGAGACGTTCTGCAAGCAAACAGCTACGCAGCCGACCCTCTATAATCGATTTAATCGATCCAAACCTCGCAAACATTGAGAATATCACCAATGTAGAAAGTATTGGATCGCCAACACTTCATTTCCCTTCCATTAAGGAAATAGAGACCACAACCAATTTTGAAGAAGTTGATATCGATCCAAAACCAATCACACCAGAGCGACGATTAAGCAACGACAAAGTTGGAAAAAATTTATTGAAAACATCATCTGGTTTGGTAGATCCCAAAGCGTTGAAAACAGTTCCTCTTGGTGATCGTTTGAACATGGCATTCATGAACACATCTATCGCAAAAGGCAAGGGTTCAGGAATCGTCGTCTCAACTGGAGCTGAAACAGAAATTGGAAAAATCGCAAAATCACTCAAGGAAGCAAAACAAGGTTCTACGCCACTACAAAAGCGTTTGAACTGGTTGGGTATCGTGCTACTCATCACTGCTGTATTCGCATTCGGAGCAACTCTATTGGCAACGTACTTGTACGGAAAACCAATCTTCCCAGATGCGTTTTTGATTGGCGTCAGTATTGCAGTCGCGATTATTCCAGAATCGTTGGTAGCCGTTGTCACCTTGACGATGAGTTTGAGTGTTAGAAAAATGGTCAAGCAAAAGGCTATTGTTAGAAAATTAGCAGCTTTGGAATCTCTTGGAAACGTTTCTGACATTTGTACAGACAAAACTGGTACATTAACAGAAGGCAAGATGATCGTGACAATGTTCTGGTCTGATGGAAAGATATTCGATGTCACCCAAGAAGGCAAAGCAGATACAATTAACGGCGCGATTACACACGATAAGAAGACTGTCGAAGAGTTACCAAAGGGAGCCGATTTGATCGTAACTATTGCATCGTTGTGCAACTCTTCAAGTATAACACTTGCTACAGATGTCACCAACGTAGTTACGAATGACGTTGATTCAAGTTCATCAAAAGACTCTTCTTCATCAAAAGACAGTACAATCGTCGCAGGAGACAATACAAGTGGAACCACTACTGCACCAACACCAGCAAGACCTGGAGAAAGTGTCATTTTCACATCAACTGGAGATCCAACTGAAATTGCACTTAATGTACTTTCTTACAAGGCAAAAAACAAGAAAAAGATTGATTTAGAACAATCACATTTTGGTCGTATGGTAGCCGATTTTCCATTTGACTCTACCATCAAACGTATGACTATCGTGTACGAAAAAACATCATCAAGAAACGAAAAAGATGGAACGACAACGTACTACGTGTTAACAAAAGGTGCGCCAGAAGGTGTCATGTCACTATGTGCGAAAATCGTTGGCACTCACTCTGGAATCACTTCACCAACTGCACTCAAACACGAAGGCGCCATTCCACTCACTTTGGAACATGAAGAACAAATTCGTACCATGAACGAGAGTATGGCAGATAAAGGACTTCGTGTACTATGTTTTGCATACAAGACAGTAGTAGGACCTTACGATCAAGTTCCAGAAGAGTTACTCGTACGCGAACGCGCAGAAAATGATTTAGATTTTGTTGGTTTGGTTGGTATTCAAGATCCACCTCGTGCAGAAGTTCCACATTCGATTAAAATTGCTGAAGAAGCAGGAATTGTCGTACATATGGTCACAGGTGATCATCCAAGTACGGCTCGTGCAATTGCAAGACAAATTGGTATCATTAAACCAAACGATCCAGAAGATGTTGTCATGAAAGCAACACAATTTGATGCTTTGAGTGATGAAGAGCTCAAAAATATGGAACGATTACCACTTGTTATTGCTCGTTGCAGTCCACAAACAAAAGTAAAAATGGTCAAAGCGCTACATGCAAGAAAACGGCTAGTGGCCATGACTGGTGACGGTGTGAACGATGCACCTGCGATCAAGCAAGCGGATATTGGTATCTCTATGGGAAAGGCAGGTAGTGATGTTACAAAAGAAGCATCTGATATCATTCTCACCGATGACGATTTCGGAACCATTGTCGGAGCCATTCGGGAAGGTAGAAGAATCTTTGCAAATATTCGAAAATTTGTCATTCATTTATTGTCTGCAAATGTTGCCCAATTGATTGCTCTTATGATTCCGCAACTTATGGGTCACTCTTCACCACTCAACCCAACTCAAATCTTGTGGTTGAATTTGATTACCGGAACACCACCAGCTGTATCTTTGGGTACAGAACACGCAAGTAAGAACATTATGAACAAGAACAAGAGACCTGTCAATGAGTCGTTATTTAATTTTGAAACCATTGTTGATATCATTTTCTACGGAGCCTTGATGGCTGCCATCATGTTGATGAGTTTCTTCATTATGGGTGAGTTGTGGCTGTACAAGAGTGAAAGAGAGTCCATGGGTGTGGCATTTACGACAGTAACAATGATGTTGCTTTTCCATGCCTATAATTGTAGACATCCTCGTCGTTCCTTTTATTTTGATCAATTCATTAAGAGTTGGTTGCTTCATTTGTCAATTTTGGTTGGTATTGCTTTGCAGTGCTTCATTTTGTACGTACCATGGATCAATAGTGTAATCTTTGAGCAAACTGGACTTGGTTGGGAAGCATGGGTGATTGTATTGGTTGGCGTTGCAGTGTTTATGGCATCAGTAGAAGTGTACAAGGCTATCAAACGTGTAATCGTTGCAACATACAGACGTATACGCGGAATTAAGAAGAAACCAAAACAGAAAAATGTAGAGTTGAAGAATGTACGCATTTCTGTAATAGCATAAAAGTTGTTTGATTTGCGATAAATTTTAATATTGCTACAATCAGTCTCAATTATGTTGGATAGGTGAAAGCATTTATGCTTGGTAAGTCTGTTTTTCACTGAAACGGATCTATTTCATAACCATACCCAGCCTCTCTCAAACGTTGTCTTTGCGCCTCTTCTCTCGTCGCATGTCTTAACTTCTCCGCTCTCTTCGCATCATTATTCTCAACAGTGGAAAACTTTTCAATCTTTTTTCTCCTTTCTCTTTCTTCTTCACTATAAAATCGATCTTCACTCTTTTGTACCTTTTCTTTTTCTCTTTTCGACCACTTTCCTGGATTATCCAGTCCTGGTCGATACCTGTTATATTTCCATTGTGTTTTATTTTCTTGAATTGGCACCACAACACTATGTTTTCGAAGATCTCCTGCTTTAGCAATACAATCAATCTTTAGTAACACGCTACAAGTTTCTATTCCTAACACTAGAGCTTGTAATTTTACTCTAGCAGAATCCCATATTCCATGCTTTTTGGGATCAATAAACGCTCCTGTTGGATGGTACAAATCTAGAGCGTAGAGTGATTCTTCTTGACATTTTACTCTCCACTCCGATAACACTTGATACACGCTAAAACCACTATTTTGACACAACGCAAGTGGTACGCCATTCTCTAACGCACTAGCGAACGCTTCTTTAATTCTCGTTTCGAACAAGTCACTTGTCTCTATTTTTCTAACATCAGCAGCTAAGCTCATTTCTAGTGATCCTCCACCTGGTACTAACATACAATCTTCGAATGTGTTTCGTAGCACTGATAGTGTATTCTGTACAGCATTGTACGATGCACGTACTGTATGATGTGTAGGTCCTTTGACAACTATCGTACAAACACGTGCATTTTTCACACCTGTCAAGTACGTGTAGAATAAATTCTCTTCGTGTTCTTGTACGTGTACTTGATCTGCAAATCCAAAAATAAATTCTTGTGACATGATAGATCGAACTATTTTTGCACCGGTCGCTTCCATTACAGAACTAGAAACTTGTTTGGATACGTGTCGAAGTGCGATAATTCCAGCGTTTGCCAATCGTGATAGTGAAATGGCGTCGATGGCTTCTAATGATAAAAGTACGTTAGCTCCAGATTGGATAATCTTTTGTATTTTGCGATCAATTACTTCTCGTTCACTTTGGACTAGTTCTACACGCTCTTTTGCACTTGAAAATTCCATTTTAGATGCATGAAGAGTCGTTTTTGCGTCAGTGAGCTCGAGTGGTTCGTCTATAAGTAGAATCTTACACGATTGTAGATGCATTGGCATGTTGATATCTCGCACGCCTTGTTCTATCACGATACCGTTTACTAGTCGTATACTTGTTTCTAGATCGGATTGTCCAACTAAGGGAATTTTTGATTTTTGTCTATCGTGTTCGTTTCGCATGGATTCGACCGTTGCACCTTGATAAATGTGCTCTGTAGCTTGTACGCATATTTCTGCAAATTCTTCAGCAGAATATCGATCTAATCGTGTTTGCAGTGTTGTTTTGGCGAGAGAAAGCAAATAGGAACGATCTATTTCTATTTTGGTAGTGAGCGTTGGTGCTACGTTAGTCTCGAGTATATTTACAGCATATTTCGCTTTGATCTTTTCTAGCGCAATTTTGTATATCTTATTGTACTCGTTTGCGATAATATTTGGGTGAATACCATCACGTATCATTAAAATTGATTCTTCCATAAGTGATGCAACGAATGATACAGCACTTGCGCTCCCTAAAGGTTATTTTCCATGGAGACTAAAACGTACCATCGCCTGTTGTACTCGTTATGCTTCGTGCTAGTCGTACAATTAACGCACCGATTGGATGTGAAATAACCATGTTCTAATAGTTAGAGAAAACGCATATGCTATACTTGTAATAAAGAATTAGCATCTCTGCAGAGCGAAATGTTGTGAGTTGCTTCCTCTATCCCTCCCAGTATGAAATTGTCTTTGTTTGGTGCGCCATCTTTAGATGCATGTGAAAGAATTTTAACATGACCTCTTGGTCCTATTCCACTGCGCACATGTTTCCCTAATTCACTCGCTATAGAACAAATTATTTCTTGTACTCTTTCCACATTCTAGAATAAGCAGATAGTGGTCTAACGTACATGGTCCGTGTTTTGCATCTGTTAACGTCAACCAGTAGCTAAGTGCAGAATGATCGGCAACAATTAGAAGCATTCATTCATAAGAGTGTTATCGCTATTTATTTACTGCATCTCAAAGTTAAAATTAATGCATGAAAGAACTTTTCCCCCATCGGTAGCTCTGATCTGTCCGGTGTATGGGCCACCTGGTGGAGCAATGTCGGGAATTGTTTGCGTGATATCTAAAGATACTGGTCCGGCAGCAAGTGGGCATTTCACTCCTGGTGCGTCGCATAAATTTACGTCTCCATCAAACAGAGCTACACCAGCGTAATCAACGTGAACGTGGGCTGTTGGTGCCGCTACTGCTGCGCTATTCTTTCCCTTGAGTTTAACATTGAACGGCTTTCCTGATGCTGGAGGGCTTGGTGTCAAGGTTACAGATTCTAGCTGTAAGATGTAGCCAGTTTGCTTGGGATCACAATAGGACCAAACATCAGCAAATGCAACGGCGATAATAGCTAAGAGTACTATGATTGTGGCTGACTTCATTGTTATGTGTAAAAAACGTTACTCTGTTCACAATTTAGCCCTTTCGGCGTACAGTGGATCACGTAGCTATTTGTGTGGAAACAAACCTTTTTAGCGAATTGAGAATCCATAAATAAATTGATCATGGAACGCACATTACATGTACAGACAACTCTTTTAATTACCAACAAGATCTCGCTTCTTGAGCTCCTTATGGACAAAATTCATCGCTTCCTTGTATTCTTTAAGATACCATGATGTCCACAACGTATGTGAAGTTTGCAACACAATTGTAGAAACATCATTTCCTGCCTCTTTCAACTTTTTTGCGTATAGTACAGATCCATCTCTTAATCCATCATACTGTGCAATCACAAAGATCGCTGGTGGTAGGTTCGTCAATTCTTGTTTGTGTGGATAAAAAAACAAATTTTCTTGTCCCTCAAAATCTGTCCACGATCTGTTTGTATATGACTCCCAGAAGAATGACATAATATCAGTATCGAGAACATAGTTAAATTCGTTTCTGGAAGGTAAATCTTCATGCAAGTATGGGTATACAAGAATTTGCGCTGCCACTTTCAGTTTTAAGTCTAGTGTCTCCACTCTGGTTGGTGTAATTGAATCGTCTCCTTCGTAAATAGGTAGTTTTCCGTTTCGAATAACTTGAGTGATACCAGCAGTAAGCGAACCACCAGCAGAGTCACCCCCAATGATGACCTTGCTCGTATCAATATTTTTAATAAATTCAAAGCCTTTAGGAAGAGCTTCGTTTTGCCTAGATAACGTATCCAAGTACTTGAAAACAGAGTACACATCTAAAGGTGCAGCTGGAAATTTGTTCTCTGGTGCAAGTCTGTAATCGACTGAAACAATTGCAATGTTGTTGTCTTTAACAAGTTTTTTGCATACTACGTCGTACTCGCTGAATACACCGCCAAATGTCCACCCTCCACCGTGTATGTACAACATCAAAGGCGTTTTTGTAGTTGTTTTCTTTGGAATGTAAACTCGTACAGGGACATTTTGTCCTCCACTAGCGTAAAATGGAACGGTTAGGTCAATAATGTCAAGATATTCGTTGCTGGTTGGTGCATTCCGTCTATTAGTTATTGCGTCAGCTAATGATCTTCTCAGTGTCGCGCCTCTTTGTGCGCCACATAAAGCAATAACTGGTCGTGTTGCATAGTGCCATACTTTGATGCGAATGTCGATGTGGGGGTCAATTAGCAAAAATCCCAAGAATATGGCTATTATAGAAATAATAGATGTCAGGAGAACAGTACCGACCATGGTTTTGTTTGGTGGTAAACTCAGACAAAACTTGTAAACACGCAAACATGAAACTGTGGCAGCTCGAAGAACAGTTGCAACAAGTCAAGCCTTTTAGCGAAGCAAAAACACAGTTAGAACAAGTAAAACCAACATACGGCATCACATTAATGTCTAGTACGCCACAACGGCACATTTGGCTTCACACATGATTTATACAGCCGCAGGCAACAGAGATATCGAAGAAAAATATGTTTTGGACCTTGGTACAGGTACTGCGATGCTAGCGATTGGTTGTGCGTTGATGGGTGCTGCGTACGTCAATTTTGATAAATTGTATTAAATTTCACGCAAGGTAGCAACGTGATAGGCATAGATATCGATCCAGATGCTTTAAAAATTGCAAGAGAAAACATTTCCACTTGCGACGTAGAAGATCAAATAGAACTCCTACAAATAGACGCACAATCGTTCGAAGAAATGGTTAAAATTAGACTAAATGAAACACAAAAGGAGCCTGCTAACGAAACTATAGATGCTCCAGAAGAGTTAAAAGAGAAACCAAAACGAAAACGTCCTAAAAATCTGTTTGACACAGTGGTGATCAACCCACCGTTCGGCACAAGGATTAAAGGTGCTGACATGCAATTTTTGAAAATTGCAACTGAGCTAACGAACAGCACTGTGTACTCTCTACACAAAACTTCAACAAGAGAGGTGCGTTGAGTCGATAAAACACTAACTTTCAAGTTTGTAACATCAAAAGCTACACAATGGGGATTTAGCGTGGAAGTAGTCGCTCAAATGCAATTCGACTTGGAAAAAACGATGTCATTCCACAAGAAAAACTCAAAGCCAATAGAAGTAGATTTGTTACGCTTAAAGCGCGTAGCTAACGCAAAGCGAGTGAAATCTCAAGAAAAAGTACGAACAACGCAAACTAACCAAGCAAGAAGAGTTGTAGCCAAGGCTGAACGTAAAAAAGCTTAAATGGATTCGTGTCTTATTGTGTTTCATGTCGCTTGTCAATGGTTCAGGAAGATCTTAAAATTGTTTCCTATTTTTAGATTCTAACTAAATAATTACAAATAAAACCGAAAAACACAACAAGTCACGAACAAACAACATGGTATTAGAGGGTAAATCACGATTGTCTGGTGCTGTAAGCCCAGATCTCGATAAACGACGCAAATCTAGAAACGAACAAGAAATACAAGAAACAGTTCACAAGGTTAAAAATGTGGAATCACAAAAACAAAATAATAGCAGAGCAGCGCTTAGACGTAAAGCGAAAAAAATCCAACGGGAACAAGAAGAGCTACTACAAAAATTATCTAGTAGCAAACTGGAGTACAAAGATCCCATCCTGTTCGGTGGATCAACAGTACCCAAAGAAGTACAGCGAATGAACACTTTGAGTTCGCATCTACTTACGACTCAACATCCAGAAACGGAAACCTATCCATCAATATTACCAACAGCTAGAAATGTTGAGCCAGGCGACTCGCTGTTCGCCCAACCAATGACTATGCAATACTCCCACGATAATCCACAAGCTGAAGAACCAATAGAAATTGGAGTTGAGAAGCTACCAGAGTGGGACAAAAATGTAAACATTATCGAAGAACCAGTATCACCAGCGCAAAGTGACAAAGAGGCACCAGTGCTGTTAGGCCTCGAAAAAATAGAAAGTGAAGGTGGGTTAGATGTACCCAAACATCACCAAACATTGTCAACTGTTACCGAGTTTGATGAGAATGAATTACCCGATGAATCATCACTCTCAGAAAAGAGACAATCACAAGAATATATTGAACCAATTATGCAACCAGTTGAACAACAAGTTACACCAGCTGCAACATTACCAGAATTCGAACCAGTTCTACGTCAAAATGACGCTTCAACAATGCCAAGATCTTCATTTGTACCAAAGAGCATGATCCAACAAACCCACTTGAACAAGAACATTATTCCATTGGACACTCCTTGCTACTTGACACACGTCGGTACAGATTTGAACATTGAGAAAGATGAAAAGGATGAAATCTATTTGGAAAAGAAGACCAAGAAAGCAAGTAAATTCTTTGGTCTAATCAACAGAAAGATGAACAAACAGTTGTTCATCTTCCGTGATAATGGTCACATTGAATCGGCAATGAATGCCGACTTGGTTTTGTCTACTCGCACAGCAGATTTTACTACTGGCGGTGCGGCACAAGTTTTTGTATGTAAGAAAAAGGCTCTCATGGAGCAACGCGACGAATCGATTAACCAAAGATGGATCGTTCAAGAATCCTTCTCAGATCGTCGCTACAGATACATAACTTCCGCAAGCGATACAAGGATGGTTCTAGATAAAGAAGCTGATGGGTTTAGGTTAGTACTAAGACCAAAAGATGAA
>JAESGV010000468.1_pt1 | contig 17888 bp, 19 predicted proteins | sample 9269781 | NCBI WGS metagenome assembly JAESGV01 (sample SAMN15741586, study PRJNA653496) | algae metagenome | isolation source: Tildeniella torsiva UHER 1998/13D and co-occurring heterotrophs from... | place: Slovakia: Slovak Paradise National Park, Hrabusice, Kosice Region | collected 2000-01-01 | reverse complement strand
GCTCCTCGGTTATTTTTTCTTTCACTTGATTGGCTGTCTTGATCAAAATGGAGTTGAAGAAGGATTGATCTGTTCTTTGATGATCATCCAACAATTCATTAACGAACACATACTCTAACAGGTCCACTGGCTGCTCCGGTGTTGGTGGTGTTGCACTCTCTTCGCTATTTGGTTCCTCGTGCTGTTCTCTATGTTCGAATTTATGAATTAAATCCCACATGTGCGTTTTAATATCAATGTCAGCATTCTCGTCGTACTGGAGGACAAACTTCTCAGTGCATACTTCTTCCTCTTCTGGGTCGTGAAAGCCTTCCAAGTAGGGGTGCTCTAGCGCTTGTTCAACAGTAATACGTTTCGTAGGGTCAAATTGTAACATTTTGTCCAGCAGATCCAATGCCACTTTGTCAGCATCTGGATGGATAAGTGACAAATCGATTTTGTCTCTTTTTCGCATCTTTTGCACATACGTAACAGCTTTTTTACATCCTTTAATTTCTAAATAGTTAGAAATTCGTGTAATTGGCGTACCTTCTAGTTTTGGTGTCCCTGTGACGTTCATAATAATTGAAAGTTGTCCAAGGTAGTCTTTACCAGGGAATAGTGGATTTCTACTGTGGTGTGGCTGTAATAGTTCGGAAAAGATGCATCCTACACTCCAAATATCAATAGGTTTGCTACAATGCTCCCACATGAGCAGTAGTTCTGGTGCACGATACCATCTAGTTGCGACATATGTAGTGGACATTGTTGGATTGTGATCGTCAACTGTGAAAGGTTAGTGTATGTCTAGTAGAACGTACTTCCACGGCTCAAGCCAAAATCGCACATTTTAACATCCATATCTTCTGTTAAAAGTACATTTGAGGGTTTCTATTATGGTGAGTATGTCTACGTAGTCGTACCAAATCTCTATGGAGAATGTTCGCACTGTGAACGTATTTTAACGCTGTTAACATTTGATACAGAAAATATTTAACATTATCGTCTGTGAATTTTTGTCCAGTTCGTATCAGTGATCTCAAGTCGCTCATCGATAAATCCATAACAAGATAAACATCTTTGAACTCTTCTATTGTTGCTGGGTGTGGAATATCGATTAAAGAAACAATATTATCGTTATCTTTTAAGAATATCATTATTTCCACTTCTCTAAGAATTCTATTGCGTTAGTGCCTGCATTTGATCCTACCGTTTTTGAAATTCTTTACTCTGTGTGAACACATCTGGAATCTTTTTTATCGCTACAGTCGTACCAGTAACTTCATCGTGAGCGGACCTGTGACGTGTTATTTATCTTGCAAAACTCTTACACAACCCCACCGTATGAGCCTTCTCCGATCTTTTTTATGACTTTGTAGCGTTTTGGAAGAGTGAATATAGTTCCTCCTACTTCATTCTCAACAAGGCTATTCACAACATGCTCTGTGTTTGTGGTCATTTCATTTGTCACTGATTACAAGAAGCAATGCAGAAGAGATGCAAGTAAATGTACAAAAAGTGATTTCATTTAGAGTTATAATAGTGTTGCAAACATAGCACCAACTACTGTGGCAATAGCAGAAGCTACACCTACTTGCATTCCAGTGAAGGACTTGGTTGGTTTGACAAGTGCAGGAGTATCCTTGGTTTCGCAGTACCATCTACCAAACAGATCGTTTTGAACCCAGAGCAGCTTGTTCACTGCTCTAATCACCTTGGTCTTCGTTTCCATATCACAATCAAGACCACATACAGCATTCAACAGAATGTCTTCTACGTAGCCCATGAGAGCATTAACGTGAATATATTCTACGTTGATGGACTTGTTTCCACCGGCTGGGGTATGAATCTTGGCAACTAAATCCAAGTACTTGACAAATTTTGCGTCGTACTGCGCAGTTACGAGTTTGGTTAGGTATTTGCTGAGCATGTTCTTTCTGAAGTGAATGGCTTCGTCATCTTCTCCAAGTTGGTCGACACTTGATGCTAATTTCCCATGGAAACCTTCATTTCTCTCAATGAAAAACTTCCATGTAATGTCGAAGCTATGTAACTTCTTGTAGACAGTATCCACTACAACTGGTACTAGTGGAGCGATGATTGGAGCAGCGTCATGGAGAACCTTGATATCTTCCTCGGCGAAGCCCATGAACTTACATACGTACTGAAATCGGTACATAATGTCGGTCTTGAGTAGTTGTGCGTCAATGTGTTCCATTGTTTTCTTGTTGGTTGTTGCATTGGACCGTGCGTAGGAGCTGCTTTTAATAGGTGCAAAACAAGACACCTGTTGCCTGATTTGTACAGCACACCCGCACAATCGTAGGCCACTTGAGAGGAGGTATGGAAATTTCAAGTAAATAATCTACAGCGCTAACGAACACCACACAGGGATTTCTGTTATTATTTATAACAATTCTCTTCACCACATCTGGAAACTAAATGGAAGTCTAATTATTAGAGAATAATAGGATAGCAACAATCGAGTAACTGAAAGACAGCAGCAATAAGTTGCGAGGAAAAGTGGTTGTTTCTTTCTGGTTTTTTACAAAGCTTCAATAAAGGTTTTGAGCAACTCATGCAACGAATCAAACGACACGACCAAGCAGCGCAACAACTTCTTTTTTTCGAGCACGATCATTATTATTACGAGCCAAAAAAGTTTCTAGTGCATGACAATTGCATCACAGAAGTAGCAGACAAAAACAACAAGTCAACAGCATTTAAATTACATCCGCAAGTCGAAGAAACGTTAATATCCTACGGGCCCAAACGTATAGAATTTGATGTTAACATAATAACTGATATTGAACCATTATCCAAGATTGATGACTTGTACAGTTTGCACATTCGCGTGGAAGAAAGTGAAGGAACCAACGTTGTGGATACGTTATACAAAATGGACAAATTAATCGATCTAGGTCTAAATGGCATTTTCATTCCACCTACCATTCAATTCCCACAAAACTTGATTCGATTGGAACTAGTCATTGGAAACATGAACAACAAACTTGCAAAGTTTTATAATCCTAACGCACTTCAACCACTACACTACTTATCAAGTTTGAAGATCGTTTTACCACAAAAAGAAACAAGTTTCTTCATCATTGAATTCTTAATGAAACTAGTACCACCTAATGGAAACTGCAAATCGTTACACATAATCTACGCGCGATTAGAACATACGAAAATTATCTTTGGTAGAGATTTCATTCCACGAAGCATCGAAAATTTGACAGTTTTGTGTTTGGGAGGTCCAATTCAACATGTTGATTTTTCGTTGGGTTTTATTTCGCAACGTTTGAACTATCTACATATCAACATACATAATGAACAACGAAAAGCAATGTTGAAAGTAATTGCAGCTTCTCAACCTAAAATTCGACACTTGCACTTTAACGCGTTTATTCTAGATGAAAAAACAGGATGCGTGTTGAAAAAGTTATCTGACTTACAAACTCTACAAGTCGATTATAGTGTATTCTTTTTCAATGGAATCATGCAAGTCCCAAATGTCCAGTTTTTCGTCACAAGAAGAACAGAACAAGGAAAAGAAACATGTTTGATCGAAGAAAAGTTGTACAACCACGACGGATTTATTAACCACATTGCAGTACTATTCGAATAAAAATTCTTCCTCGTTGAATTCTAAATTAAATCTTTGAATTCTTGGTTCCGTGGCTCATCTGATAGTACATGATATGGTATGTAATTTTTCATTGATAGAACACATTGATTATAGTATACCCACACAACAGCATAGATTGATTGCATGGTACTCGGTTTGCTCTTTCCTCTTGCGACTAGGCTACCGTTAATGTAAAATTTGATGACATCTTCTTTCTTGTCGACTACAACACCAATTACGTCACCACCAATTGCCATACAACTTCCTACACGGTCGGTTGTGTGACTTCCTAAACTATCTTTGTCGGTGTAAATGCAGTTTGCTTTTTCTGTTTGAAAATAGTCATTTGTTCCTGTATCATTCGATCGCGAAATACCAAAGAAGATACCGCCGCCTGTTTGTTCTGCAATGTTTGATAACTCAACAATTTTAGCTTGAAAGTATATAATAGTTTCTGTTAAAGGCTGCGATGAATGGATAACGTTGTTCCATCCATGAGCTCCGCTCTTTTTCAAAGTAGCACCATTGTCTGTGAACTGAAATTTATCATCTCCTGTAGCCCAGTATATCTGTGTATAAAATTGTGTTGGTGTCCTCAATGCAGTGCACAACGCCGAAAATAAACTGTTACATGGCGAATCACCGTCGTGCAAAATCGTGATATCTTCGAAAGCGTACTTTTTGGTCATGTTCGTGTGCTGTTTTCTTGTATGAAGGGCTTACAATTTGTTAGCTTGAACAGTTTGAGGAGTGGAACATAGTACATTTATTGTGCAGTCTCTTTTGAGTGCATCTTCTACTTATCATCGGACAGTGATCCATAGGGAATATAATCGCCCATTGTTAGGTGACAATTCTTGTAATATGTCCAAGCAGAAGCATACAATGGCTGCAACAGGCTGGGCTTGTTATTTCCTGTTGCGACCAAGCTTCCATTGATGTAAAATTTTATAAAATCTAGTTTCGTATCAACTACAACACCTATTACATCGCCAGCTACAGTTGTACAAGGCCTTTGCAGCTTAACTGATGAACTTCCTAAACTCGCTGCGTCATTGTAAATACAGACACACTTGGATGTTTCAAAATAATCACAATATCCAACCTTATTTGTTTTCGACACCCCAAAAAACAACCCTCCGCCATTCACCTTTGTATCAGATAAATGGTTTACTTTCATTTGAAAATATGAGATGGGGTTTGTCAACGGCTGTGTTGAGTGAATAACGTTATCCCATCCGTCATGTTCAATTTTCGTTAGTGCTGCTCCATTGTTTGTGAACACGAATTTACTGTTTTCTGTCCAAGTAATAGGTGTATAGAAATTTGTTTGCGTTCGTAGCATTGTGCATAATTGTGGTACAAAAGTGTCACATTCAGTTATTCCGTCGTGTACTATTGCAACATCTTCGAATGTACGCTTCTTGTGGGTGTTCGTCATTGCTGATGAGTGACGCGTGACAGAGCTCGCTTACAAGCTAATCAAAAAACACGTAAGACTCCGCAAGACTGGACTTAAAGTGAGTCGCATCTGTTTGGGATGTATGAGTTTTGTATCTACAAAGTGGCAACCATGGATATTGGAAGAAGAGGCATCGATCGCCATCATCAAACAAGCCTATGAAGCCATCACCTTGCTAAATATCAGGACACTGCTAATGTTTACAGTAACGGCGCTAGCGAAGAGATATTAGGAAAAGCACTCAAAGTATTGAATATTCCACGCGAGATTTAGTCATTGCTACAAAGCTATTCAGTCATGTCCGTGGTAGAGATGAACCATGGGCCAGAAATCCATTACTACCTAGTGTCTCATCAGTCAATGCAAGAGGACTCAATCGCAAACACATTTTCGAAGCATCACTCAAACGCTTACAAGTTGATTATTTTGTATCAAATCCATCGTTGGGACAATTCCACTCCAATCGAAGAAACCATGGAAGCGTTGAACGATCTCGTACGATCCAATAAAGTCCGCTATATTGGAGCTGTTGCTGCAGTAAAAGTTAAACTCACAGAAGAGGAGATCAAATTCTTGGAAGAGTTGTATCAATCAAAGAAAGGACATCAATAACCATTTACGAATTCATTCTCATAAAGACACTAAAAATATCATCAAAAGAAGGTCGTTCTTCTGGTAACTTTTTCCAACACTGTTGCATCAAAATCAAATATAACTGTTCGTTTCCTGATAATAATCCTAGTTCTTGCTCACTTGGTACCATTGGCCTCTCTCCTTGCACAACTTTTGTAGCAATAGAAATGATACCATCGAGTTGATACTGTTGGAAAGGTACTTGTTCGAAAAAGACTTCATGCATAATAATACCAAAACTATAAACATCTGATTTGATACCTGATGATTGTCCCATCAATGATTCTGGAGACATGTACGCGATCGTGCCCATATTACTAGTCATGGTGTGACTAGAAACAAATTTACTTGTTCCAAAATCGCAGATTTTGCACGTGTTCAAGTGTTTGTCCAACTAGAATGGTGAGTTGACTAAAATCTGTTCTTACGAGAATGTTACTTGGTTTTAAATCTCGATGGACGATCGCAGGTTGCAAACTATGTAAGTACTGCATACCACGAATCACATCCAAAAGTAAATCTACTTTTCGATCAAATGTAAGTGCATTGTGATACTTGTTTGTGATTCGTTTTGAATGTTTGTGGATCATGATATCCAATGATTTTCCAGGCATCAACTCGGTGACGATGAATCGTTTTGTGTCGTTGATTGAAACTCCCATGAAAAGTACGATATTTGGATGGCGTAACGAGCGTAGAATTTGTACTTCGTGCTCGAATACTTCTGGCATATTATGATCAAAGTTTTTGATTATTTTTATGGCACTAATAATTGTTAATAGAAAACAAAATACTTACACATCTGCATTTTGGTAGCGACCCTTCATGACTACCCCAAATGAACCTTCTGACAGTCGTTCAATAAATTCGAGTTCTGTGAATGGAATAATCCACTCTCGATCAACTTTTTCTGCCAACGAATCTGCACGTAACAAAGATTCTTCTAGCAATTCTTGCAATCGATTTTCTGCTTGTTTTTGTTGCACAATTGTTCTTCGATATGTTAACGCGCATATTGTTAAACTGAGTAAAACACATGCGAGTACGACCAAAAATGATACCACACATAGCGCTATAATTAAATAGGAGAGTATGGAAAGATCTTCACAATGATCGCCGACTTTGAATTGAGTACATACTTGTACTTCGCATGTCGCTCCTCTGAAACCATCGCACGTACAATTATTTGGCGATATACAGCGACCATGTCCGCCACATACAGTTGGGTCTGATGCGTTTTTTCCTATTGTAATTAGACACAATCAAACTTCTTACCGAAACATATTGGAAGCTCACATTGTTCTCCTGCGAAGAACTCGGAGCATTTAGCAAATACGCCGGTAAATCCATAGTTTGTTCTCGCTATGGAAATAATTTTTTTCAATTTTTCATCTTTTAAAGTAATGTTTTGTACACGATCGTAGTATGCATAGACATTCTTATTGTTAGAAACTAGAATCGATTTGGTCGCAGTAGCAGGATCAACATTTTCTAGATATAATATCCATCGCTGCTGCCCACGATACACTTTTCCATTCTTGCATACGACTACAAGTTCTGTTCCTACTAAACCGCTAAACGCCCACAAGGTTACAAGTACAATATCTTGTACATCAAAGAGTTCAGTTTTTCTAACAATTCCCGTTACTAATGATCTATCTTCTGATATCACCGTTTCTAGTAGTGGTTTTGTGTAATGAGATGCGCCAAACACAACTAGTAATCCATCGGTAGTAATACCATAGAATCCATACCCTTCAAACGAGCTCACAGTTACAAATTTTTTATCTGCTAAAATACCATTAGGCTTGTATGGAAGTATAGCTCCATTCACGCACCGCAGCATGGTACCGTCACTCAAAAGAATTATAGACGCTGCATCATCGATCTCTTGATAGATCATAGACACTACAGTACTATTGGTAGCTAGTTTTGTTGGCGTACCACTAATAATTGGAGTAAGACATCCAGCTGTGCTTCCCCAAAGATACGCATAACCATCATTAGCGATAGCTATTGCCGTATCATCAAAAGGGAACAAAGATTCTACTTTTTTACCGTAGAGAGCGCTATTCATGTTTAGGCGCGTTGGTAGAAAAGCACTTTCTCTAGTACCATCACCAAGTTGTTGGAAATCATTTGAACCAGTGCCATACACCTGATTTGATTCCGTTAGCAACATGGTGAAACTAGTAGCTGCATAGACTTTCTTTACGCGATCAACTATACCGCTCATTACCATCGGAACAAGTGTACTAGTAGCTGGTACTTCAGGTACATTTGTACCAAAGTTCCATAACACAATTCTATTATCGTATACAAAAACAGAGTACAATATGGCTGCAAAAGCATGGTTGACTTTTTCACCAACAGTGCTGCATGGGATAGGGGTCACTCTACTTGTAGTAGTATTATCTGCGAGTTGACCAGCATTATTGTTCCCGAAAGCATACGGAACATTATCAGTACTCACTAATAGTGCGTGCTGTGTTCCTGCAGCTATTGATTTGAATATGACATCAGCTACCACTAGTTCTACAGGAAACATGTTCGATGTTTTATCGATTCTACCCACTATGAACACTTTTCCGGTCGTAGTAAGTGCAAGGGTGAACTGTCTACCTAGAGACACGCTAGAAAACCTATAGTTGGGTAAGATTTGGACAGGTTCTTAAAGTTAGCAAACAACAAATCACTCACCATCGCGATTAATCTTGGTTCCATCACCAAGTTGATATTCTAAGAAAGATAAGTGAACTAGTAAACAAGACGTACCATCATTCAATCCCCACATCATCAGTGTGCCGTTTGCTAGAATGATTGCCATAGTCAAATCTATAGAGTCTGGAGTTGTTACATACGAGATATCAGCACCTCCTAATGTAGCCGTGCTGTTTAGTTTCAGTTGAAAAATACCACCCAGAAAGTCGTATGTGTACACGTTATTATCTGTGGTGAGAACTGCAATTCCGTTGATGTGTTTTGCTCGGAAACCTACTATAGGCACTATCTGTGTATCAACTACAGCAAAGAGCCTACCATCATATGCCATCACAAACACTTCCCCTCGCCGTATATCTTCCAAGTATCGGAATTTGTACAGACTAGGAATGCGTTGGAGATCGAGAACAGTATTGTTCGTGATGATTCTGAAAAGATCTCCAGCTGCTGTTAACACAAACCCATTTTGTGCTGCAACGGCTACAATGTCTTTGACATCATTTAATTTGAGGGTATCAGAAACCACTAGACCAGTTGAACCGACACCAAACTCTCCATTAACTTGATTTCCCCTACGTGTGAGTTGTGCAACAATAATGTCTTACCAACTGTAAACACCTTTGTATTCGTATCTACAGTATTGACCTACTGGCTCTATTTCTCCATCGCGACAAGCAGAGAGACAGTAACCAAACAAGAGTAGCAAAGCAAGTATCAATTTGTGACTTGCTGAGGTGGTGTCTTGTCGCATTTGGATTTGACGTTTGAAAGCAAACAAACTTACAAAACGTAATGGAGAACTACAAAATCCTCCAAAAGATAGGTTCAGGAGGGCAAGGATCTGTTTATAAAGCCACAAACCTGCATCCAATCCATAATGGTACTTTTATGGCCCTGAAAAAGGTAACGCGAGTATTATTGTCCTAATGTTTTCCAGGTTCAATGCACGACTCTCAAAGAATTGGTATCTATCTTAATTCAATTTTAACAATAGAATTTTGCGTTATCAGAAGCACAGTGCGTTGTACAACTGCGCAGTCCGCACATCGTTCGATGTTACGAGTTTTTCATTGACAGAGCGAGTAATCCAGACACAGAACTAGTTAAAAACGAAGACTTAAATGTTTTACCCTCGAATGAACTGTGGAATGTATGCATAGCGTTTGAATACTGCTCCAAAGGCACACTAAAAGCAGTGATAGATAGACAAAAACAAACAACAAAAAGAATCATAACAGAAGATAGAGTCTGGAAGTGGATAGGACAAATAGTAAACGCGATAAGTCACATGCACGATAAACGACTGATCCATCGTGATATGAAATCAGAAAACTGTTTCCTCGCAGAAGATGACGAAATAAGACTTGGAGACATGGGACTTGCAAAAGAACTCATCAAAGATACGGCATCGACAGTTCTAGGAACCTCACATTTCATCGCGCCAGAGCTTCGCACACAAGAACACTCGTACACTGAAAAAATAGATATTTGGGGAATAGGTTGCATTGCGTATGAACTCTGCACCTGTCGTCGTTCTGATTTTGGATACGAACGTGCAATCAATGCAGAAAAATTCTTCTCGCATATCGACAAGAAACACTATTCCAAAGAGCTGGTCGATTTTATCAAATCTTGCATGGAAACAAATCCAGACCTAAGACCAACTGCAAGAGAAATAGCAAAGAAGTACAACGATTATTTCTCCATTGAAATAGATACACCTATCACACCATTTATTCGTGATGAAGGTTCTCAATTCGAGACAACCAACTCCAAGAGCAAACCAACTTTTTATACATTGAATTTGGATATTTACCGCATCGTAAGTTGTTTCTCATACGCTAACATTTTAGATTTTCCGATTTTTAAATGCTCAAGATCTCTGTAAGAGCTCGCTAGTCTGTCATGCTTGGCATCACATGATCAATACAGAATTTAAAACGTATTTGTGGAAACATTTATACAAATGGCACTGGGCGACTCCTCTAGATTACAATCAAGAACAAAGGATTTTCACACACTTTGATTCTGTTCACGATAGTTTCATTCACCAAGCACAACTCGAACAAAATTGGAAAACAAGTAAATTCCGATACGCCGAGTATCAAGTACATTCCGGAGATGGAATCAACGGCATACGCGTCGTCAGTGATGATGAACTAGATACAGAACAATGCTTGAAAAATATTTACAGTATCAAACAACAATACGGATCACAAAGAAAAAACGCGTATCATGATTTATCGTTCGAAGCCAATGGAAATCACGCAATAGCGTTTACCGCGAGTGACGATGGAACGGTAAAAATACATGACATCTATGGCCTCGGTACAAGTTCGGTCATGAAACAACATGTACAAACACTAGGAGGAATGACCGGTCGAACTTCATCACTTGATTTTAAACCAAGAATACTTGACAAAGTTGTCATTGCTGGTGGATACGACAAGAGTATTCTCATGTGGGATTTTATGACAAGTTTTCTAGTTCATCGATTTGTCAACGCTCATGACGAACACATTCTAGATGTATGTCTAGTCGACGCGAATTCATTCGCAAGTTCATCCGCAAATGATTTAAAAGTGTTTGATACCAATAGTAAACAAGTGATAAAAGAGTACAACAATGGATACGAAAAAATTGTTACCGACAAGAAAGAATTATTTTCACAAATTGCATGTGGAGCAAGTACTGGTGGTGTACATATTTATGACATTAGATCAAGCAGCACTCAAGCAATGATCACTTTGGCGCCAACTACAGTATCGGTACATGCTGGATCACCTGTTTCTGCAATGCAGTGGTGTGGAAATCAGTTCTTCAAGTGTACTAAAAGTGGATTGTTAGAATGTTTCGACATTCGACGAGGAAAAACACCATTCATGAATGATTTTAGTTCAAATGGAGATATTCGTGGTTTATATACAAATGGAGCGCATACTATCACTGCATGTAAGAATGGTGCTGTTGTGATGAGCTCGGCAACAACTGGTAAATTTATTAACAAGATTTACCGAGAGGGACATCGACAAAACTTGCAGTGTATGAATGTTTCTGCAAAGGTCATGGTGACAGGAGGATTAAATGGAGTGATGAGTGTTCATGATTTTACCAAAGTAGAAACAGTGGTAGCTGAACCACTTTCAGAAGATACTTTATCTTCCAAACGTAACATAACGCCAAAGCAATCATGTAGACAACAATAATGCTAAACGAGACAAGAGTGATCTGTAAATGCAAAATAACTATAAATACGTTTAATGTGGCTCTATACGAATGGTGTGATGTCCTCTCATGTAAAGCGGCTTTGCAGGATCGTATAGCATAGCGTCAATTTCTGTTGGTTGAGAGCCAGAAATAATAATACCACCGAAACCTTGTGCCTGGTTTTCAAGTTTACAGAAATCAATTTCATCCACAACCTCTTGCAACTCTTCTTGAAAACGTATTGCGGCGTGTTGCATTTCGTCCAAGTACAAGTAGTACCCATTTTTAACAAGATCCATCATTATATCTGCAACATCAACGTATACATTTTCTAAACATTTAGCTTCATTTTTTAATTTTTCCTCGAACTTTTCGTCGTTAACAGAAATAAAGATGTATGGTTTTTGGTGTATTTCTAACCCGCGTCGAGCTAATGACGCTTTTCCTACGCCGCGCATGCCTCGTATGTACACAAAAGTAGCGCTTTCGGAAATGTTATTTATGTAATCTTGTTCAATTCGCCAAGGTTCGTTTGTATTAGTTGTCATGGTTCTGCCACTTCCGTCTTCTTTGCACTAACGTAAATAAAGTGGCAGCTTCTCGATCAACCAATACCAAAAATAGTTCACGGTGCAGTATCAGACTCTCGCATAGGTAACTGCAGGTGTAAATTACTCTCTTTGACCATGTTGTAGTCAGAAACAGTCTTTGCGTTGTCGAGTAGTTGGCCACTAAAGCATAACCGTTGTTTATCTGGCCGAATACCTTCTCTTTCGTAAATTCGTTCTTTGATGGATAAAATTGTTTCAGAATCTTCAACATCGAGAGTCATTGTTTTACCAGTTAGAGTTCTGATAAATATGGGATGTGTACTCATGTCTTGTAGTCGGTAGTTGTAATAGTAAATACCGCGGTGATCGAGTGCACTAGTTTTGGAAGACGATGTTTGTTTGCTTGACTTTTACTATGGTCAACTTTGCCAAACTTCCTAAAATGCAAACATCATGTTGGAACTGTGCTTAGTTCTGGAATATTTATTGGGCTTACAGCACAGCAAAATGCCGCAACAAAAATAACAAATGAGCGTACTACTCGCAGTCGCAGTGCTTTTTGCTCTCGTATTCCTAGAGAACTACAGACGCCACAGAAATGAAGTTAAAAGAGTACAACATATTCCAGGTGTAGCCTATCTCAACTGGCCAATCTACCTACTCTTCTCTGGCGATCTTAATTTCCTATTAAAAGGGAGCAAAGGTCTTTCGCCGCTAGTCAACAAATACGGTCCAGTTTTCAGAATCACTATTGGTTGGGAAACTTTCGTGTTTGTAGCAGATCATCAATTGAACAAGGAAGTACTCGTTACCAAAGACAAACACTTTAGAAAAGGTCCACTCGTAGAAAGCTCTGTGAATGTAGTATCCGATGAGAACAACATCATCGCTTCTCATGGTGAAGTATGGCGTAAGCACAGAATGGCACTCAATCCAAGTTTCTCCGACTCTGGGCTAAAAGATATTTACAATTCATTCATCATTCCTTGCTGTGACACCGTGCTACGTAGCTGGGATGACAAAATAGGCTCTCAAGATAAAATCAATATCAATATGAGCGTTGCTCTTGGAAATTTTGTATCTGATCTTTTTGGACAAGCAGCTATGGGTTACAAATTCGAGAACAAACAAGATGAACTATCGTACATGTACAAGATGTGTAAACGAGTCAATTTGGCCATGATCACTTTGGCAATCGTACCCAAGTACATGGTCACCTACTTGCCATTCTATCCATTCAGTGATGTCAAGAAAACAATCAAAGAGTGGAGAGCGTTCTTGCAAGAGTGTATTACAAAGAAAATCAACGAACAAGAAAACTCTGATTTGTTGAGCGTTATGTTGCGACATAGAGCAAGTACAGTAGATGAGACTGAGAAACTAAACGATGAAGAAATTTTGAGTAACCTACACATGCTCATGATTGCTGGCAACGATACCACGATTCATACAATGGAATGGATCATGTACTATTTGGCAAGAAATCCAACTGTGCAAGAGAAAGCTAGATTGGAAGTTGAAACGGTGTGTGATGGTACTGATACTGTAACGTATGAACAAATTCATGAAAACTTTCCATACTTGAATGCTATTATCAAGGAAGCGTTACGTATGAAGATGCCTGCTTCACACATTTTTAGATACTCCAAGAATGATGTTACGATTGGTGATACATTGATACCAAAGAACGTTACAGTTGTTCCACTATTTGGTCACATGTCAAGAGAGGAAAACTATTGGGGAGAAGACACTAGCGAATTCAAACCAGAACGCTTTTTGGAAAAATCTGATTCTGAAATTAGATATCGTACTACTCCATTTTCTGCTGGTCCACGTGCATGTATTGGAAAGAAACTTGCAAATACTGAGATGCTCACGTTCTTGATACAAACATTGAAAAAATATCGAGTTAGCGTACGAGATGGTGAGAGTACAAGTGACTGGATGCCTGAGAAGATGATGGCGACCATGAGCACGGCAGAAGAGGTCAAAGTTTGTATATCGAAAATATAAATATTTAATTGTGAAACTTTACAGTAAAGCAGCTAGAGCTGCAACTATGGTAAGACCACTTAAGGCTACCTTGGTTGCGCCTGATTTTGCATTATTTTGACCTGAGATGTTTGATCCTGGAGACTTTGTGGTTGGTGCATCAGTAGGTGCTGCAGTGGATGGAGCTGGTGTCTGTTGGACAGGAGCATCAGTTGGCGCTGCAGTTGATGGTGAGTTTGTTGGGCATGTGTTGCACACGGGACAGCCAGTACGTCTCTTGTTTGTAGTTGATCCGCATGGACATGGAGCGCATGTTGGTTCTGGAGTTTGTTGAACAGGTGGTTCCGTAGTACAAATGTTGCATACTGGGCAGCCCGAGCGTCTCCTGCCAGATAAAGATCCACATGGACATGGCGCACAGGTAGCTTCAACTGGTGGTTCAGTAGTGCAAACATTGCATACTGGGCAACCAGAACGTCTCTTACCGGAAGTAGAACCACATGGACAAGCTGCACAAGTTGGTTCTGGACTTGCATCAGCAATATTTACAGTGAGCTCGAATGAATCAGCTGGTGATGAAGCCCCATTGGCGACAATTCCGCATGAGACGCCACTATAATTTGCATTGGAATAGCAGATACTTGGATTATTGTTGGCAAGAGCAGAAGCAAACGCCAAAACTAGATTTGGGTTTCCAGCATTAATGGCTGCCTTGAGTTGTGATGTAACATCAACAGTGTTTCCTGCTTTGCAGCTATCAGTAACTGCGATGCTATCGGATAATGGCGACTGTGAAGCAGCCAAATCACATGTGTATCCGTATGGTGGATTAGGTGATGGTGTAGATTCGTCGACGACTTGATTGGCATTGAACGAGTAGTCTGCCGCGTACGGGCTAATTTGTATTTTTAAGTTACTGCCACCTGTGCATGATAGAGGATTCACAACTACACGAGCACTATTGACGGAATCTGCATTGATATTGACTAACGGGAAGTTTGCAGTAACGAAGTAGGGAAATGGCATTCCGTTGCTTATCGTATATTGCGAGCTCATTGAGCATCTTGTACCGTATTGGGAAACACTCGATGCTACATCTTGGTTTGATTTAATCACCAAAGTTGTCGCCGTAGCGACTGTAACCAAAGCAAATGCTAGAATCGTTTTCATGTTTGAGTTTCTCAATTATTTTTTTCGTTATCACTTTTATTGTTGGTTTGCTGAACTCAAGCTTATTATAGATTGCTCAAAAATAGAAGCGGAGTAGCCGAATCATGAATTATTATGTCTTAGCTCGAATCTTTATTCAACTAAATGATTCGCGGCTCAGAACTTGCTTTTTATTTGGCTGGTTGGCAAATTAAAATTTACTGTAGATATTTACAAGAGTAATCAGCATTCTTCGATATGCCAAAGTGATAGTTAGACAATTCCTCCATGGACTCTATAGTTCTCAGTAACGAGCACGTTCCTCGCTTTACATCTATCAACCACGCCTTACACGTTTTCAATTTGTTACACTCATCGGCACAATACACCTTACTATCCGTTTTGTACACCTCAATCTCTTTACCAGTACCTTTATAGTTTTCATAGTATCTACCCTTCGTTTCAAATTTATTATAGACAAGCTCATACGTAACAGGTTTCTTCTCCAAGTTGTTTGGATTGATGGTATCGATTTCGTACAACCTTTGAGTATCATGAGGCTTTACATGGTGGAAAGTAATTGGTCTTTTACAGCTATCTCGTACCCATGGAAAATCGTGTTGGCTAGGTGTTTCTCCATTGAACAAATCAAGCATTCTCTCTACGTTTTTATGAAAGAGTACCCCAATTTCACGCAAGCATTCGCCTAAAGCGCCATCACCATAGTCGCAGACGTAGAATTTTTCGCACTTATTAATGTTTTGGTGCAAGGTGAGCATAGTTCCTCTGCTCAAGATGACTCCTGCTCCACCCATTGCAAAGTAGGTGTCCTGATGTTTGCTTTGAGTGCATCCTGTTTCCAACCTAGGTGAACCAAAGAAGTGTTTCTCAAGAGGATTAAACTCGCTCAAAAAACCGTTCAAGTTATCCAATAAGATGTACGTGTCATCGTCGAGCATAATGTACCAGTCGCATGAGGGAAACAACTCGTATAGTCGCATGAAACCTGGGAAGAATTTGTGTTGATCGAGGTCCCATCCTGTACTGCCCTCTTTTTTAAGTTTTGAAGATAAACTCACAACTCCAGTAACACGAATATTTCCGATTTGTATATCTTCATCACTAAAGAAAAGCACATTTTGAAAATGTTTTAGGTATGTCAACAGCAGTAGCGGTAGTCGTATAACTCCGGTCTCTTTCCCTGTCTTCATCGCAAAAGCAATTTTAGACGAACCTTTCGCAATTGTGCTATCAAAAGAAGAGCGAACCGAGTTGCTGACAGATGCGAAAGTAGTATTGAGCCAGTAGAACTGATAAAAGAGCAATATCAGAAATAAACTAGTGCAAACGAGTAATATTTTCCTGTATCCAAATGCACATAACGACAGACGTGAACGAGACACTTTGCGCATTCTTTCAAATGTCATCTTACAACACGTTATATCAGCAGGATATTTAGCTACTTCGCGTTGAGCACTTCGATGGAGATACTTGAGTTCAGAATCGCTATCCTTCCAAACAGTACAAAAAAGCTACAATGGTTAGTTGTTCCACAACGCATATGGTCATAGTTGTGGCCCGCAAAAACAAGGTATAGGCTTTTATAGTCAACAGCTGTAGTCTAGCTATTTACCATTCGTAGTAGCCAAACTATTGTACAATTTAAGCTAAAAGCAAAAAACTTTACCAAGAAACTAAAAAACAGAAACAGCAACAAGCAACATGGCAACAAAGTACCCAAAAGTTGGCGTATCAACAGTAGTACTGAGAACAAACGCACAAAACAACAACCTATACGACGTACTAATGATAAGACGTGGTAAAGAACCAGACATGGGAAAATGGTCTTTAGCTGGAGGTCATTTGGAATGGGGAGAACCAGTCAGAGAATGTGCTATGCGTGAAACAGAAGAAGAAGTTAGCATTCCTAGACATCATTTAGTATTCTCAGAACCCATGTCCATGGTCGATACCATGTATTCCAAGCAACCAAACAGGATAGACTTTCACTTTGTGAATATCTCCTGCTGCGCTTTGGTCAGAGAAGGACATGAACATCTCATAAATCCAGTAGCCGATTCTGATGCAATGGAAGTCGCATGGTTCACAGTAGTACCATCCCAGTGGTCTCAAGAATCGTTCATTCAAGAGAAAGAAATAATAGGTACTATTTCCAAGATAGTACTCCGCACAGTACAGCTACTACAGCTCGACAGTCAACGTGAAGACAAATTTATCATCTTCCCATCCGACAAGACAATATCAAAGAGAGACTCTGCAACAGCTATGTCTATAGGCTCACCAGATGAACTACCCAACACTCCCCATCTATAATTTCAACAAATTAAAATGATGGCCATTTCAATCTGAAGCGCGTTCGGCTTGGGTTGCCGAACTTTTAGAAGTTGTTAAATAAATACCTTAAATTGTTTTAATGTGAGTGTTACCGTTACAACTTTTTTCGGTTGACCTCAAACAAAACTTCACACAAACCGAACATCATGGGACAGTCGAAGAAGGATCTTAGAAACCAAGAGAAGAAAAAAAACGCAGCACTTGGTATTGT
>JAESGV010000467.1_pt1 | contig 17891 bp, 19 predicted proteins | sample 9269781 | NCBI WGS metagenome assembly JAESGV01 (sample SAMN15741586, study PRJNA653496) | algae metagenome | isolation source: Tildeniella torsiva UHER 1998/13D and co-occurring heterotrophs from... | place: Slovakia: Slovak Paradise National Park, Hrabusice, Kosice Region | collected 2000-01-01 | reverse complement strand
ATCAACACATTAAATATTTATTGCTTTGATACAGCTTCAATTGATTCGTTCAATAATTTCAAAAAGATGCTTGCATGTTTTGGAGTAAACACCAAGGCTGGTCTCAAACGTACAGTCGCATCACCACTTCCACCAGCTTCAACACCTCTGTTACGTAACTCGTTAATAATAGCATCACGAGTTTGTGGGTTCTTGGAATCGAAAGCACCGAATGATGCCAAACCTCTTACGTTCTTGATCAACTCTTTTTGACCATAGACACTCTCCAACTCGCGTAGACCAGCAAGCAAGTAGTCACCAGTTGCGTTAACATTGTCCAAAAGTTTGTCTGACTCAATGACATCTAAAATAGTTCTCAATTGCAAAGCACGTAGTGGGTCACCCAACCAAGTGTTGAAAATACGATAACCCATGTTTGGTGTCAACTCTTTCTTGTAGTAGAATCCAGCAGCTTGTAACTTTTTGCTGAAGCAAACAATATCAGGACATTCAGTCAAGTTCCAGTGTTCGTGAGCCCAGAATTTACCCGTTCCTCCACCACCGGTTTGTACTTCATCAACGATGAATACGACACCGAGTTCCTTGGTGATCTTTCTCAAACCGTTGAAGAAGAATGGTGTGGCATGACGATCGCCACCTTCTGCTTGTACTGGTTCGATGACAACAGCAGCGACATCTCCCCATGGGCTATTTGGTTCTCTTGATGCCAAAATGCGTTCACGAACTTGTTTCAAACAAGCTTCTTCTTCTTCGCGATTCTCTTTTTCATGTTTCTCTAATGGATATTTCAACGCTGGGAATTTTGTTGTTGGCCAGTTGAATGCTGGAATATCAACTTTGTGAATAGCTTTTGAGTGAGTAGTAGATAACGCGCCCAAAGATCTTCCGTGGAACGAAGTTGTGAATGAGAGAATGCTCAATTGTGGACTTCCTGGTGCTGAGTTTGTCATGCACGACGATAAATCCTCTTGGCTGATTGGTTTATCAGAACCTCCTCTCTTTTTCTAGAAATGTGTTAGCGTAAATAGTAATAATATACTTGTTGGTAGAACATGAAAGCCGCTTTGAATGCGTTTTCGATTGCTTCTGAACCAGTGCTCAATGGTTGAACTTGAGTGAGGCCTTTTGGTGCAACGCGCATGTAACTGTTCATCAAGGTGTCATAGTACTCTGATGAAGGGTTGATTCCAACTGCGGGTCTGTTGACAATTGTTCTCGCCCATAGATCTGATTTTGCGGCTTCGAGTAACTTTGGGTGGTTGTATCCGAGTGGAATAGAACTGATTTGCATAAAAGTGTCCAAGTAAACGTTGCCGTCAGCGTCAGCAATATAGTTTCCGCTAGATTTTTCGTAATCAGTGACAAAGTGAACTGTTCTCAAATCCTGAACTGTGTTTAGTTTTTGATTGAGCTCTTTGCTCTTTGGTCCAGGTTGTTGTGTGATAACTGGAGCTTCATATTTTTCGTTTGGAAAAATGTTTGTTCTGGCACCTTTTGGTATAGTTGGGACTTTGAAAGTCGAGTATGCACGTGTACTCTGTAAAAGCCTTGTTGAGCGCATGTTTGCCTGGAAAGGTTTTGATTGGAGAGAGTTGACTAAGCGTTACATTTTTATGAGTTTGTTTGTCGCACTTGGTCTATGAGTTTTTGACTCTCTTTGAACCGTGCTGATATTTGATTGATGAAACTCATCGTGTCAACAGAAATGTCAACAGAGGATGTTGTGGGATTGGATTCTATTGGTACAGTTTCTTTCCATGTTTTGGTCGGCAGAGGTTTCGTGGGTGGTGATATAACTCGTTGACTCTCAGTTTCAGGCGGTGGTTGCTCTTTTAGTGCTTTTTGCCGCAGTTCGTTTTGCATGAATTTAATTTGACCTTCTACAATGGTCATACGTTGAGTTAAGTTATTTAGTGATGTATCTAAGCGGTACTCCATGCTATCCAACCTTTCTGATAACATTCTCGTAAGGGATGTACTCAGGTGGTCAAACTTTGCGTGTATGATACCCATTTGATCAAAGTGTTCATGATACTGTGGCGATGGTGTACGATTAGTGTACTGAGGATGTTGTTCGGGTGGTTTTGCTATTGAATGAGGCTCCTCGTCACTATATTCACTATTGTTACTCTCATCGTGTCGTGTTATTTTTACATTTACAGGTTCCTCGTAAACGTGACCATTTTGCTTTCCATTTTCTTTCCTTTTCGGTTTTGCGTTCGCTATTGGTAGTTTGCGTATTGGTGATGGAGATCGACTGCCATCTTCGCTTTTTGATTTAATCTTTGCATCTTGTTCTCTTCGTACTTGTACATGTGAAGGTGATTTTGTTCTAACTTCCACTTTTTTAATTTTTTGTTGTTCGCTAAGCAGCTGATTACTTTTCTGTTTGCACAAAGCAATTACATCACATAGGAATATTATTTTTAACTCTCCATATCCTGTCGATAGGAACCTTGCTGTAGAGAGAGTTGGAGAATACGAAAACTCATTCCGCAATAGTTTGTAGACAACTATAATGTTAGCTATTCAAGTTCACACGTACTATCTACAAACTTTTGGTCTGTTTTGTTATACAATTCGTACCCGCGGTACACAAGGTATTTTGCTAGTAACTTGCTAGAGCCAGTGAACACGTAATCTAACAATGGTAAATACACTTGTGTCTTTCCGCTAATTAGAGCTTCAATGTCGAAATTTCCATTGTAGTGCACCGATTTTAAGTGTGATCGAAGTCTTTCGAGATTGTTTTTGAAGTCTCCTGTTCTTGCCGAGCCCACAGTCATATGTTATGGGTTGGCGCGAGAATTGGTGGTTAAAAAAGTTGACTAGTTTGCTAGCGATTTTTGGAGGGAGCAATGTAATAACGACTAGAAGCTTCGTTCCACGTGATGTTTGTGCTTTGTGGTATTTTAAGGTTGTTTCAGCCTAAACCAAATTGACCACGCAAACATGACAACACTGAACGTTGTACACGAAGAACAAATCAACCTATCGTTAAGCAACACTGTTATACTTCGCGATTTCAAGATCGATGTTAAAACAGCTGGTGTATATCGATTTACTGCTTCACTGTCTGGATGGAGTCTTTCAAACGGTGCATCTTTCACGATCAAGTATAACAACGGAAAAGAAACTGTAGAAATAGTATTAACACGAGTGACTACGCGATCATCAAGTGTTGATTTATGCATACACGCAGCAGGCGAAATAGAAGTCCACATATCTGCAACTATGGAAACCACCGTCGACATTCGACTCGAAAAAGTTATTGGTAAAATCCTAGGAATAGATGACGTGCTTCCAAAAACTGACAAACAACTGAAGCCATACAAACACTTATTCATTATGCAACACGGAAATCACGGTACGGCACAAGATCTTTACGACATGGGAGAAAACTTACGCGCTACATTCCACGCAAGTACGGCGTTTACAGGCCACGAGTTATGGATAATGTATCCCAAGAGCAATGAATGGTTAAAAACTCATGACGGAATACAAGTTTGTAGCAAACGCATGGTAGAAGAAGTGATAGCATTTTGCAATCATTTTATCACCGAGGGACCAGTTTTATGCTCAGTCGTTGGTCATTCACTAGGAGGTTTAATTCTTCGCAACGCGGCGCCTCTATTATTAGATAGTTTACCAGTACTATCACCCGTTAGCTTTATGACGATTTCTACACCACACTTGGGTGCAAGAAAAGCACCAAATGACAAGTTTAGTGCAAACTTTATGAGACAAGGTGCTGATATTTATATGAATTATTTGCTTGGGCAAACAGGTAAAGAACTATGTCTTAGTGATGCCAATGAAGGTGAAAAACCGTTACTTGATCGTATGAGTGAACCCAACTCTACGTATATCAATGCATTGAACAAGTTTCGAACGAAAACGGCAGTAGGAGCTGCTCACTATGATACTATTGTACCACATTCTAGTGCGTTGATAGCAAGTCATGCTCATAGTGAACCACCAGTGTTTGGAACAGAAGATTTGAAAGTTTCATCACTAAGTGGATTTGGAGAAGATGATAACCATGATCATATGATCTTGTTCGAAAATCAGAAGCAAGTGGTCTTTGTAGATCCAATTCATGACAAGGTGAAAGAAAAAGCGCTAGAAACACCATTTTTATCCGATAGTTTGAACCAAACAGAGTTTATGTATGAAATTTTGAAGAATTTGCAACTGGTGAATTGGAGAAGAATCTCACTCGAGTTTTCGCTAGAAAATTGGAGGCAAGCGTTAGGTGTACATGATATGACTATTAACAAGCAACAGAAAAAGATCAAAGCTATGCTTTCACAAAAAGCTGTAACTGCACCTGCTCGTTGTGTGTCGATTCTTGTTCGTGTTTTGCTGATCGACCACTTTAAAGCTTGTTGTGAATAAATTTATTAATATACAGCTTTTGTGATCATGTCTGCTTGTTCTTGGCGTAATACTTTGATCCTCATAAAGGTGCAGTAGGAAGAACACAAACCAAACAAAGTATTAACTGTAATTTGAATCAAACCATAGAATAAATGGAACGTATTTAAGCTCACAAGTACGATTAGCATGATTACCACCACAGTAACACAGAGCAGTACCGCACCGATAAACACTTGTGAGAATCGATACTGTACATTCTTGTTAATCCATGGACTGCAGGCTATTATCCCTAGTATAGCAAGTAACATGTTCGAGACGTTACAAACGGACATGATAATGAGTATGACAAATTCTGCAAGTTTTTTTCCACTTGGTGAGAGTAGGTGTATTAATTGAGCGCCGATTATCGAGTAGAACGAAAAGTATGTTATCAACATGATGTAGATTGTACAGATAACGACGATTAAAATTCCCCATCGGTTGGAACTCTTGTAAATAACGTCTGGCGATGTACTTGGAACCTCTTCTTGCATTGTTGTCAAACTTCAGAAATTACAACACCCAACCAAGACAAAATGTCGCAACTCTTTTGTTCTGGTATGAACGAATATCATGCTCTTGGAATACCGACATCTGAAAATCAAACTAGCTTTATTGAACATCCTTCCTTTGAATTTGCCCCACTACTGATTGGTATATAATTTCATTCTTGCATTAATTAGTAGGCTGTGGTGAGAATCATTCATTATTTTTTACGAAAGAAAGAGAGCTAAAGTCATGTGGACAAAACAAAAATAACGAATGCGGCGTTGGGAGTTTTTCAGAAGTCCATACACCTACGAATATCGACGACTGCGAGTTAACCGGAAAGTTAGTTACGCATATATCGGCAGGATACCATCACTCTGTCGTATGCGTCGACAATCGAGAAATCTATGTTTGCGGAAAAAACAAGGATCACCAGATAGGCGCTGGACCAGAACGATCTTTATTTACCAAATCAAAAATACCCATAGAACCATGGGAACGTATCACACATCTCGTATGTGGTTCACGATTCACATTTTTCGTAATTGATAACACAAAAATCTTTGTTACTGGTACATCAACGTATGGAGCGCTATTACTTCCGTTAACGACAACTGCAATTAATTGGACACTCGTTCAAGCAGATATTCTTGGAAATAAGCAAGTAAAGTTTATTGGTTGTGGTAGTAACCATACATGTGTTGTAACACAGGGAGAATCAGATCAAATCTTTGCTGCTGGCTACAATACAGAAGGAGAGTGTGGATTACCATTAAAAAATGGATACAAAGATGTTACTGAAGTGGAACATAGTTGTCTTGCAGGAAGAGTGATCTCACAAATTGCATTTGGCTACTGTACGTTTATACTTATGTTTCTAACTCTTTAGATCATACTATAATCTTGACAAGTTTTAATGAAATCTTTACCTATGGATATAACTATTACGGACAGTTAGGTACCGACAATATCACTAATAATCACGTTCCTCAACTGTTACGCATAGAAGGTGTAGGTCCGTGGAACAGCATCAAAGTATTCGCTGGTGGACACCACTCTATCGTCGTAGTAGATGGAATTGATGTCTACATGTGTGGATCCAAAACGTATGGACAACTTGGAAGTGGCCCACACTCTGAAACAGGAGGTGTAAGTCAACTCACGATGAGCAAAGTTGAAATCAAACCAAAGTACCCTATTCATGATATTATTTGCGGAATGTACCAAACATTCATACGATGTGGAATTTTTGGTGACGATCACAAAACAAGTCGTTTCCGAGAGTCGATTTATAGGTGCTCAAAATTTGTAGATTTAATAATAAATTAGAATGATGGACAAGCGTCTCTACTGTTCACCTTAAAGTAGGTGGTCACTTCTTTTGGCTTTGGACCTACTTCATCACGAACGTAGTTGACACTTGTTTCAAATGCAGTAGTGTTGCAACTAATGTCGAAAATGACAGTAGTGAGCCATTCTTGGTGTAAAAATGGTGCGTAGGTGAGTTGTACACCTTTTGTGCCATCACTTGGATCATTGAGTTTCATGGAAATATCTAAGGTGTTGTTGCTTGACATGGGAGCGCAATTAGAGATGAGTGTCAACGCGTATGCTTTAGCAATGGTGCTTGCTTGGCACAGAGAGCGTACTTGTTAAATTTTGTTGCTGGAGCACAAATGTTAAGCGCAAATGTAGCGAACGATTTGTAAGTCTCGTAGTACCCATTTCTATAAATGTTAGGTAATAGATTCTAAAATCTTACTTGGATGCAAGTTTCGTCAAGTCGATTGTACCTTGTGGTGTTTTTTTGACACAACCAGCTTCTGATGGAATTGGACATGCGTGTCTGCTGTGCATGGAGAAGTAGTACCTACTGTGACCTTGAACATATTCTTCATTTTCAAAATGCAATACAGCAGGTGTGTCCTTGTGAGTACACGTGATGGTTATAACGGTTGTACAAGTGTAGTTTTCGAACGTGTAGTCTGCGTAGATAACTTCTACTCCGTCTTCTATTTCTACCAATTTGACATCTGTTGGACTTGATGAAGCCATTGGGTAACATGAGCTCTCAGTAGTTTGGTATACTCTCGCATTTTTGACACTGGAACATTGCTCGTATCTGTCAAATGCAGTGGCAGGAGCGCAAATATTCAAAAAGTAGGTATGACCTTCTCCTTCACTAACGTAAATGCCATCCCTACTGTCAGGATATAGGCAGTGAACTTACTTCTTTGTTAATGGATTTAAATCTATTAGACCATTCTTTGTATCCAGAGAACAGAATTACTGGCTTGTTGACGTGCTGCTAAGTTACACAAGCAAGATGTTGCGAGTAACAATAGAGCGAAAACTTGTGTTTGCATTTGTTGTAGAAACGCTCAACTTGGGGCTTCCAATTACTAGATGCTGTTTGGATTGGTTGGCAGCTCTCGTAAGACGCCAGAAAATTTTGGCCTTGTGAGAGGGTTTGTTAATTGAATTGGTGCCTGTTATGTAAGAACTACAAAAATAACAAGTTGCGAGTTCAGAAAATATTAGTCTAACCGATGATAAATTTCAATTCGCTACATCAATTTACGTTATTAAAAAAACACGAAAACACATATTTGCAAGATGAAAGATGGTACAAACTTAATGTCATGAAGAAGTTCGATAATAGATATAAAGATAATTACATCTTCAAACAATGTCGAGATTTTCTCGTCTTCAGCAACAATCAAACAAAACGATTCCGTTTAGGTGACTTATAACCAATTAATTTCATATGGCAAGCGCGAAGCATCCCAACCTCTCGGTCTGTATCGTTTACCTATTAGAGACAAAACACGACACTTCAAAAACTAAACAAAAGAAGGTATCATTTTGGACCTTTTCGACATGTAATGGAAACAATGGTCCCAAAGGATACTTTGCAAAAGAGGTTACTGCCATACTTTAATCATACTATCATCTGCTGCTGTAACCAGTGTTTGATGATCTATCAAATCAACTCCAAACACCCAGTCCTTATGCTTGTACACTCCTTCCTGTACACCAGAAAAAACATTCCAAATTCTAACTGTTTTATCATCAGAAGTACTTACTACCAAGTTGTATGATAATGGTTTCACAACTCGTACCCAGTCATTATGTTTAAATTCTCGTATTTTGTTCCATTGCGTCTCGTATCCCCACATGATCAAGTTATAATCTTCACCTGCGCTAAACAAATACCCATCTAGTTCACATAGTGAGTTGACGTGTCCTTTATGTCCATGAATTCTTTCTTGTACATTTCCGCTGTGTTTGTCAAATACGATAATCTCGCCTGTCTTTCTGCATCCTTGTGCAATAAATTTTTTCCCTAGCGTCAAACAATTTGCATCTGCGTTGGCGTTGTATTGTCGTACTTGTTTTCCATCAAGGTTATACACTGCTATGTATCCTGTCGAATTTGGTGTTTTACCAACTAGTGCTACTGCTATGTGATATTTATCTAGTTGTATCACCACGCGGTGGCCGTAATCACTCGTTATGAAACTGTCACCAAAATCAAGCACATTATACGATTGCTTTTCTAGATCTAGGAAATATCCTTTATAATCGACACCAACAATCAGAGTATCAGTTATTTTCAGTAGTTCCCAGCAATTTAACTTGTAGAGACTCAAATATTCCAAGGTTTCTGTATCGAATTTTCTTATGGTTTCTTCTCCAGCGGTAAGGAGTGTACCCTCTTTTAGGTATAAAACATCTACTATTTTACCTACTTTTTTTTCGCGTACTAATGTAGTGGGAATGCGCTGTAACTGTACTAGTAGGTTTTTATCGTCGTGCGTAATTTTTGTTTTTAATATGTTGTACAATCGCGTAAGAGTTATGGTGCTGTCTATCCCCACAAACACTGCATCTCCAAACATTTTATGTGCGTTTACAAAGAGGTGACGTTTGAGTTGTCAAACATGTCAGACTCTGCTGCTGTACATTTGGATGGCAGTAGTTTAACTCTACAAGATATCTACGATGTTACAGAAAACAAAAAGAGCGTCAAAATGAGCACAATTAGCCTAAATCGAGTCAAAAATGCTTGGGATACTGTCCAACAAGCAATCAAAGACAAAAAAGTTATTTACGGAATCACAACAATGTTCGGAAACGATTTAGACGTTATAATGAACGAGGAGCAAATCCAACAATTTAACAAAACTATTTTACTGCAACATGCAACTGGATCGTGCGATATTAAGAACGATTGGAACAGTAAGAAGATTACAAGAGCTGCATGGTTAATTCTAGTTAATGGATTCGCCCATGGAAAATCCTCCGTTAGACCTGCTCTAATAGACCAACTTGTTTGTCGTATTAACGACGATCAAGTTCCTTACGAAGATATAGAGCTAAAAGCTTCTATTGGTGCTGCAGATCTAATCCCATTGGCACAAATGGGAACAGCTCTAATCTCGCAAGATACAAATTTCCAACTCGATGCAGGAGAGGCTCTAGCACTGATGAGTTCCAACGCTGTATCTATTTCACGAGCAATTTTTGCACTAAGAGATGCTCGTCAATTTCTTGAGAAAGCCACTCTATCTGTAGCGTTTTCATTTGAAGGTTTGCGAGCAAATCTATCTCCATTCAGCGCAGTTGTTTCCAATTCATCGAGTAATCCATACAAAAAGACTGTTTCTGCTAGTTTGCGCGAGTTGATGGAAGGTAGTGATCTCATGCACTACTCGAAAAGTCCTCAAGCATTCTTGAGTTTAAGAGATTGTACTGAGATTCTTGGCTCGTTATTGGAAGCTATAGAACATGCCGAAAAGTGTCTTTTAGATGATATAAACGCTCATCAAGGCAACCCAGTCATAGATGGCGATATCATTGTTTCCACGAGTAATTACGATACTACGAGGTCAACCAATGCTGTGCTTGCTGTGATCAACGCAATTGGAACTGTTGTACAAACAAGTGAAACAAGATCTAGTAAACAATACGATCGCAAGTTTAGTGGGCTACAATCTGGGCTTTCTTCAGGCGTTGGATATGATGGCATCTACACGAGAAACTTGCCGTATTGGCTATGCACATTTGTGCGTGAATCAATGTCACATGTAGCTGCGGCTTCGTTCCTGTCGCGTTTTGGTGCGAGCTGCTCCATAGCTGAATGTGTTGAAGATTATAACTCGCCTCTTCCACAAGTTGTATCTGAGCTAGAGGAATTACTAGCCCCAGCTCAAAAAGTGATAGCAATGGAAGCTTTATTTGCAGTGTGCGCGATAGATAGAAGAAAACACATCTTGAACCATGGTATCACATTATCTGAGAGTATGACCTCTGTTTATGACAAGCTGTGCCCATTAACACCACTCCATTACCCTCAGGACCAGGTCTATTCGCTAAAAGAAGCTCTTCATACCTATGCAACGCTTTGAGTCAATAAATTTGTAAAACAAAAATATGTCTTCCATCAAACTTTGGCGCAAAACTACAAACAGTTTGACATGACAAGCAAGGAAGACTATATCGAAAAAATCGATGCTCTATTATTGTTAGACGACGACACTCGCAAGACCTCAGATTTGTATTATTTTTTCGTGCATGAGAGTGAAACAAATCCCAACCAAACTCTTGATACTTTACTTAGTATCATGGAACCGACTGCACGCGTTGAGGTACTTAGTTTTCAAATTTTAACTTTATAGGTACGCAGAGAGGCAGTCACAGTGCTCTCAAGATTGATTAATTTGCTTAACAGTGTTACACAAGAACGAGTTAAGCAATTGATGGCGATCTTACGTAACGAATCGTCTGAAGAAATTCGAAAAGCGTTAACAACAGCTATTATCAGCGCTCAGTATGAAGATGATGATTATCAAACACTCTATTTGGTTGAATTACTCCCGTGGTTCGAAACAACAGATACCAAAGCACAAATAATTGCGTTGGAGTTTATGGCACGGCAAGGATTCGACGCATCGATCGGTGATCACCAGTTCAACCAAACGTACAAACCTGTTCTATTGAACAGCTTACGGAAAAGCCTGCAAGACAAAAATGCAGAACTCAGACGCACTGCGTTAGATGCCACAATTTCATTAGCAGTTGCTGTCGAGAAACAAGATCAACCAGTATTGCAAGATTTTGTACCTTTAATGTTGGGCGTTCTACAAAACGATTTGAACGCAGGTGATCACGAATCCGCACAAAAGACAATTTCGATTCTAGTAGAAGCTATCGAGTCACCATTCTTGTTCAAGAAGAGTCCAGAAACTATCATTTCTGCCATGTACCAAGTCGCAAAGGCAAAACCACTCAAACAATCATTACGTGTACAAGCAATCGAGTTCTTAGCATCATTCGGAGAATCTATTAAACAAGCAAGAAAGAAAATTCCCAAGTTCAACGAGACAATTATTCAACTTTGCTTTGACTTGATTACTGAAACATTGACTGAAGACAATTTTGATTTGGATGAAGAGATTGATGGACCAGACTATGAAATCACACTGTACGACGCAGGATTAGAAACTATGGATCGTTTAGCGTTCGCAGTTGGAGGAAAAGTTATGGCACCATTGGTGTTGAAGACAGTCGAAACACACATGAAGAAACCTGATTGGAAGTCAAAAGTTGCAGCGCTAATGGCGTTGTCGCAAACTGCAGAGAGTTGTCGCGAGTTTTTCCTACCACTAATGCCAAAAATCGTTACTTCAGTTTTGCAAGAAATCAATAGCGACACCGCAAGATTACGCTACGCTGCAATTCACAGCATCGCTCAAATGTGCACCGATCTTGCACCAGAAATACAAGAGAAACATGGTGCAACTATTTTGGAAGAACTGTTGGAGTCGTTAGACGATTCAAACGAACACGTCAAGAAACATGCAGCAGAGGCTATTGTTAACATTATGGATGGATGTCCTGTACGTTTAATTTTCAATATTTAACACTATTAGAAAGACATTGTTGCTCCATTTTTGGGTGAGCTTGTATCCAAGTTGATTTCACAAGTCAAGTCGGATCAACTATCTGTGAAAAAGCCAGCATTAACAGCACTAGCTGCGATTGCTGATTCCAGTGCCGATTTATTCAAAGCGTACTATGATGAGATTATTCCTATTCTTCGATTAGATGTCGAGAAGCCTCACGATAAAGATGTACGAGACAAACTCGGAGAATGTATTTCAATTCTCATGAACGTTGTAGGAAAAGAAAAAGCAAGTGACGATGTCGATTGGTTCTTGCAATACCTTTTTGCAGAAACAGTTTTTAATGATTTCACCGCACAAGCGCATATGAGAATCGTTCGCTGCCTGGGAAAAGATTATAGCAAGTATGTCACCCAATTGCTACCAATTACTGTTGGTTCGATTTCCAAGTTGATACGAGCGTTGAACAATGATATTTCTATCATGGCTAATACTGGAACTACTGTAGAGCGACAAATGGACGAGCATGCCATTGGTGTGAGTCTGCTTGGAGAACTCTTTGGTGCTCTTAAAGAAGATATCGCCGTTTATGTTCACGCGTATATGCCAGTACTTATCATGGCTTTGAATACCTATGATGTAGAACTAACCATCGCCACTTCCAACATTATCACGGAACCACTACAGTACATGAAAGTATTTACCAGCAATCAAGAAAGCTACGTCGAGTGGTATATACAAATCTTCAACAAATTGGTGACAAATCTTGGTACATTGTACGAAGTAGACCCAATTGAAGCAAACGCATCAGCACTTGCCAGGATGATTGATCTATGGGATGACGAAGTGTCCAATCAAGTTCAATTAGCTCCCATCTACCAACAAGTTGTGAATTGCTACCATGGACTAATCGGTATCGTACAACCACCACAAGATGAAGACGAAGAAGAAGAGGAAGAAGAGATCAATGAAAAAGATCAAGACGCAGTAAGTCAAACTAACAGTATAACTAACAATCGTAGCAGCGTTATGCTTTTATTGCCATTGGTGAGGTGATTGCAGCGCTACTCCGCAAAAGTATCCCTCTAGACCATACCTTGTTGGACATTCAAGCAACTGTTGATACACAACCTGCAGTGGTTCGCTATTCAGCGTTATATAACTGTTGTGTATTTTTAGAATTTGGTGGTGAAGCGATGCATCAGCTCTACTATGTGCTTCTACCATACGCACACCACTTGTACACTGATTTACAAGACGATACCGACGCGCAACAACTGTTCGCATACACAATGGGTATTTTGGCAAAATGTGGTGGAAGTGCTGCCGATTACTACCTTAGACAATACTCAGAAATGCTCATCAACATGATAGAAAACAATGTTGAACCAGCTGCTTACAACAACGCCGTTTCTGCAGTATTCAAGATTCTATTGTATCGTAATCTACTAGTCATGGACAACATTTTGGATTATTTACCACTTACTGACGAAGGTGATAAAGATGAGAAACGAATGGCGTACGATAACTTGATCACGTTGGTAGAACAAGGAAACAAGTTGCTGTTGGGAGAAAATAACGAAAACAAAGATAAAGTGAAACAAGTGTTGGCTGAGTACTACAAAGAAGCGGACGAGACAGTACAAGAAAGAATTAGAAGACTAGATGGAAATTAAAATTATTCATCCTTTATTGGTCGATAAGTGAATCGTCTTTTCTAGTTTCTTCAGTTTAGAACGCGCAGGTTCTGCATTAACTTCTTAACAAGTCTTCACCTTTTTACTTGCGTATGCCAAGTTGAAAAACGGGTTGACGTATGTAAAAATAACAAATGCTTCGAACGGGGCTACTGTTTTGCCTGATGGTAGTTTGGATACATGCTATGTCTCACGATGAAGCTATAGTAGAATATGAGAAAATCAAAGCGTCAATCGCCAAGTACCAAGCAACAGCTTCCAAAGATTTGGGAATAGATGAACTTTTCAAATACATGGCAAATACAGAATGCCAACGATATGCGCTAAGCGGACACTGCATTCCTAACACCGTACGATTCGATCCATGGGTGGCAGAAGCGATGCATTTCCAAACTCAAGTATTATCTCGTGACATTCCAATCAATGAAGCCCAATTCACCTTTACGCATAATTCATTCAACGACCGTTCTGGTAAAAATACTTTAACAATTTTATTCACTATTAATAGACGGTTATGGCCTTGATGACAATATACTACGCAAACTTTTAAGCTACTTTACCAATGAAACATTGATTCTTGCGCAACAAGATTTTTCCATGTAAGTACAGTTCTTCCACTCACCTAGTAGGTATGATCAATTATCATTCGGTGTAAAAACAATCATGTTAGACCCCCATTGGGTATTCGGAGCCGTTCGCATGTGTCACGCAGGCAACAAGTTTGAATGGTTTGACAAAATGGTAGAAATAGTGAAAGAACTCTTCCACGTCGAATTTGATTTTTCTTCAGAACAAATCGGGTGTACACCAAATGATCGTACATGGGAAGATGGCATGAAAGAGTTGCGTTCTTGGTTAAATGACAATCCTAATAAGTTTTTACTTGTTTTGATTAATGACAGTCCTGGTTGGGATCATCAACATACACCATTGGTGTTGGATCCTATTGTGGAACACTTGAGTGATATAATGTACCTACCGAAAGACAAAACGTGGAAATTCCCATCAGTTGCGCAAATGATAAAAATGGGAAAAAGAGCGTTATTCATGGCGTCAAGTGAGTACTCACAATTAGGTGGAGAATATATTCACCAATCGGTAAGTCGGTATGCACAACTAACAACTAGTTTTGGGTCAATGGGTATCCATACAATAGTGTAAAATACTTTACTCCTTACCCACATTGTGGTGGTTTTACACCAGAGAAAAATACAATGTTCGGTGGAGAATCATGGTACTTGGGTCCATTCTATAATGGACCTCAAGATATGGGATTGGTTACACCTACGTATACCGATTTCAAAATGTATTATAATGTACAGCAGTTACTAGATTGTGGAATTAATTTCATTTCCATGGACCAAACCAGTCCAGATATGATTGCGTTAAATGTATGGACGTGGGCACAATCCCATCCAAAAGTCGGAAAGAATTGTACAGTTTTAAATCATGAAACAAATCGTTGGGAAAGTACTGATTGTGTATCGCAAAAGTACGCATTTGCATGTCAATCTGTAGATCAGCCACGAGTATGGAAAGAGAGTTCTATTAAAAGCACAGATTTCTTACAAGGAACTAACGCGTGCGACAGGGGTTACAAATTTGCTGTACCTTTGAACTCGTATGACGCTAGAGTGTTAAAAGACGCCACAAAGAGTACACTTTGGCTCAACATTGTATACAAGAACGGAACATGGACTTTTTAATTTATTTTCACTTTTTCCAGTTCCATAAAAACATTTTTAAATGTTGGTCGATCTTCTGGGTTTTGTGACCAACATGCTTTCATGATTTCAATAAGTCCCAACTCTTGCTCATTATAAACTGCAATTGGAATCGCAGGTCTTCTTCCTTGTAAGATACTCATACCCAATTGGAATACACTTCCAGTACTAGTTGTATCTTCACTTGCAAACGGTGCCGTTTCAAACAATAATTCGTACATGACAACTGCAAAACTATACACATCACAAGATTCATCATATGTTCTTTGATTGGAAAGAATTTCTGGTGCCATGTACAAAAAAGTTCCAATGCTACCAGTCATAGTTCTTGCATCAATTTGTTTTGCTTTTGCGGTACCAAAATCGCATAGTTTGGCAACAGTGTGGTTTCTATCTAGTAAAATATTTCTAGCACGTGTTAGAAGTTATTAATAAAACATACGATGGTTTTATGTCACGATGAAGTAACGGTGGTGATAAATTGTGCAAGTATACGAGTCCCTGTACTACTTGCGTCAAAATATCAATTTTCTTTGACAGTGGCATTGATTTGTGGAGTTGTACATCTTCAGAATCTCCTCGAAGTTTATGGATCGCGTGCTGCAGCGAGTTTCCACTCATCAACTCAGTGACTATATATTTTGAGTTATCAGTGACACATATACCCATAAATAACTAGCTATGTTAGTTCACGTTTGTTAACGTACCACAATGTTTGGATGTCGAAGTTGTTTCAACACTTGCACTTCTTGTGCAAACTCGTTCACTTGTATGTTATCATTTATGAGCATTTTAATCGCTACAGGAGCACTTTGATACTCTCCTCTAAAGACAACTCCAAAAGTACCTGATGCACTACATTGTAAGCTCTAGTTGACTAACACCTACATTTTTTCTTTAAACTCCAAGTCGTCGTATTGGATCATATTTTCTAACGATAACATCTCTTTGGTATCATCACCTAGTAAAAACATGTTCATTTCAGATATTCGTTTCTTCTTTTGTCTACGCTTTATCGAGAAAAATGCGATCGCTGAAGTAGTTGGTACCATGACGATACAAAAGATGATAATTCCTCCAAGTATGATTGTAATCAGTACCCACAGTGGTAATTTGCACTCTAATCCAAATCCATCTCGACATTCACACGTGTTAGGTGCAATACAAGTGTTATTGGCACCATTATCTCTATTGCATGATTCTTCAAAGTTTTTTCCAAAACAAACTGGATCACAGTATGGAGAACCAGTATATGATTTCTCACATAGACATGTATCTATGGATATACACTTTCCGTGACCTTTGCATACAGATGAATCACTATGATTCATGTAACCACACGTCCACGTTTCACAATTTCTTCCCTTGTAATATCCACAGTTGCATGTATCTGGTGCAACACAAGTACCGTTTCCTGAGCATGCCGATTTCGACGTTGAAGATATGCCAAAGCACTCAAATACATCACAATTATCTCCCGAGTAACCAGGTGCACAATTCGCAAGCGTTACGACAAATGATCCATATGCTGATATCTGAGTCACATTATGACCAACTCCAATATTCACTTGTGTTGTAGTTGATAGTTTTATCTCTGGTACTTGTTCTTCACCAAGTAAACCAAATTCGTTACTTCCCCATGCATACACTGATCCTTTGTTTGTAACAGCGTATCCTGCACCAATATCCAAAGGATTAGGATAATATTCGTACGATGCTACTCCACTCATTGCAACTGCAATAATTTTCTCTTTGATGTCTCGAACGATAACAGGTGAAGATTGTTGATTGGTTACAAGTAGTCTACCAATACCCAACTGCCAATGAGAGTTTGTGCCACTTGTGTGTACAGATGCTCCACCACTTACAACACCCATAATGTTTGACGCTCCTGCTGCAATGAAATCATAGTACGATCGCTCTTGCGAGCAAACAGGTGTTACTCGTACAGATCTGTATCGATTGGTTGTCGTTCCATCTCCTAGTTGACCTGCTATATTTAGTCCCCAAGTATAAATGGTTCCATCACTACTCAGTGCCATTGAGTGCCTTCCTGCAGCAGCTATTCTAGTAGTAAATGTACCTAAAGCGACCAATTTTGGTGTTGGTCTAATGATGTCTGTGGCTTCATTGTCACCAACTGCTCCAAACATACCAGAACCCCATGCATATACATCTCCTTGGTGAGATAACGCAAGCGAGTGCTGATGACCTGCTGCTACGTGCTTGATAGGTATATCTAGAAAAGATTTGATTTCTTGAGGTGCTACACCAACTTGATACTTACTGAATCCAAGTTGACCTGATAAATTACTTCCCCAAGCAAACACTGTTTTGTTCGCTACACATAGTGTATGTTCTTGTCCTGTTGCTATAAAAGTAGCTCCTACTATGCTATCAACGAAAACTAGCCTGTCAGAGTATCTTTTGTCAGAAGCAGCTCCTAGCTGGAACATACTATTGGATCCAAAGCCATACACATAATTATATGTAGAAATCAGCATGGTGTGATATCCTCCTGTGGTAATAGTAAGAACAGTTATCGATAAGACCACTGATACTGGTTTTGCGTAATAGTCAGACAATCTTCCAAGTTGACCATGGTCATTGTTACCCCATGACATGAGTGATCCATCTTTCATGATTGCTATCGA
>JAESGV010000466.1_pt1 | contig 17918 bp, 16 predicted proteins | sample 9269781 | NCBI WGS metagenome assembly JAESGV01 (sample SAMN15741586, study PRJNA653496) | algae metagenome | isolation source: Tildeniella torsiva UHER 1998/13D and co-occurring heterotrophs from... | place: Slovakia: Slovak Paradise National Park, Hrabusice, Kosice Region | collected 2000-01-01 | reverse complement strand
CTTGAATCGATTGCAAACTATTGGTAGATTCTTCCAAAAGATGATCATATTGGGTTCCCCAACAAAGAGCAAGACTCCAGGTTGGGGCTTAACACCAAAGAAGAAACACGTCATTGTGTACTCTCCCGATAAAAACGAAAAGAAAGAAAAGAAAAAGGAAGAGCCACAAAAACCACGTACTGTTGCCAACGTAACCAAGAAGAAGACAAAACAATCAACACTTAACAAATTTGTCGGTAAAGATAAAGAAGATCACTCTGATGAGGAAAAGACAGAAAAAGAGGTCAAGAAGCGAAAGAGAACAAACGCTTCACGACCTGCAAGTGTAGGTGGAACAGCAGATGTAAAATCATCACCACCAGAAAAAGAAAAGGGAGTGCGCAGAAAGCGGAAACTTGACAGTGGTGATAAGAGTGATGAACCAGTTGAAAAGAAAAAGAAACTGTCTACACCACCGAAACCTCATTTGACGCATGCTGTAACTGATGTTACTGCTGAGACGTTGCAGCAACTTCCACCTATCACTAAAAGTCACCATTCTTCACCACAACAAAAGAATGATGTGAAACCACAAGCAAATGGGACAAATAAATAGATTTATTTGAATGAGAGAATCATCATTCAATCTTCTTCGGTATCCATGGTATCCTGTTGCCATTCTTTAGGCAAGTCAACGGCTGAGGCAACGTCAGAGGATCTTTCTAAGCCTGGATACTCCGCGAAAATCAATGTTTCAGTTGCTCTCGTGCAAGCAACGTACAACAAGTTTAGCTCTTCGGCATCAAACTTATTCTCGTTTGGTGCGTTGGCTTGATTATGAGCCAAAAGAAAAACCACACGCTTCACTGTTGCTCCCTTGCAACGATGAATTGTAGAGAGGCAAATAGTTGTAGTATCTTTCTCCCCCTTTTTGGTACGCTTAATAAAAACTTTGGCTATGAATGAAAGGATTTCCTCTATGGTTCCTGAACGACTGAGTTGTCTAACACAGGCATAGAAATCTGTGATGTAGGGTAGTTTGGACGTTTCACAATTACGAAAAGCTGCATCTCTTTCAGACTTCTCCATCTTGTCTGCCTCTATTTTAGGGTCTTCCTTGTTCTTGAGAACATCATTGAAAAATGCTTTCAATGTGTTCTTTAATGAGGGTTCTCCAACGATCTTGACTGGTTTTGCTTTTTTAAACAATTGGTATGCAATTGCAATGATTGGCTTCGAATTGCGACAGATAATCCAATCACCTTCGCGAATAACAACATCGCCAAACTGCTTCTTCTCAACTACACCTTGTTTAGCACCATCCATAGGTCGGATATATGGTACAACTCTGCTTGCATAGTGGAGGTGGGAGACGGGGCATCTGCGACAAACGGGGAGACTGAACTCGCAGTACTTGCCACTCACAGTTAGTTTTGATTTAAGCCTCTCAATTGCTTTTTTGGCGCCACGAAATCCATAAATTGATTGTCGATCATCTCCTGCTGCCAGAACTCTCGTACTTGGGTTTGCTGCCAATAACTTTTCAATTAAGCAAAGTTGTACTTCGTTTATATCTTGACACTCGTCCAAAAATATCCAGTCGAAGCGGATTGTTTGGGGAACATCATAGTTCATGGTTATTGGTAGCCATGCCATGTCATCAAAGTCAATAACTTGCTTCATATTCAAGTTCGCATGCATTACAGTCCCCTTTAGCAGGTGGTTTGCAAATTGTGCGATTCTATCTGTATCCTGTGGTTCAAGTCCGCGAGTGATGTTGTACTCAATTATTAATTTTTTTAACTCGTCAATTGATTCGTAGTTTGTTAAGGTGTTTTGTGCTTTTGAACATAGCTCCGCTACAGCTCTAGAGAATCGGAATGCGTATTTAGAATTTCCTAATTGTGATTTCACCAGCGCAAACTTGTATGCAGCAACACTAAATAATGATATTTTTGGGGTCAATAGCTTAAGAGCTAAAGAGTGTAAAGTCATTGGCGTTACAGAGGCTTTCAGCGTCAACTTTTCAAGTTCTTTCGTAAATTCAATTACGTTTTCTTCGTTAAAGGCAACAAAGAGTACTGTATCTTTCTCGCCCATCAATTCGAGTGCTTGTTTCATTTGGTATGATTTACCAGCACCAGCTACTGCCTCAAGCACTGCATGTTTTCCAAGAGTATCAGTGGTAAGGAAGGTGTTAAGGAGTTCGGGTGTGAGCTCAGTGGTCATTTTCTTGATTGTGATTTGCGCAATCGTGATACCCTTAGTAACATTTAAAAGCAATAAATAGATGATCATAATCATACTTGGTGCTGTTCTATTTTAGTCTGAAACAGTTAGTCTTATTGAACCAAAGCTATAAGTGATGCCTTCAAAAGGAGTTACAAAAATAACTTGAAAAATCTCCTTGACCTAAGAACAGACTTTGCAAATGGAACAATAAAACAGACTTAGTTGTTTTAAGTTTTGTAATAATACAGTGGCAATATCACATTATATCCCATACAAATATAACTATAACGTATTTTGATAGTATCAATAACACTAGTGGACTGACACCGATATGGTGACAATACTATCGCTCGAGCAAAGTGTGAACGTTCATGACCACTACAACTACACATCCATTCCTGCACGAGCGATACACTGTTTCACTGTTTGCATTTAGAGGTCAACTATGAATCCATACTGGTAGAACTGTTACTGAAAATGAAACAAAATTTTGATGAGAACAAACTAGAGTTTATTTTGGGCGATTTTAACGCTAGATTAAATAATTTCGATAAATTGGATGTAAATGGGAGTGCCACTTCAACGTTAGAAGAGGTGAACAAATAACTACCTTCGAAAAATTTGTATGGACTCAAACAGACAAATATCATGCACAGTAATCATAATTGACGAGTTAGAGAGAGCAAATAGACACCACGTATAACTATTAAATAAGCTCCAACTTGTTCAACTCTGTTCTTGTAAAAGATGTCAAAAAATGCAACAGTAACAGTTCACACAACATCTATACCAGCGTCTACGTGGCAACATCCTCTGATACAAAACTATGTTCGATTACAGCTATTCGACAAGAGCCCCTTCACGTGTACAAATGCATCTACTTCTGTTGATGTTAAAATCAAAAATCAAAAATACACTCTACAAGTCGATTTTACCAATCCAGACGATACTGAGATAGGTACAGATACAATTATACAGTTTATGCGAGAAGATGATATCAAAAAACAGGTAGTACAAACAAAACAAGTTCCAATAGGAGGAATGGCAAAAGAAAAAGCCAAACTGATGCAAATCATCACCGATTTTGATACAGGAAACGATTACGGAGCGATACTCGTGCATGGCATGCCAGGAACAGGAAAAACACTGCTTGTTGATCACATTACACAAGAGTTGAAACGAACTGTCTTTCACATACACGCAGCACAATTCGCATCACGTGCACTTGGACAAAACGAACAAGCCATGAAACGATATTTTTATGATGCAAAACAAAGCGCGCCAAGCATTATCGTTCTCGATGAATTGCATTTTCTATGTCCAAGTACAAAAGATCAAAATGCAAATAGAAGACTATTAAGAACACTATTAGGATGCATAGATGATTTGCAAAAGAAACAAGTACTAGTGATTGGAATCTGTAACGATTTATCAACCATAGATTCTGAAATGCGACGCGCAGGAAGGTTCGATCACACCGTCGAATGTACAGTTCCAACGACAGAACAACGAAAAGAAATTCTCAATACAATGCTTTGTTCAGAATCTTTTCAACAAGAATACTACGACACACTATCAACACAAGTTTCCGACATTACACATGGATTCGTTGGCGCAGATCTAAAAGCACTCGTGAACGAAGCGTTTCTACAAGCTCGTGTGAATAACCACCAAGTCGTATCCATGGATGATTTTATCAAAGCGGCGACACATGTACGTCCCAGTGCCATTCAACAAGTGATCGTAGAAGTTCCACATGTCAAATGGACTGATATCGGAGGTCAAGAACATGTCAAACAATCGTTACGTGAAGCAGTAGAGTGGCAGTTACTACACGCGGAACAATTCAAACGCATGAACATACGACCACCACGTGGAATACTATTGTATGGTCCTCCAGGTTGTTCCAAGACAATGATGGCAAAAGCACTTGCCACAGAGACAAAATGTAACTTTTTGGCGGTGAGAGGTCCAGAACTGTTTAGCAAGTGGGTAGGAGAGAGTGAACGAGCAGTTCGTGATGTTTTCAAACGAGCAAGAGCAGCTGCACCAAGTATCATCTTTTTCGATGAAATTGATGCACTTGGTGTAGAACGTGGTTCTTCTAGTAACGTTGGAGATCGTGTATTGTCGCAACTACTTAGTGAACTTGATGGTATCGACAAGAATGATTCGTTTATTAATGATGTGACCATTGTTGCAGCTACGAATCGTCCTGACATTTTGGATAAAGCACTCATGAGACCAGGTCGTATGGATAGACTCGTTTATGTGTCGCCACCTGATTTGGACTCGAGAATTGATATTATTTCACTGCAACTGAAAAGAATGGCTCATAATTTGTCTATAGAACAAATAAAAAACTTAGCGGAAAGAGCAAGCGGGTTTAGCGGAGCTGAGCTCGTAGCAATATGTAGGGAAGCTGCGTATCAAGCACTACGGGAAGATATCCGCTGTGACAAAGTTACTCTTGCTCATTTTGAGAAATCGTTCACTACTGTAAAGCCAAGAATAACAAGTGATATGCTCTCGTTTTATGAGGGTTTTGCCAAAAGTTGAGAGTTGATGCGAGCAGGTCATTTCACCGTAGAGAACTAGCGGTACGAACTGCAGCACTCTGTAAACTATCTGCCTGAAATGGAATAAATACAGTCAACTCGCATTTTCCACTTACAGTTCTTCAAAAACAAAAACTAAAAACAACAGTAGTGCACTTACATAACAATGGGAAAGAAAAAGCTAACATATGGTAACAAGAAGCATGCCAGAACGTACGTCTCTTTTTCTAGCTCTATTAACAAATCTATAGACCTTCTAGCTCTGGTTCATTTTGTGAAGCCACATTACGTGTTAAGAAATTCAACCCAAGAGAAAATCTTACAGTAGAACAAAATGAATTACTAAATGAATTCATTCAAAAATTGGAGGTTGATGGGCTGACAGCAAAAGAAAGAAAAGTATGTTTACGACTTTCAATTATTAACAATTAGTTCTGTGATGAAGCTTGTTTGTTAAGATATTTACGCGCTCGCGACTGGGACCTCAAGAAAGCAAATTCCATGCTCAGAGATACACTCGCATGGCGTGAAGAGTACAAACCAGAACTAATTACAGCCGAAGAGTTGAACGAAGAAGCTAGTACCGGCAAAACATACCGTAGAGGTTTCGACAAGCAAGGACGACCTGTGGTTTTCATGTCACCAGGAAAAGAAAACTCATCTGACTACATCAAGAATGTAAAATTATTAATCTATACTTTGGAAAGAAGCGTAGATAGCATGGCTGAAGGTGTCGAGCAAATGACGTGGTTGATAGACTTTAATGGATACTCTAGAAAGAACAACTTGCCATATAGCGTGATTATGGAAGTTCTAGGTGTATTGAGCAATCATTACCCTGAACGTCTTGGCGCATGCTTTATGGTTGATACTCCATGGATCTTTAGTCTATCGTGGAAAGCCATTTCACCATTCGTGAACCCTGTAACAAAATCAAAAGTCCACTTCGTCAATGGCAGTGAAAGTACCAAGGAACAAGCCTTCACCAAGCATTTTGAAATGACAATGTTAGATAGAAAATATGCTGGAACGAATGACTTCCAATACAACCACGAAGCCTACTGGGGCAACGAGATAGAGCTAGATAAACAACGAATCCATAGATTTGGTCTAGTTATTCCATCACCATCAGAAGCCAAGAAGATCATACATAACGTTGATAATGGAGAAGAATGGCCTGCAGAAGTTACTGCAGAATAAATGTTTATTGTAAAAAGTCGAAATGCAACTACAGCTCTAGTCCTAGAATGGCAAGTGTATAATCATCAACTTGGAAACTTTTGTTCTAATACATGGTACGCTTCTTGAAGATCTTGGAACTCATCTACAAAGTCTTTTAGCACATACTGTGGCCCTCGTATCGAAATATATTTTACAAAAGCAGGATTTTGCGGTTTGAGTATCACAAATCGTTCGAATAGACGTATACATGGATAACGATATAGTGTATCACCAATTTTTAGTGATGCTGTTGTGATATCGGAAGATTCTATCTCTGCGAATGATGTGCGCCACTTTGGCTTGTATTGCTGCGGCAAAGAGATGCTAAACAAGTCATGGTCGAGGGGAACTATCATCGCAGTGTTTCCACTCTTTTTTATAGCATCTAACACTTTCAGTGGTACGCTTTTTGCACGTGCTTTGTTGGATTGGTTTATGCACAATAACAGTATTGCTGTACTGATTATCATTGCAATTAGCACACTTTGATCGAACATGTAACGTCTCATTTTAGTTAATCCGACCGATAAACATCCTGCAAGACACGCAACGGATGTAAACGCGAGTAAAAACGTTCCCAATATCCATAGTACGATTTTAACACTTCCAATTTCGACAAAGAACGGCAGTACCAGGAAATATATGGAGAATTGAATTATTGCGAATCCACACGCCACGAGACACGTAGCCAACACGTGGACAGATGACTTTGTTGTCATGGTTGTGTTTGGTTTCGATTTTACAACTATTTCTCAAACAAACTCACGTATGACCTTCTACAAGGTTGCAGTGGGTGTAGGTATTGTATCAGTCCTTATTACTATAGCTCTGTGGCGCAGAAAAAAGATTCAACTCGCTCCTAAACAAATAATTAATACGAAGGGATTAAAACCTCAAAAGTTTTATCGGTTCATCAGTGGATCATGGATAGAACCAAAAACTATCAACAAAGTTACTTTCCCAGCAAATTTACGAGTGTCGCACTACAATGTACTATTTGATTTGTACGCCGATCAAGAACCCATCGTACAGAGTCCGAAACGATTCGCAGAACAATTCACAAGAATACTACCTGAACAAAATGCAGATATAATCTCACTTAATGAAGTAACAGAGCATTATCTTGGCAAATTACTTCAGCTTGACTGGGTTCGAGACAACTATTTCGTCACTCGATTTTCCAACAAAACTACATATAATCCAGGTGTTGACGAACGAGATTTTTTCGTAGTAATCCTCTCTAAAATTCCATTCCACAGTGTATGGAACTATTGGGGGTGGGAACGTTTGAGCTCCCTAACAAGAAAATATTAACTGTCTGTACAACACATTTAAAGGCCATGCCAGACTTTCATGCCGTTCGAAAAAAACAATTTGAAGAACTATTCACCATGTTAGCCACACAACAAGGAGAAATTGATTCTTCTGTACTTGTAGGCGATTTTAATATCATGGACTGGGAAGCAGAAATATTTAACGATCATGCAGAACGAACATTTATTGTTCGTGATATTTGGAAAGAAGTGAGGAGTGACGGTGGACATACCTACGACGCGGAGAGGAATTCAATGATTAGAAAAATGTGGGAGGCGACAAATGAGAAATATCGCTTAGATCGAGCGCTGATTGTAGAAAAGAAGGGAGAAAAGAGTTCGTTGCGACCTATTAGCGCGCATTTGTTTGGTGAGGAACAAATTGAGGAAAATGTGTTTCCAAGTGATCACTTTGGAGTGTCGTATGACTTTGAATTGTTCAATAGAACAAATTTGTAGTTGTTCAAAGTTTATTTATTCCATTTATCTAATTGACCTTGAACTACATCTATGGCCTTTTGCGATTCTTTCGCTTCCTCTCCACTCAATAGTTTCACCTCTTTTGTCGCAGCTACTAACACATCAGACAAAATTTCTGCAGCCTTTGCTTTTTCATTTTGTCTATGAACAAGTTGGGCCAAATCTAAAATTGCCATCAATCGTGTTGGATGTGTAACTGCTAATGTGTTTGCTATTTCTACTGCTTTTTCAAAGTGTTGTTTTGCTTTTTGTGGTTCGGATAACTTTTCATAAAATTCACCCGATGTTTTCAAGTAGAAAATTTGCGGTTCGTGAGTCGTACACTGTGGCATCAGCTCTTCTTCCATAAGGTCGATACCTTCTCTGAGAATAGCATCACGATCGCCCTTTGCGGATGCTTTTTCGAAAACACTAACAAATAGACATCGTTCATCCTTAGTTAGCTCGCCAACGTATGCAAGATCGCGTGCATTGTTTAGTGCTTCTGAAAACTGTTATTTTGGAGTATTACGAAGCTTACCGTCCAAATCGTTTTGTTTTAAAGCGTCGTTAATCTTTTTGAGTGTTTGTTCTCGTATCTCGAGTCCTGTAGTTGGTATGCCTGTTTCTTTACGTTCGTGCATTATGTTGTATGTTTCTATCGGGGATTGTTGTCCAAAATTAAATTAGTGAAATTGACACTAGATTACAAAAACTTCAACAAATTATTTTTTACCAAAGTTAATTGCCTTAAGAATCAAGTCGATCTCGCCACTCTTATAGAATTTCAGTTCAAAAAACGCTTCTTTTTCAATAATGACAGTTCGTTCTATAGTGAGATTATTGGCAGCAACATACCTGTCTCAACTCCGTATTCTAAGTCGTCGACTTTCACGCCACACTCGCCAATCTTTTCGTCTTTGAGAATTTTATTCTTACTGAAATGTTAGATTTTACAAATCTGTTTGTCACATACTCGTAACACTGCAAGTAAAATCCCGACCTATCCTCAGGTAAGGTAATCTCAAGTTCTTCATTCCATACAGGGTCCAGAGTTTTGTCGACTACTTTGGATTTCCACTCGGATACATCTCCAGATGCTGTTCGATGAACAATTTTTACGTATGGGTCACTGGTGCCGCCAATATCTTTGGCAGCGAGACCGCGACCACGAACAAGCTTTATGTGCAAGTGTCTTGGTTGTTGTTCTCCTGACATAGTTTTATTTTGTTTACTGTCACGAATCTTTTTCAGTTCTGCCAACAGCGCACGTTTTATTCAATGCGTAAGCCAAGTGCAGTACTCTAATAATCAGGAATAGCATGTAAAGGGCCAAGAAGACCTCGTTATATGCTTACGTCACGAACATATAATGGAGATGTCATTCATCAACATAAAAAACGAAAAATCGACTATAAGTGCACAGAAAAAACATTATGGGATTTAGAAATAATAGTATATGGTGTCACATCTGATTACGAAACGCCGTTGACAAAATATTTAACAAAGTCTTTCGCATATAAACACCATACACTGAAAATTGAGGATTTACCATATGAACAATCGATACAATACGTTGAAGACGACTTTGATGAGGACGTAGAAGTTTATTCAAGATGGGAGGACGATAACATACTTCAAGGCACGAAAGCCATCCACAGCTTTGCGGAATACTTAACAGATTTTCAGAAAATATTTTGGTTGCCAATGGGGACAAAAAAGTTATACGCAAAACACTGGGATGAATACTTAGATGAGAAACACAAAAACGAGAAGGGTGTAGATGAATTCAGGGTAAAAACTTGGTTTGGGCTACGCGACGCTAAAGCTGTCTTGAAGTGGAACTCGGATTTGACCAGTGTATCAATACAAGCCGGCCATAAGTGCATGGTTTTGAACCTCTATGGTGGTTTGAGCATTTCAACTCACTCCTTTGAATTGAATGATAGATACACCAACATAGAGGCAATGGAACTAGAATCGATTGAGAAAACAACAATGGAAGATGTCTTCTCGTACATGGAGCATTGTATAAGTAGTTTTGGTATTCCTTAAGTTGTACAATTAAATGTATTTCGAAAATTTGATACCCGCACTTCGGCAAATTAATTGATACCCTTCCACAACGATAGCTCAGTAATGCTTTCATGTAATCCAAATTAAACAAAATTCTCGGCAATGCAGGAAAGTTTATGTTCATCTATATCGCACTCTTCCTACATGTTTTGCAACCTATTCATTTTTCTTCGCTATTAGTTCATTCGCAAGCATGAATGTACTTATCGGTCTTTTGTTAGTCAACCGTCAAGCGACAGTTGTACAAAAGAATTCATCTGGTTAAGAAACAAGGCTGTGATGTTGACCATGTCTGCATCTGATTCAACACCTTCCGAAGAAGAAAAACTAGGTTCGCACAACATGACCCTTGCTACACCAGAAGATGACCGTGAGTTGGACGAAATAGACGACGTAGACGACGTAGACGACCTTCACGATTTGCCTGGAAATGCTGTCTTCCAGCACCGCGTGAAACGTCAGAGAAGCAACTCCACAAACACAATTGCACCTAGGTTAAAAAAAGAACCCCAGAATCGCAAAATTGTGCAACTAGGATGTGGATATGCAGGCAAAACTACAATCTTCAAAGCTACAACAATGCTAACGAGTGGTTTTATGAGCACTAATGATCGTTACGACTACAAATCGCCTATATTCAGTAATATACTGCTTGGTGTGCGATCTATGGTTCAATTCACACTAGAAGAACCAACGACTTCCGAGTACGACAAACAAGTGATCGCAGAGAACTCCGAGGTTATGGATCAGTTTGCAGAATTCAACAAAATGTAAGTGTTATAGTTTCGCGTTTCTTACTCAACTAGATGCCATCTCATTCCCAACATATGGAGACTAGAATCGATACAACGTGCGTATAAAGCGCGAAACTGTTTTTTTCACATTCCTGAACTCGAATAGTATGTTTCCAAGTACATTTACTCACAGACTAGTTGGATGGAAAATCTAGAACGTGTAGGAAAGAGTGAATTCGTTCCAAACGATCATGACATTTTACACGCACGTATTCGCACTATTGGAATTGCACAAACTTCTTTATTTATGGGAAACTATAATATTGAACTATTCGATACTGGTTCTGAGCGAAACGAAAGAAAAAAATGGGTGACGCTTTTGGAAGGCACCACCGATGTTATATTTGTAGTCGGAACAGACGAGTTTGACTTTTTATGCGTTGATGACTGCACTACAAATAGACTGCTCGACTCGATACAAGTATGGAAAGATATGATCAACAATCACATTTATTACAAGACCAACGTTTTCCTAGTGTTCAACAAGATTGACTTATTCATGAAAAAGTATTCTAAAATTGCAAACACGTTCCCAGGATGCAAAGCTACTGATGCTCAAGGCGTACTTCGTTTCATCATCAATCGTTTCCTAAACGTAGTATCTACAAAAAGAAAAATTCACGTATGCTTGACCAACGCCACCGATATGGATAGCATGAAAAGTTTTTGGGATCGTGTATCTTCCGTTCCCATCTACAAAGAAAAGCATGATGATGTCAACAACGCGTTTGGTATCGACACAGATGATTCCATACGAAAAGACAAAATGTGGTCACCACGACATTTCCAAGGACGCGATTTTAGTAGCACAGTTCTACAGTACGAAGAATGGTGTTGGGATGTCACATACAGTCACAGTGCTCAAGAACATTTAAAATCAAAACAAGAACCAGTCATTGATACCAGTCCAAGTACACCACTAGGAATAGTCATGACAAAATTATCATCTTCGCCAATGAAATCACCACTAAAGAGTAGAAGTCGACCAGCAACGCCAATGAGTCCACTCCCACCATCTCCTAGTTCACCAAAAATTTCGCGCGTTACGCATGGAAATTTATTATGTAACCAACCAATCACGTTGATCGATACGACTAGTCAGTTCACTACAAGTAACTCTGATTTGACATTAATCTCAAGAGAACGTATTGATATCCATTTACGAGTACATAAAATCGTACTACAAACAAGATGCGTACGATTCTATGACTACGTCATGTTACGCGTGAATGACCAATCGGTGGCTATTATTGATATCATGAACTTGATCCAACTACAAAATGCTATTTCGTTCATTTACAGTGGAGAACATTATCCATTCACACAACGAGATCCTCACGATAGTGAAGCCATGATACAACTCAATGCAAAATTTGGATTCATGCATAACGAACCAAAGAGAAAGAAATCGACCATTTTGACGAGTATTGGAGCTGCCATTAACAAGAGAAGGGAATCATTAGCATCGGAGGAAAATAATTTTTCCATGCCACAAAAATCGACATTATTGAGTCGCTTCAAGCAACGATTGGGAAAAACAAAAAAACCCAATTTGGCGCCAATTGATATTTCTCCTATCAGCGTCGCTACTGCACCATCAATGTATGAATTGTACGAAATGATGAAAAATCCTGATTTGACACTTCATGGAGCAGGATGGGAACACGCAAGTACTATTCGCGTTCATCGATTCGCTATTGCAAATCGACTTCCTGGATGTTCACATGAAAATCACTATTCATTGTTCCCACTGTTCTCTCACCAAAGTTACCACCAAATCATGGCCTATTTATACGGTGGAGAAATTGATTTGGAGCAAGATTGGGCAACTCCTGATGAAAAAGCATCTGTACTAGATCTCGTTCACATGATTTATATTTCCATGTTATGGGATTTTGATCGTGATTTTGAGTTGTATGAGTTTTTATCTGATCGTTTGATCACTCATATCACAAAAGCAAGCGCGTTAACTGTATTGAAACAATTTGAAAGTGATGTTGTTGATTTGTCGCAATTTGTTCCAAATAGAAGTATTTTACCAGTGTACAACAGCATGTTGGCAACATTACCAAATAATGCGTTGGCTAATATTTTTGGTTACTTGGCGCCACCGCCATTGCAAGAGAACAAGTATAGAATTTTGGATCAAGATTCTTATACGTTCATGTTGTTCTTGCCAATTAGTGCACTGTTGTATATCAAGGAATACCACAGTGATCTGATGACTGTTAGACAAGAGTCGTTCCAATTGTTTGAGAATATCAGACATGCATGCTTGGTGCAGATTCAAAAGAATTTTGATTTTATTCAGAAGCAAAGAGACTGGCAAAGTGAAAAACAAGAAGTTAGAGATGGAATCAAAGAAAAACTGGAAAGAATTAGAGTGTAAACAACTTGGTTTGCGTAGCTCTGTTTACAAACTTGTCATCTGTCAATTTTACAATCTAAACTTCTAAGATGACCGAACATGTAGGGACGCGAAACATGTAATAGTTTATATTAATTCTAATTTATGCAGTCTCCTGCTAGTTGTGAACTCGTTAGCGTGTATTTTTCCCGCATGTTTTGGTGTGTATGCAATAGTGCTGTACTGTGAACAAAAATCTGTTCAAGATATGTATATCCCGGATGGTAAATGTATGGCAAACACGACAACACGAATTCTTTTAGCGAATGGCATACTAGATCTCATTACATTCGTACTAGCAGTTATAAGCGCAATAGGTTTCGGTATTTCGCTATGGAAAGATAATTTTACACCAATACACAGACTAATAGACGGTGCTAGTCAAGGTATCAGAGCTTGTATCGCGTGTACAAGTTTTGCATTGTTAGTTGCCATGTCCGTTTACACATGGAGTTTCCAATGCGTAAGAGTACAGCTTCAAAACTGACATTTTAGCACGACATGATACCGAATTGGTTTTTCTATATGCAAACGTATTTAATAGTCTACTGGTGTCTTTCTGTTTCGTGCTGTTGCGTTTGTACAGTAACAATGGCACTTCTTACCGGTACAACAAGTTCTGGCGCTATGGCAAGTAACTAATATTTACACATAAATACAACCAATTAAAATCGTAAGATGAAATCCGGTAGCGTGCAAATAGATTTCTATTTTCGATAGTCACTTTAAAATTTTACTGTTACGTCATACAGCTCATTTCTATGTATACATTTCATCATCAATGGAAACTTTTTAACAATTTCATTTTTTTCAGTAGACAAGCATACAAAACTGGTTGCAGTAATACTACTACAAATAACATTATAGTTTGTATCAGTGCAATCAATAACCCTTGATGTACGACTTACACAATCATACAAATGCACATTACCATCTTCAGTACAGATCGTTATCAGATTTCTAAGTCCAGAAATTGCACAAACAGGTGGAAACTTTTCAGTTACTACTTGAACGTTTTGTTCATCAGAGGAACGTTGCCCTGTTGCTTGTCCGTACAGTACAATTGTTCCATCTTTTGTAACCAGTGCTGTTGAGTCACCAAACAAACTAACGAGCGTAAAAACATGCTCGGTGCGTAGTTTCTTGAGACCTACTACGTCACCTTTGTTAGGTAGTCCAAGTTTACCACAATCGGTGTCGCCACCTAAGAAGACTTCTCCTACACTGTTCAAGAGTGCAATGTGGAAAGATGAGCTGCGCAATGAGACAACATATCCGTTTTTCGTTACTTCGGAAATAGAATATTGTACTGAGTCTTTGGATTCGTTGTCGTTTGGATCTAACCAACTAATTTTGTGAGATATGAAGAATGGTGCTTACTTTTGACCCATCATGTACAAGTTATTCTCGGCAGTGACAATCACAGAGAACGAGTGGCCTGATGCGACAAACAGTACATTTTCGTTTCGGTAAACGTGTTTTGGAAGTTCTGTTAGCTCTCTGATAGGTGATTGGGAAGTGACGAACCCTAACGCAAAGTTTGCGTTACTTCCACAGCCTAGAAGTACATTTCCGCGCTGTAGAACCAATAATCTATGTCTAAAGCCAATGTCTAATACATCTGTCACCGATAGTCGCGTTGGAATTTTGCAATCACCTGAGATGCCAAACTGAAACTCTTTGTTTCTCCCAAGTGCGTACACGTTACCGTCTGTAGTCAGAAAGAGTGAAGAATCTTCGTGCGAAATAACTTTTTGTATCGAGCACGGTACATCAAAGTGCGACACTTCTATAGGTTGATTACTTATCGCGTACTCATATTTAGTGATGTACTTTCGAGAACTAGATGTGGTGTTGGTTTGCATGACTTTTGACAAGCAAACGTTTACAATTACCTGGGTTATAGTTACCGAGGTTTTACTCGTTCGATATTTACTGTGTTATTATGGTTACATCTTGCAGCTCGCGTCTATATATCGATTTGAAAAGTAAATGGAAATTATTCAAGATTGAATCTTCTTTTTCTGCTAAACAAACAAGGGTACTACTTGATCTACAGCTTACCAAACCTCTATATCCTGTATCAACATCACATACCAACTCCTTTACACCAGTCTCTGTGCTGTACCTGAAAACTTGTCCATCTTCTGTGGAGATCATTAGGCGGAGACGTAACCCAGAAAGTTGACAAACTCGTGGAAACGGTATCAACGTATGCACAAACTTGTCCCTGCTAGAACCTGCTGCGTTTCCCAACAGTAACAACTGCCCATCTTTTGTTGCAGCTACAGTAGAATCGCTAAATACAGAAAAGCAAGTAAAGAAGTGAGGCGAAACAAGTTTTTTCATGCCATGATACTTGACACTATTCCCAGTTCCTAAATTTCCGCTGTCGTTGTCACCTCCAAGAAACAACTCTCCTGCGCTATTTAAAATACCGACATGAAATGAAGCACACTGTAGCGATACTATGTGTCCATTTGCAGTTATATGGGATATAGCGTAACTCTTTGGCACTCTATGCACGTTATCGTCTGGATCTAGCCAACTAGATATTAGTTTCGTGAAACTGACTTACTTTTGTCCCGTCAAAAATAATTTACTGTTTTCAGTGACGATAATACAAAATGAATGTGCCGTTGCGACAAAAAGAATTTTTTCGTTGTCATATATAGTGCTTGGTATTTCAGTGAGTTTTGTGATAATGTCATTATATTCTTTGGCTTGTATACCTAATGCGCTATTCCTGTTTCGTCCGCAACCAAATAGTACGTTGTCTTTTCTTAGGATTAAAATTTTGTGACGAACTGCTATGTCTACTGCGTCTCTAACATCAAGTAGTACTGGGTTGTAATAATGTTCTTTGGGTAATCCTAGTTGCGAATATTCGTTAACTCCCATACCATAAACGTCGCCGTTTGTGGTTAGAAATAGCGTTGTCTCTTCGTGAGACACAACTTTTTTGATTGTGCATGTAAATTCTAGGACGTGTTTTGTTGATGTGTTCGTTTTTGAGTCGTGTTTGTACTGCGCTACGTATGGGAAAATATTTGAATTCATATTGCTAGTACTTGTACACCTGTTTTTCTCAGTTGCAGGGTTGTGTGACTTTGGCAGTTGAGTAACGTTTACAATATGGCACTTATCTCCCAACAAGCTGCAAAATTTAGTTGATAACCTCATATCGTCTATGGTTGGCACAGGACTGAAAATTAATATTGCCAAAACAGTTCTAGCTACTAACAAGTATGCTATTTCTAACACTGTTACTGTACAAGGTGAACCCATCACAGCTATTTCACAAACCAACACATTCAAGTACCTAGGAGTTCATCTCAATCTAAACAATGACAACTGGAACCACACTGAATACATATGTAACAAGGTTGCTCAACGAACACTTTCAATCACCAAGGCTAAGTTACCAGTTGCACAAGCAGCTACCATCATCAACACTGTTATTACCCCTATTCTCACATACGGGTGTGAAAGTCTACCATGGACACCTCAACAGCTGCAAAAAGTGAACTCTTCTGTGGTCAAAGTCTTTGTGCAGCTCACTCAAATCAAGCGATCTACACTCAAACACAGTGTTGTACTCACCAAACAGATTTTTGGTGGTCTTGGAATCAACAATCCAGCCAACATAATCAAAACTTATATGATCTCACGGCTACACTATAACTACAACTGTACAACAGACAACATGTGCCACCGTTCTACATTAGCCCGAGTAGCAGCACTAGTTAAGCATAGTAAGAGCCAGAGATGCCCACTTGGTACTAAACTACTGGTTCGGCGTAACAATGTCAACTCGTACATTAATGTAACAACACAACTCATGCAAGAGCACAAAATCACTCTTACCATGAACAAAAACGTATTTGTACCTATCAGACCCACTATTGCATCTAACAATACTAATGTTACCTTCTTCACGGATGGATCATACAATCCGCACACCAATCGGGCTGCGTATGCTGTTGTACGTGGAGACAACCTCAACAAAACCACTCAAGGCCGCATCCCAGGTGTACAAAACAGTTATCGTGCAGAACTATTTGGGGTACTACTTGCACTATATAACACTAATAACAAACAAAATGTCACAATCAAGACAGATTCACAGTCAAGCATCGACACCATCAATAGTTTCACTAAAACCAAAATTAGTGAGCAACGGCTAAACTACATGGATAAAGACATCCTCTTCACAATACACAACGAAATCGAGCGGGTTGGAAAATGTACCATAGAATGGGTACCAAGTCACGTAGGAATTGAAGGTAACGAAGTTGCCGACAAAAAAGCCAAACTAGCACTCAAACAAAAGACTGTAAAACATATTCCTGCACGCACACTCGACAAATACATTTTACACCACTATAATGACCAACCAAGAGGCAGCCCCAAGGACTTTGTATCAGACATCATCGACATACGCTACAGAACGGTACACATGGACATGTACAATATTTTATCCACACAATGCCACCCACAAGCAGCAGTCCCAAACTCGTTCCCAACCAACAAGCAAATCTTCCACGCAAGAGCCAGAACCAACACTCTCGCTACAAGATCCAAAATGGAAAAATGGTTCAACCAAAACTCTCTATGCCCCAGATGTTTCACGGAGCATGAAGACCAATCCCACTTAATCGTTGACTGCATAGAAAACAGTCCCTTTGAACAACAACTGGTCAACAACTTCATCAAAATAATACAACGAGAACAACATAAAGAACTATCAACCAACAAAGACGTACGCATACCAGGAACTAAATACTACTATAACCAACACCAGGTCTTCAAAATGGACAAAGAGATTGACCATGAAAAAATCTACAAGGAGAGGCTAGGGCTCCTCTCACACAAGTAC
>JAESGV010000465.1_pt1 | contig 17918 bp, 13 predicted proteins | sample 9269781 | NCBI WGS metagenome assembly JAESGV01 (sample SAMN15741586, study PRJNA653496) | algae metagenome | isolation source: Tildeniella torsiva UHER 1998/13D and co-occurring heterotrophs from... | place: Slovakia: Slovak Paradise National Park, Hrabusice, Kosice Region | collected 2000-01-01 | reverse complement strand
CTTTACACTATTAGTGATGAGTTCTGTAGTCATAACACGTGATCCACTGCATGATTCGATTACTTCTGGAATATAGATATCAGTTCTTCCTTGTGCTTTAAAGTTATCACGAGCTCTCTTTGCATTCTTGACTTCTGTAACAAAATCAAGTTCTGTTCTCAACGTTTGCTTCAGTTCAGGACCCATGAATTGGAAGTCATAACCTGGGAAAGCAAATTTGAGTAAGAACAGTACAACATCTTGAGTGAGCATATCTCCCTCAAAGTTGAAGCGTACTAGTGGGTACTGGACCTTGACAGCGACTTCTTGTCCATCTTTTGTTGTTGCTCTGTGAACTTGTGCCAATGAGGCAGCTGCAAAAGGCTCTTGATCGAATGAAGAGAAGAGTTCACTGATGGGAACACCCATGTCATCTAAAATTACACGTTCGACTTGTGCGTAGTCGACACTTGGCGCTTTGTCTTGCAAAACACTCAATACTTGGCAGTACTCTTCCGGAATAACGTGATGTAAGGAGGCCAAGTACTGTCCAACTTTGATGTAGATGCAACCGTTCTTTTTAAACAATTGTAAGAATCGTTCTGCACTGCGAGTGTGTAAATCTTTTCTTATTTGTTCGTCTGTTTCATATTTCTCTCCACTAACAATCTGTGTGTATTTGTAGTCCAATCCAACTATAATAGCAGCGGTTATTGTGCGTGCATATCGCACAAATCCTTCTATTACTTGAGTTGTAGGGCGAACATATGTTTGAACAAAATGATAGATATCAGGGTGCTCGTTATGCAGTTGCTTGTTATTCTTTTCGAATAACTCGTGATACAACTCCGATACGTACTGTGCTGTAAAAAAGAGGGTTGCTCCTACTCCTGCACCAATTGCAATGCGACGAGTTTTGGAATGTTTTTGTTTCCCATGTTGTTTCTGTTCAACTTGCTGAACAATAGTTGTATGGGCAGAATCTGCGAACGTTCTGCGTGTGTGATTGAAATTTGTTGCATTTAACGTTCGCGGGATGTTTGTACGAGCTGTGTGGTGAATGTACTGGCTGAGCTTTGCTCGTGCTCGTATCATGTGGTTGTCTTGTTTGTTTGAAATTCGAGTACAGAATCGTAAAGTTTTTAGACGAAAAAGGTTCCAAAATTTCCAGTTTATTTTTCTTGGTTACATTGTACAGCGAAATTTACATGATGGATGATTTGGTCCTTCGTTTATGCTTTGGTAGTGTTGTGTTTCTAAATGCTATTCGCATTGGTATAAATATTGACTCCATCGCAATTTTGCGGGTTGTTTGATAAAATGCATGTGGTGTTCCTTTTAATTTATGTTTTTGGTATTCTTTTTTCTTTTCTGCAAACATTTGCCTCTTAATATAAGAATATTGTTGAAAAGCCGAATGGTTTGGAATTATTCTGTACTTGATCATTGGAGATAAATCGATCTTCAGGCTATAGCAATACGGTTCCCACAAATAATCATCTTTAGCGCAGCAATTCCATTGTTTAGATACCAGCATTGCTGTCAATATTGTTGCTTTGCTTGCAAATGATAAAATTTGTATTATAGCATCGTCGCTCAGCCAACTGTTGCACTCTACATATGCATCCAGTGTGGAGCATGTTTTGTGCCGCCAATGTTGCGACATCCTCAACTTATGTTGCGTTTTGTAAGACTGATGTTTTTATTATCTCACAAACAACATGGTGCACAAGAGGTATAGAAAAGTGCAAGTACTAGAAGCAAAAACACCAGTTAGCTTTGTTTCAGATGAGGTTGCCTTTTCCATTGATAACGATACAGTAAATGAGGGAGAAACAATCGCAGTACATATCTCAGTAAAACTAACCAGCGTAGGTTCACATTGACAGGAACAACCTTACTGAAAAAGGATGGATTGGAACTTTTCCTAAAAATGAAGGTACTGGCGAATGGGATGTCTATGAGTACGTAAAACCAAGTACCAAATGCGTATTCCTGCACATCAAAACATTCGGAAGGCCAGGTCCCTGGCAATTACGATTTTTCAGAGATTCTTCGCACGATAACATGTGTGGATTTCTCGATTTTACAGTAGTTGGAGAGAAGAAAAGTCCAGTTGTCATGACTATTGACAAGAATATGTACAAGTCTGGAGGAGTTGTAGCTGTGAATATCACCAGCACGGAACCATTTCCAGATAGATCATGGATTGGATTATTCCCTGCAAGTTGCCCATCAAGATGGTTTTCTAGTGCTATGTGGCAGTTTGTTCATGAGGGCGGAAAGATAAATTTGAATATCGAAGATAATCATAACCATGGTCCGTATGAACTGCGATACTTTCCATCGTCACAATATCAACCATTGCTACACGTGCCATTTTTCGTCGAATCAGAAAGACATATCGAACTCACTTGTACCCCTCGCGTTCTAGATGGAAAAACAATTACTATCAAATGGGACCCAAGCTTATATCCGCTACAAATATTTGGAAAATACAACGATAAGAATGAGGCTATACGACCCTGGATTAAGCTATTTCCTAAACGTATGTTAAGTACATTTATATTAGAGGATCGATACTACTTGAAAGAAGGCGAGACTACTGTACAATTATATGCAGAGTCTGGAATTCTCATGCCAAAACAGAAAGAGTTTTATTGTGACGACAATCATAACTTTATCACGACTTACTTATGGTTAGCTGCTAAAAAGTTTGTGGTAGAGGCAAGAAGGCATTGTCCAAACGCACCGTGCATACTAGTTGGAACTAAGACAGATCTACGAGATGCAAGATATCAACATGATAAGCAACGATATCTACCTTCAGTGTTTGGTGAGTATGTTGCAAGAGAGACAGGATGTTTGGCGTACATTGAAACATCATCGAAAACAGAACAAGGAATAGACGAGCTAAAAAGAGCTATTGTGCGAGTACAAACACAACCAGAGAAAAACAAAAAGAAATGCGAATTAATGTAAATTACATTTTATCAATGATATTCATGAGACTACTAAACACTTGCTCAAAAGATGGTCTTTCTACAGCTACACCATTCCAACACTCTTTCATTAACTCTATATAGTCCAGCTCTGGTTGTGTTACACGAGTATAAATGTATTCTGGTATTTTAGGTCTCTTGCCTGCTACAACTTCTGTTCCTAATGTGATAATACTGTCATAGTTCTCTTCGTTATATGGCATACGTTCAAAGAACATTTCATGCATAATGATTCCAAAACTATAAATATCTACTTTGGTACTTGTTGCTTGTTCAACTCGATTCAGTAACACTTCTGGTGACATGTACAATATGGTACCCATGTTTCCAGTGATATTTGTTAAAACACTTACTGCTGTTGCTGTACCAAAATCACATACTTTACATACTTGTAATGTACGATCTAGTAAAATGTTATTTGGTTTCAAATCACGGTGAACGATAGGTGGTGTCAGGTTGTGTAGGTATAACATGCCCTTGACTACGTCAAGTAGTAGGTCTAGTTTTCTACGGAAGGGTACTGCATTGTGTAGATTCCTTATCGAGCCACGCATGACACCAGAGTATAGTAGTGTATCAAGTGATCTTCCAGGCATGTATTCGGTGACAATTAGTCTATTACGAGTAGTACCTTGTTCATTGATCGCAACACCCATAAACAAAACGATATTTGGATGTCTCAGTGATCTCAATATCTTGACTTCATTCTCGAACGAAATTAAATCCGTTTCTTCCGAGTTGTACTCTTTTAGAATTTTGATAGCACTATAGAGTTAGCATATACAATACACTTACACTTCCAAGTTTTGGTATCTTCCTTTCATGACGATACCAAACGCGCCTTCTGATATTCTTTCTTCGAATTTCAAGTCGCCAAACGGAATGACCCAATCTCGATCAACTCGTTCTGCTAGTGAGTCAGCACGTAATAAACTTTCATTCAACAAGTTTTTCATTTCCAACTCTGCCTGATGTTGCTTGACTACAACTTTTCTATACTTTACGATACATAAAACCAAAACAGCAAATAAAACGAATGCGATGACGAGTACTAGGAATAAAGCGACACCAATTAGACCATATGTCAAGTCTGAAGGTAGTTTGCAATCAGAACCTGATAAAAAGTATCCACAGTCACGGAAGTCACATGTATCACCTGCATGACCAGACATACACTCACACTTGCCTGGAGCAACACACGTACCATGTCCACTGCATACATTTGGGTGTGAACTATTGAATCCATAACAAACAGGTAGCGTACAATCATACCCAGAAAAGTATTCTGAACATCTTGCAAACACTCCTGTTACCCCTGCAGCCGTTTTCGTAATAGAAAGTACTTTTCTCAGGTGACCACTGTCATGTAAGCTAAAGTTATTGAAAAACGTATGTCGATACTCGAATATAGTTCCATTTTGTGTAACAAGAACGTTGGATGATGTAACATCAGGGTTTGCTCGTTCGTTCTTGAAGAAAGGTACCCACTCGGTATCTCCTCTAAACATTCTTCCATCATTACAAATAGCAATTAAAAACGTTTCATCATTGAACTGCCAAAGTAGTAATTTTGCGATATCTTTCATGGTGAAACCTTTGAACAACTCTTCCTTGAGTGTACCATCGATGGTAAAATTATCAGCAACTCCATAGAATAGCTCTTCATTGATGATAGATGCTAAAAGGGTTGGAACATCCACGAGTACGACTTTTCCTGATTTTGAAACAATGTAGAACCCGTTATCACCAATATTATCTAGATCATGAATCGATGCTATTGGAGAGTATTTTGGATTAGAGTTGATTCGAACAATTTTGCTGTCTATACATTCATACAGAGATCCGTTTGTACTAAGCATATAGGTACCACTATTATATAGTGCTTCTTTCATCGTTACGTTGTTTGTTTCCAACTTGATAGGTACTAGATTCGTTTGAGTAGAGCATGAACCTAGACCTCCCCATCCTACTAGATCACCATCGTTAGTTATTGCTAGTACGCCAGTGTATACAGCATGGATACTCTCAATTGTTTTACCGAGTAGTGCGCCGTACATGTTTACTTCGTATGGAATATATGAACCTGTTTCATCATTTGTTCCATCACCAATTTGACCTCTATAAACAGTTAGTACAGAACTATAGAACATACAATAAATTGGCTCCTGCCGTAAACACTCGTCCTTCTTCAGTTAACATGGCATTGAATATATTTCCATACTCAATGTGCTTTACTCTACCTGGCATAGCTGTAATGGTAGAAACTGGTTTGAATGTTCGATCGATTTTAGCTACAATATAGTTTGGGTTAACGTTTCCCCAAGCTTCGATAAATGTATCGTATACTAGGTACGTTATCGATGCTTGACCATAGTTTGTTGTAACGTAACGAACTTTGTTCTTAATCGATGTTGGAAGTATGACTGGTACATTTCTTGAGATCTTACTACCATCGGCGAGATTGCCGTTTCCATTATAACCTAAACCTGTTGAATTGTGAGATTCTACGCCATTGACATACCATACACAGCACCACTCTTAGTCATCAAATGTACATATGTCTCTCCAGTAGAAATGCTAGTTACTGGTTCCTTTAATTCTATTTCTGTAGGAAGTCGCGCTGTTGTTTGACATGGATATATCTGTCCCCAGAAAAACACTCTGCCAGTATCACTCAGTACCATCGTGAAACGTTGACCAAGTGATACGCTAACTATCTTTAGACCTAGAGTACTAGTGAGTGGTGCTTTTGGTACTGTAGAATCAATATATGTACCGTCTCCTAGTGTGTGGTCTATCATGAGTTATTACAGAAAAACTTACACTCGTTTGATCCCCAGAGTAGAACTGATCCGTTCGACAGTAACATTGCGTAATGTAGTGCTTTCTTCGTGTTCGAATCTATTACTTGCGAAACAGGTACACCGTTAGTGTACATGCTTGCGTTCATTACGAGTTGGAATGTAGGCTGTTGTTGGTCGTTCCACTCATAAATAAGGTTATCATCAGTTAATACGAGTCTACCCATTGAATGTTTGATGGTAAAGTTTAGTGGTACTCTGACGAGATAGTTTTGATCTAGAGAATATAGTTTTCCCTCTGTGGAGATAAGGTAGCTGAACTTGTCGACAAATGCACTCATAACTTCGAAACGAGTTGGTATGAGTTTGTATTTTTGAGCCTCGACAGAAAATTCCCATGCGTCACCAGTATCGGTGATAAATATTTTTCCTGTTCCACCTACAATCATTCTGTTTCTGTCGTCTTGGCGGATAATTGTATTCGGCTCATGTGAATATGCTCCTGTACCGAATTCTCCTCGTAGTTGGTTGCCAATGGAGTAGACACCATCGTACACGTAACGGCAAAACGTGCCCTTCAATGTATGCACTTCTTCATACTCGCCGTTTACACACTTGCTATCACTACTGGCTCTTTCTGAGGGTTACAACCGTATATAGCACGTACCTACAACAAACAACACTAAGATCAACAGAGGAACCCATGTAGCGAACGAGTGGAGCATTAGTTCATGTATTGAAAATTGACATTGACGTGGTTCGTTACAAAACTGCCGTAAGATCATTATTCTTTTCTTTTTGCGATGCAAGATAATAACGTCATTAACGTTGATTTTCTCTGAGAATGAAACTTACACTGCTTCTTACTTTGATGATGCTCACCACTCTTTGTTTTGCGCTAAGCAAAAAGCCAGTGTGGTACAAGGGAGATGACTGCGACTACTGCCACAGTGAATGTGGCTATGCTATGGGTACACATTACACGTAACAAGATTTTATTAACAACTAGATTTTGATGCGGCTGAATTCAACAGGTGCTTAGCTAAGTGTGACAAGGAAGATTTTTGTGTATCAAAGCAAAAGAAGAAAACATTAGCTGCAATTTTAAGTTTACTCAGTGATGATGAACTTGAACAATTGTTGGATTAAATTTACTTTTTTATCTTTACAAACTTCATGGGACAGACACAAACAAGTAGGTCGTCCACCAAGTCAAAACCCCAACTACAGTTAATTTCCAAAACAGAAAAACTTGTAAGCGCGAACAACCAAGAGCAAATGAACTACGAGGAACTTGCATTGTTTGATGCGGAACAACTTTCTACAATACCAACTGAAATATGGCACTGCATCATTTGCTATCTTCCTATAAATAATTTTACAAAGTTATTAACGATAAATCGAGGGTGGTTACACGTAGTAGACGGAGAAGAAAATTGGAAGCACTATGTTTTGAATACAACCAAATTAACAAACGTACAAGAGTTACACGAGCCACGGTTTTGGCGAAACCAAGCAAAACTCTTTTATAACCTGCAGTTTAGTGAACAACATATTGCAACTGGAATCAAACTCTCGAATGGGAACAAAACAGTGACCGCGACAGTAAACAAATCATTTGCGCCAGTACTACTGAAACGAACCTTGCCTATGTCAGGCACAATAGTTCTTGCTTTCTCTATGGACTCTATTTCTTCAGGTGGATTCACTGGTGTTGGTGTGGCAACCGATGAATGTATAAACGAAGCTAACACAAAAAAGGCTCCGTTTGATATGCCTGGATATATTGGACAATACTTTGTTAATACGCAAAAAACTACATTGTGTAACGTAGGTTATTTTGAAAACGGCTACCAAAGTTCTAATTCAGTTGGATGTGGCACAAATACATTTGTTGCAGGCTATGCTACTGGTGATGTGATCAAAATGGAAGTAAATATGGACAACAAGGTTTCTGATAGTCCACGAATTGGTTTTGTCAAATTTTTCAAGAACGGCACGCAAGTAGGAGTTACGTACTATGGAATACGAGAGCATTGGCAAAAACTGCACTGTGTAGTTAATCTGGAAAATGGAAATTCAAAGAAAATTCAAGTTTCTGTAAAACGTGTAGACCAAGCAGAAGAATAAAAACTGTAATTGTAGAGCGGATTAATATTCTGGAACTGTACTTGCCCTCCGTGAATGTCCATTATGGTTGTCCGTGAAATTATCGAAAAGACACTTTCGATTTACTTAAAGTCCCACGTTCTAGCTAGCGCTAGCAAGGCTGCTATAAAAGCGCAGGTCAGACAGGATTATTATCATAAAACAAAGCATGCAAATCGTTCGTATTACCTGTGTATTCCTCTTCGCAATGCTATTGGCCTTTGCCATGTGCGATTCCCTAGCTGAACGAGTTAACCAAAATTCAAGACCACCAAGACCAACAGGCTCTAGACCACCAAGACCTACTGGCACTAGGCCTCCACGCCCATCAGGAGAACCAAGACCTCCACGCCCAACTGGTTCCAGACCACCAAGACCATCAGGCGAACCAAGACCATCTGATGAGCCACGCCCACCACGCCCATCTGGTGAATCAAGACCACCAAAACCAACTGGCTCTAGACCACCAAAACCAACTCAAAACTAAACGAGTAAGGTGTCGCGAAATGTTTGGTACACAATTGTACTTTATAAATCCACTTTGATGTTCAATGTGTTATCACATCTATGTCGTCATAGGAGCTTTTGTAGGAAATGGGCATATCTATGCTTTTTGCTTTGATTCGTAGCCTTCGAATGCTATGTTCATTTGTGTACATTCCTGTCGCAGCAGCAAATCCGCAAATGAATGTTTTTGGGGTAACACCTCCTACGTACATTTTTGCTCCAATGTTTACGTTTTCTATAACTTTGTGAGTGTAGTGTGTAAAGGTTCCTGGATCTAAAGTAACAGAAATCGTTTTTGGATCACCTAAAGTAGATCCCAAATCAAGAAGAATTGATACCTTCTTCCATGAGGGACCGTCTAAAGGATGTATGCATTTCTGTTGAGTTAATATCTTGTAATGAGGTGCTTGTCCTCGCACAGTAACATTGTTTCTGCCGCTAATTCCGCCTACAGTTAGAACAACACTTTAACGTACCACCTGAAAAGTTTCCGTATAAATCAAATCCAACGCCAAGATAGGCAAAAGGCAATCCTCGATAGAATAAATGGCCACCTTTGTCTCCCATTGTTTTTCTGTCCCACAGGTCTGCGTCCGCAATAAAAAAGCACAAACCATCTGCGCCAGGCTCCATACGATTATTATGTGGGTTGTGCATTTTGTATTCGAATTCCACTTCTACTAGTCTATAATTGAAAAGGTGTTGATATATCGCTGCTCCTCCTTGAGAGCATTTAGCTTGAGTTAACTGCACAGTGTCGTCACACTCTACAGCGTTACCCATGAGGTTCCACTTGCGTTTCATTGTGTCACTTTTCACCTAACTGCTCTTACAACTGCTTTGGTGATGTCAGTCTGCATGGAATGCTATGAATTGTATTTGCAGGCGCCAAAAAGCTTCGTTACAAGCAAACATACATGGAGAGCAACGATGACACTTTGTTTTACAGCAACCTTAGCAATGTAAGGCAAAGAAGAGAACAAAACTCCGAGTCTACTTCAGATAGATATCAGTCTTCCCCTTACCAGCGTCATAATCGATATTATCAAACTAGCCCAGCTAGCAGAACAAAAAGAAATTTGATTGAAAGCTTGGATAATGTTTCAGAATCGCACGACGAATTGCACTTTTCGATGCTGAGAGATGGGTCTCCTCAGCGTGAAACCCAATCATATGTTCAATCGAATTACGTTGCAGATCGGAGAGTACCAAACGCTTATGACAGCTTGGTAAAGTCTATACAAAATGATGGATCAAGTGTAATAAGCCCTACTCTTGATGATTCAAAACTATTTCACGTTGTCGTACGCATTAGGCCCACAGGGAAGAGCGGAATCTTATCCAATGAAGAAGGTGCTAAGGTAATTGATTTAGGACCCGACATGAAGACGTTAATTGTTGGAAAGAACCTCCGCAAACACAATTCAGAAACATATCCGTCTTATCAGTTCACTTTTGACCGTGTTTTTGATGAGTTCACAAATCAAAATTTGCTGTATCAGAAATGCGTTTCACCTATGACCAGAGCAGTAATGAGAGGAGTAAACTGCTCGGTATTTGCCTATGGACAAACAAGATCTGGAAAGTCATACACATTGGAAGGTCTAGAGCAAGAAAGAAGAGGGCTTATTCCGAGGGCAGTTGATGAAATCTTCAAACACATCAAATTGTTGAAATCAAGATCTACAACTGTTGATAGGATAGTGGTAAAAGCTTCTTACCTGCAGATTTACAATGATGTTGTGTCAGATTTGTTGACATTTAACGCACACAACCTAAAAGTTTTGGACAAACCAGTACATGTTGTAGGACTCAAACACAAAATCATCCAAGAGCCCATAGATATACAAAGCATACTACGTGCCGCGAAAAACAATAGAAATGTAGCAGTTGGTAACAAACCACCAGACCTTTACGCAAGAAGTCACACGATACTCACAATTTATGTGGAGCAGTATAAACAAATTATAGAACCAGACGAAGAGTCAAGACGAAACAAACCATCACAATATAACGTATTACGCGGTAAAATCAATTTTGTAGAGTTGGCAGGATCGGAAAAAGCGAGAGATTTAAATCAGTTGTTTGCGAATTCTGGTCTAGCAGCAGGAGGTTCTAAAATTATTGACGACGGAGTAAAAATAACAAAGACGTTCAACGCTTTGGCGACAGTTGTCGCATTTTTGAGTAGAACAGGAAAGCACGTGCCATACCGAGATTCGAAGCTAACACATATTCTTCGAGATAGTTTACACTCGCTCGCATTATCGCTATTCATCACAACGCTGTACCCACTGGGAGAGAATTACCAAGAAACTCTTGCCACTAGTAAATTCGCATCAAGGATTAGACAAAGTGCAGGGTTCTTATCTCCTACTGATGGTCGAACAAGTAACACTAGCAGTCCCAATCGAACTATTAGACAAAATGAAGAACAACAATCGATACGACCTCGTAGTGCAGGAGCATCAGTCCTCAAAAGGACACAAGAGGAGAACAGTATGCGACAATCACGACACTCTAATCGGTCTTTAGAAGGCACCGATCAAGAACAATCGGAAACTGAAAAACTAAGAAGTGAAGTGTTACTCTTGAAAAAGGAGAGACACAAATTATTGAGTGAGCGCAGGTCACTAGATTTACTACAACCAGATGATTCTTCTGAAGTAGAATCATTACGCAAAGAATTATCGAAAATGAAAAAAGAACGAAACAAATTGCTACAAGAAAAGACTACATTAGAAGTTTTAAATCCTGAAAGTAACGAAGAAGTTGATCACTTGCGAAAAGAGTTGGAAAAAGTGAAAAAGGAAAAGAGTAAATTGGCTCACGAGAAAAAAGCATTGGAGTCAAGTATTTTGGAATCCAGCTCGATTACAAGTGTAGATAAATATAACACATCGTTACAAGAAAGAGAGTTGAAAATGGAAGTGGATGATATGAAGCGACATTTGCATGAGGCAACCAGTACGAAAAAGAAACTGGAAAGTGAGATTTCATTACTGAAAGACCAGTTTGCCAATAGTGAACACGACAAGAATGAGTACCATGCACGACTATTAGATGCCGATTTACAAATATCCGAGCTATCCAATCTGAATACGCAACTACGGAGTAAACTATTAATAGCAGAAAGAAGCATCGAAAGAACAGATCTAGAATTTAGTCAATCCAAGTTGAATTTATCAGGTGTAAGCTCTCTCCGTGATTTGGATGCAAGTACACATGATATCGAGTTACTGAAATCACTTTCAAAACTAAAAGAGCAAAACAATCGAGTTGAAGAGGAGAGGAATCAGTTACAAAGTTATGTTCAGAATTTGAATTTTCAATTAGAAGAAAGTAGAAAAGCAACACTAGATATTTCTCAAGAATCTCGAGACGAACAAGTGGAACACATTTTGTCACTCGAAAAACAGGTTAGAGATTTGAAAGATCAACTAGAAAATTGTATGAAACAACTACGTGAACCAGACTCTCGTGTTTCACTTTTGGAGGGTCAAGTAAAACATTTGACAGTACAGTTAGAAGAAGCAAGAGGTGTTAAAGAATCACATGATACGCAACGCATAGAGGAATTGGAAACGCAAGTGACGGAATTGAGTCGGCAACTTGATGTCAAGTTGGATCAGTCTTCAGCAATAGCTCAAGTAACAACAGTAACAACAGAATCAAGTCAAACTAGAATCGAGTCGGAACGGTTACGAAGTCAAGTTAAAGATTTACAGAAACAATTGGAAGAAAGTCGAAAGAGAAGAGAATCACCTGCAAAGGTTGTAGAAGTAAGCTCCGACAGTGATGAACAAGTAAAAATGCTTATAAGAGAGTTGGAACTCGAAAGAAAGAAAGTTGAACGTTTACAAGCTAACACGGAGCAAGTTGTACATTTACAAGAACAAGTACGATCACTAAAACACGAACTAGAACAGGCCAAACAAACGAAACCTGTAGCACAACACGATAAAGTAGAACATGAAAATACAAGACTATATGAACAAATTCGTACACTAACAACCGAGTTGGAACGTACTAAACTAGAATTAGAAAGAAGACCAAGATCTATACCTCCCTCTCCAAGACGCAGCCTGCAACCTGATCTGTCGCTTGAAGTCAAATCACTACAAGAAAAGTTACGAATAATCACAGAAGAGCGTGATAACATGAAAACAAACCTTGATGGTGCACTTGAACAAGTGACACGAATTACGTTCGAGCGTGATGACATTACTAAACAACTACTGAGTAAAACTGTTCAAGGAGAAAGCTCACCTCGAGTACAAAAGATTTTTGCCGAGAAATCAAAACTAGAAAAAGAGTTGAACACAATGAGGAAACAATTACAAGAGAGTTTTGAAGAAAATCAAAAACTTCGCATAGAACTTTCGAATTTGCGCAAGATGGTGCAACAATTACGAGCTGATAACCAAGAAATTGATGAAGAACTTGGCCTCGCGACAACTGAACTACAAACAAGTCAAGACGAACTAAACAATATCAACATTGAGAATGCATCGTTACAGGACACTATTGCACAACTAGAAAGTGAAAAAGAACAAGTGTTGGAAAATAACAAGGAAAGTATAGAACAGGCACGAGACATTATCGAACAACTCAAAGGTGCATTACGAACAATGGAAGAACAACTTGTTGAAAAGTCTGGTGCACTGAAGCAAGCAGAGTACAAACTCAAACTACTAGAGGACAACTTGAGAGAAGCTAATTCAATTCTTGATGAAGAGCGTGCTCGTGCTCAAATCGATGTACAATCCCTTCGAAAAGAAGTTGCAAAATACAAACAAGAACGTGACACCGAAGTGGAGAGATTACACGATCAACACCAACAAGAGTTGAAAGAACTACACGACAGAAGTGTCATCGAACTCAAAAAAGTTGGCGAGGCAAGTAGTAAAGAAAGTGCAAATCACAAACGAGAAATGAGCAACTTGAACGAAAAGTACAGAGAAGAGATTAGTCGCATTGGAAGTGCAATCGAACAGCAACAACAAGATATGAAGAATCTACGAGAGCAACACGCCAAAGAGCTTAATCGAGTACGTGGCGAACTTAGTAGAGATTTGAACATGTCTATTGAAGAATCAACACAAGAAATCGATAGTCTAAAAGAAGACCACCAAGCAGAAATTAATCGAATGAAACACAAGTACGAACAACTACACGCAGAGGAATTGAGTAAACTACGTCTAGAACACAACAACGATTTGGCACAAGTCAAAAGTAAATGTGAACTTGACAAAGTTGCAGAAATTGGAGTGTTACGACAAGAACATTCTCAAGAGTTGAATCAACTGAAACAAGAGTTACAACATCAACATCAAGTGGAAACCAATCGACTCAAAAGTGAAAAGATATCAGAACTAGAGCGATTAAGAGATGAGCACAAGACTCAATTAGATTCGATCACATTTGCATTGAATGATGCTAGGAAAGATAAAGAAGCAGTAATATTGCAGTTATCAGATGTACGAACAACACTAGTACAACTTCGACAGTTGAGCAATGACTCGCTACAAGCTCTGCAAATGTCGTTGAGTTTGTCAGGAACAACTACACAGTCTTCACCATCAAAACTCAATTCATCGTTATCTCCAACTATGAATCAATCATTTTCAGGAAGCGTCATTGCAGAAATAGTAGATCAAATCCTATTCAATTCACAGAATATCTATGCTAAATCCAAGGCAATAATGAACCACATGGAAGATTTTAATGAACAATTGAATAGTATCACCAGAGAACGAGATCGTTTACAATCTGTCTGTCGAGAACGAGAAAAACAAGTTCAAGGACTAGAATCGGAACTGGATGCAATATCAAGAGAGTTGGAAATTGCAAGAGATGAGAAACATCACATCAAAAGAGAAGTACTCGATCGCGATGCACAACTACAACGAATACGATTCGAACAAGAAACATTGCAATTCGAAGCAGATAAAATGAAAACTCAATTAGAAAGAAGTGAACTAGCAAGAGAATCGCTAAAGCAAGAAATTCTAGATACAAATACAAGACTATCAAAGATTCAACAAGAAGCAGCACAAAATCTATTCGAGTTGGAAAGATCGACAAAAGAGTTGCGACTAGTCACTGATGAACGAGATGGACTTGTGAAACAATTACATCAAACTCAACAAAATTTAACAGACACTGCGAATCGTCTAGATACTGTTCAAACAACGTTAAAGAGCGTCCAACTCGAATTAGATCGTTTAATAGAAGAAAGAAATCAATTACTAGTACGCATACAAATGATGGAAGAATCTGCACGACTAGCAGCAGTTCACTTGAACGAAAAAGAAATTTTATTAAACGAAGCGCAGCATGAAATTGCAGAATTAAACAAGGAAAACGAATACGTGACAAGTCAAGTACGCGATACACAAATTCATTTGGAACAATCCAAAGAAGAAGCAAAAATGTATCAAACAAGAGCAAATGAACTTGATGTCGAGTTGCAAAAATTAATCACAGAACTAGAAGCCGTTACCAACGAGAGTCAAGCAAGAATTGATGAATTTAAACTCAAAAAACAAGGATATGAACAAGAAAAAAAGGAACTCGTACACGATTTGGAACAAGCGAGAAACGCTATCGATGCAAGCGCAGAAGAGTTACAAACACTACAATCGATCATTGAAACTCAAAGAAGCGAACAACATGCTCTCAAGGAAGAACTTGCTCGAGTGAAACGTGATTATGAACAAATTACATTAGAAGAGCAAGAAGGTACCACAGAGAATGACTTACTACGAAAAACGTTACGACTCAAGGAACAAGCACTACGAGAACATGAATCACAACTTGATTTATTAGGTTCAAACATGGAACATTTTGAGAATCTAAAATCAAGATTTGATGGTGAGATTAATCAACTCAAGAGTCAATTAGATAATCGAACCATGTTACTAGAGAGGTGTAACGAAGAGTGTGCGAGAATGGAAAGTGATTTGAGTCGATATAGAAGAGATTTGATTAATCAAGAAGAAAAGTGTAGACAATTAGAAGAGCAATTAGCGAATGCGACACCAAAACAACGTAGCGGATCGATAAAATCAACACAAGAGCTGACAAACATGAAAATGGCACTATCAGAAGCAAGAGATGAAAACGCTCAATTAACAGTAGAATGTGAGGAACTTCGAGCCAAAGTAACAGCCTATGAGAATTTAAGATCACAAGAAATATCAAGTGGTCGTAAAAGTCGTAGTCTAGAATTAGAACAAGCTCGTGCTCAAATCGAACAACTCATGAAAGAAAAGAAGAGACTAAAAGATGATTTAGATTTGATGGGAAGTGAACTTCAATCAATTGACGATGACAAACAAGAAGCATTAGCAACGCTACATCGAACTGAAAAAGAACTTGACCGACTTAAGAAGCGATAAATTTTATTAAATTGATTATTTATGTTACAGCTTGTAAATAGGATTTAATGGATTTGTTGCTCGTTTTGTGTTTTGGTGGAAGGTACTATATTTTTGTGTTGACGCTGTTCCTGCAATATCTTGAGTGTAGTTTATGTTTCTATACTGTCTACGTTGAACTGGAAAACTTGGTGGTACGTGATGTGCAATTGATTGTTTCATATTGTCAATGTCATCAGTTCTTAGTGAAAACAATGGTCTATCCGTTCTCGTTTCTGGTAGCTTCCGTGGATGGTTATCTTTCATCTGTCCAATTTCCCAATTCGTATCTTGTGATCGCTGCATTGGAGGAGTGTCATAATTATAACGTGGTGAAAGTGGGTCTGTTGTTCGCTTGGATCTGAATACCATATCGTTGTTAATATCTTTAACGTTCAACTGTTGATGAGGTTTGTTAGGAACATATGGAGCACTCTTTTTCCCAGAAACATCCGAATAATCAATATTGTTCCTAGTAGCAAAATCTTGACGAAGTTCTTTCAAGTTGATGTCATGTGTTACGTTGGTTTCTCTAATCAGATCTTTAGGAGTAGGCGGTTTCAATTCTACACTAGCTAGCGCGTATTGCGGATTCAATGGATTAACTACTCGATTTGTTCTCATTTGACGACAAAGTGGTTTTGACCACTCTATATCGTCATTTCTTAGATGTCTATCATTTGGCTTGTTTGTTTCTTTTGGAATGAGGACTTGAGGTTGAGCTCCGTAAATATCATGTGTCTGGTGGTGGTTTCTATTTTCTGTATTTAGTTTTCGTTCTCTTCGTTCGCGAGTAGTTGAAGCTTGAGCGCCGATTATGTCCATTGTATTTAGCTTGTTGTATGGCGAAGATGAAACGTTTCTGTTAAAGCTGTTAGCCGATGGTGCTCGGTCAATTGTCTTCATTGACATTGTCTCCCACTGTCCTACTGCTGTCATCTTTTGTTGTAGTTGATTTTTCAAGTTGGCCGCTGAAATATTACAATCTCGTAGTAACTTTGATTTTCGAAGCTCTGCAAGTACTTTGTAGTAACTATGGCATTTCTAATGAATTCTTGTGCTGAGTAGCTAGCTTATAAAGTGTATGAACAAGACTTAATTTGTAAAGTGGTGCTGGAAATGAAGCTCAGACCAAGAAGCCAAAACACAGAATACAGAGAACATGTACTCGCCTATCACATGATAAGATTTATGAACATACGATATAGACCGAACAAAACGAAAACAAAGAGAAAGCTAGACTCTACGGAATGTCACAGTTTTGATTCTGTTGGATACAACGAAGAAACACTGTCTCCAATAATACCACAAATAAGCACTTCACAATTTGATACAACATCAACTGCGCCTGACACATTTGATTCACCAAAAACTCCATTGCGGACAAAGCCAGTATTCGTATTTGAATCGCCGCCAGCATCGATTAAAACGTTATCAACGCGCAAGAAAGAAAGACTCGCTCGTGTTAAACAGGTCAAGTCTTATTTGGCAAACCAATTACGTGTCGTTACAAGCAACTATGCATCAGATACAACAACTGACTTACCACTGAATCTAGTTTTTTTCACGTACCATTTATCATGGCCAGTAACTATATGTAAGCATTATTTTTAACTTTTTAACATATTAGACGATAGTACAGCATTTGAGCTCGAAAGTATTATATTTTCCAAGTCAATCAAGCTACCAAACCTCAATTACCGTGATGAAGATGTAATATGTTTTGGTACTGCAGGAAATAACTATATTTTTGCCAATGTAACCGAGTGCGAACAAGAATACAACAAAAATACACCAGTTACACGTACGTCACCGATGGTTTCAAAAAGAAGAAGCACTGAACTAGGCTATGACGATTTTGATTTTGATTTTTCCATTTACATTTGTCACGAGTACAAGAAAAACTCATTACGAGGTCCTTTTTCACTGTACGATCTAATAACATCAATGCATGAAAGATCTTAAATATTTATTGGTTCCGTTGAATGCCTCTGAAAAGTTCCTCCATTACACTCTTGTTACCACCTTGTGTTACACGTCCTTGTTGTTGCCCTGATGTT
>JAESGV010000464.1_pt1 | contig 17978 bp, 17 predicted proteins | sample 9269781 | NCBI WGS metagenome assembly JAESGV01 (sample SAMN15741586, study PRJNA653496) | algae metagenome | isolation source: Tildeniella torsiva UHER 1998/13D and co-occurring heterotrophs from... | place: Slovakia: Slovak Paradise National Park, Hrabusice, Kosice Region | collected 2000-01-01 | reverse complement strand
GGATTCTCTTTTCTTTTAATTTTACATTTTCTTTTTTTGCTTGTTGCCGATATTGTGCAATCTTTTTCGCTTTTTCCATGATTTCATTTTCTTTTTCGCGTTTCCGATTGATTATATCTTGTCTCCGTTCTTCTTCTTCTACATTTTGCTTTTCACGTAAATGTTTCAATCGTGCTTGCAGTTCTGCGTAAGACATTTCAATCATTAATCCACTCGTCGGCTGTTCCGTAGGATCAAACGTTGTTACATTTTCCGTCGATGGAATCGCTTCCATAGCACGAATTTGTCGAATCAATTCTTCTTTTCGTTGTCGTTCTATTTCTAACCTCTCCGCAACAAGAATTTCGTTTTCTTTTCTTTTTTCGCGAACTTCTGTCGCCGATACAACTTTTTTCGAAGACAATGCCTGCTTGGCTTGCGCAACTGCTTCTTTTTGTTGTTCACTCAACTCTTCCGCTTGTTTCTTCCGCAACTTGGCCTCTTCTTCGTCCTTGATTCGTTGCTGTTTCATTTCCAATTCTTTCTTTTCTCGAATGATTCCGACTGCTTTCTTGTTTTCTTTTGTTTGTTTTATTTTTGCTCTCTTTGCACGTTCATCAGTTAACATGGCTTCTAGTTTTCTTTTTTCGATGAGAATCTGCCTCTCTTTCTCATCTTTTCCTTTCATTTCGTCTTGCCATTGATGAAAATCAGAAGCATCGCGTAACTCTTCTTCGAATTGTTTCAACAAACCAACTTCTTTCTCTTGCTTTTTTCTATAGATTGCATCTTCTCGGAGAATGGCAGCAACGTTTAATTTTACAGTAGCAGGTTTGTTTAACATTTCTTTCACTGTTTCGATATCTTTTACAGGTACACGTTCTGTTACGGAAGGCGGTCGAGGAGATGGTCGATCCTCTTTTGCTCTTTTTACTTCATATTTTGTGATCCGCGTTTTGCCTTCTTTAAAATCTCGCAATACTTGTTCTGCTTGCGGATCGCATTGATATGTTGACATTGGAACTTCTTTTCGTTTAAATGTTGTCGTGATGACTTCAGGCTCAGGAATTCGTTTTGGTTGCGGTTTTGTCAAATTGAATGGTTCAGGTACGACAGGTTTAAAAACTTTCTTTTCTTCGTTTTTCCCAAGTGACACGCGCTCCAAATCAGATATGTAACTATTCATTTCATCGCGGTGGATATCCATATTGCAAACTATTTTTGTTTCTATCCAGTCTCGTTCGTAGATTTGTTCCCATTGTGGAATAAATAATTCTTCAACGTGTTTATGGTTCCACAAAAACCGCAAAAACGTGTATAGTTTGCTTTGATCCAACGTTCCCCGTAATATTTTTCTTAGATTTGATAACGATAGTTCTTCTCCCAGCCGTAGTAACGCCAAGTATGTAATCATCAAATATGAAATTCTATCGTTGGGTACTGCAGCGTGATTATGTTCATAAAACTTTTCTACTACGATCCCGATAAACTTTTCGTACCGCAGCATGCCATACATGAGTTGATGTAGAAAACTTTTATCGTTTGGGTCTTCGATTTCTTTATGTTCTTTTAGAAATTCGTCGACATGAGCATCTGGTGCACTTCTTGCGCTGTTGTATGTGTCGTATACACTAACAAATAGTTTCCATATCTCACCGGGTCCTAACCCACTAGAGGTAGGACATTGTACAACAAGTGTTCCTGATGACATCTACAGCTTAAATAATGATACCGCCATAATTTACAACACTCGAAAAGTTGTTTGAGGAAGTCCATCAAGTCTTCTCATGCGTTTGTTTGGATAGGTGACGTTTGACGATGTTTTTCTTGTAACCTCAGACTTAACTAAGCAACTGAGACAGTCTACCAACGATAGAACTTCCGGTTAACACATGCGCCAAACACTTAATTCACCATAAAATAGTTAAAATAGTTGCAGTTGAATCGTGTCGTATAATAATATGTTACGGCCAATCAAAATCGCAGTTAATTTCCAATTAATTGGTGCTTGGATTTTAAATTTATTAGCTTTTGCGACTAAGGCGGCAGACAGTTGTATAGTTGCCAAACTAGGATACGTGTCACACTTCACTGCAACAAGATGCTGTCTGTGCGTGCTGCGGTTTTGCTCCTGTGTGCCGTTGTTTATGGTATGGTTGTGTATTTTATTCTTATTTTTTCAGTACATGGGACGTGTAAAGATGGAGAGTTCGAAGTGGTGGACAATGTTTGCAGATACAAATATATGGGAGTGTACAGCGTAGGTAGACAAGCCAATAATGAGTTCGGCAGCGGCGGTCTCACCAAATTACTGAAACCATATGTTATACCCAGAAATGATTCCGATATCGTGGAAGGTTATTACATGGGTTCTATTCGATCTTACGTTAAAACAAAGAATACACTGTACCGACTACTGCTGCTTCCTACTACGGTGAGGGTAAATCCTATAATTTATGTACCACAGAATTTTTCGATTATTGGTGGCGATGTTGTACTGCTGAGCAACGGAACAGTGTTCAACATTGTGAACGACAGACTGTCATCATTTGTGCTACAACCACCAGTAACGTGCATAGATATGGTTTATATCGTAGTGGAGGGATATCTATGTTTGACGTCGTCACGTGTAGTGTACATCTACGAAGCCGTACTAAATGCGTGGCGCATTCTCAAAGATTTTTCTACTGTTGCGAAAGATAATTCAAAAGATTTGAAATTGATAGCAACTGAGGGTGATTCGAGACTATATGGTATCATTTCTAACGGGATCGTGTATGCATCAGGAACAATATTTAATGGTAATTTTTAAACTTTTTTCTAACCTTTAGATACGATTGTGGAGCAATCATTTCCAAATGACAAAATATCGTTCATGCAAGTACACGCTACTTTCAAAGCCAATGTATCTATAAGGTAAGGCTACGTAGGTTTACTTACTCTTGTAGTGCCGATACAGGTATCTATATTTGGGGAGAGTTTGGAGGAAAAGTCTATACATCACCAACACTCTTTTTAAAAGGTGTGAAAATTGTATCACTCACGCTACAAGGATACAACACTATCGCATCATCAATATACGCAATAAGTGACAAAGGAGTAGCCTACGCATTCGGTAGTAACGCAGATGGCCAACTCGCCGACGGTACGATTACCAACAGAAACGAACCAGTCGTATGCTCAATTCCATCACAACGCGTCTATGGATTCGGAAGCCACATTGTCATATACAAATCGCGAATAGAAGTTTATGATCCCAAATACGATGTCCAAACTGATTATCAACCATTGGCAACTCCTACTCTTGATTCGAGAGTAAAAAAAGTCATTGCTCAAGATGGACACTTGTTCCTAATGACAGAATCAGGAAATATTTTCGGAACTGGTCAAAACGGTGGTTACTTGGGAGGTACGATTGTTTTCTTGTTTCTAACAAGTAGATGGGACATTATTGGATGCGAACGTACCAGTACGTTTTGCAGGAAGCGTTATTCAAGAAAAAAAAGTAGTGCAAGCGACTATAGGTTTAGGAGTAACAGAAGACAACTTGGTATTTGTTTGGGGAAATGTCATGAAATTATGTAACACGAACAGTAACGTTACTGAAATACCAACAACACCACAAGTTGTAGCTTCACTAAATACAAACTATACCATTCTTGGCACTGCAGATTACAGTGCAGGTATCGTACCACGAATATTCTTCAATAACATGGTCATGGAATGTGGACGTACTTTTGAAATCGTACCTGGAAAAGTTGTTACAAAAATGGGACCGTTTGTAAGACATAGAACAAATGCACATTGGGTAGCAACATCCGATGGTGATTTAATGATTCTAGATATGGACATCACCGCACTAGTGTGCAAGTTACCATTACAAGATCGAAATTGTACAGTTGATGATCACTTCAAACAGTTCTTTTCGGCACAAGAAGTGTATCGCATCACGATATACGAAGAAGTGGCGTTTCAAGTAGTTATACCAATTTTATTCGTGTTGGAAGATGGTCGATCGTTTTTATTCAAAGATGGTACCTACGTTCCATTTGAAAAAATGGATAATCGTGTACATATCGGTAGTCCAAATATATTTGTAACAGAGAACGGTACAATACTAAACGTATACTATGAAGAAACGACAAGCATTAGAAGATTGAAGAGAAGTGAACAATTTCCAAAGATACTCTCAGCTGCTGCCACTACTTATGGATTAGTTGGCGTATACGCTTCGTGCTCCGAACATTTCGTTGGATTAAACTGTGATATACCTGTATGCAATGGTATTCCTGCGAACAGTAGTGAAGTGTGTAACAACAGAAAAGGAGAATGCATCAAACCAAAACTATGTTCATGTAGTAGCGAGTATCGAGGACAGTACTGCGATATTTGTAAAAGTCCCATGTACGAAGGCAAAGATTGTAACATACCAACAGCAGTGTACTACGTAGTCGTATTCCTCACTGTGGCACTCGCAATTTCTCTACTCGTGATCATCACAGCGATTACATTCGTGTGTCTAATTCGGTACAGACAATCTATAAATAAGATCAAAGCGAAAGAAAATCAAGTGCGTAATATGTTATCTGTAAAGTTGATCGAATATGATCAATTGAAGGATGAGAACATTGAATTAAGTGAAAAAGTGGATCGTGATTGGATTATCCCGTTATCAGAGTTGTCGATTGAGGAACGATTATCTAGTGGATCATTTGGAACTGTGATGCGTGGAAAATATCAAGGATTAGATGTGTAAGTGGATCGGAATCGTTATTAACGTTTTAGTGCTATCAAAGTGTTACATGATGTAGGGATGGCAAATGATGAAGAGTTTAAACATGAAGTGAAAATGTTGCGTTCGTTACGGCATCCGAATATCGTTCTATTCATGGGAGTTGCTCTTTCGGTAAGTGAGCGAAGACAGTAAATAACAATCATACCAGAGTGATTCACAATACATTGTGACAGAGTTGATGCCAGGTAAATCATTTGATAAATTGATATACAATACGAAAAAGAAGACAAGAAACGAGTACCACAATGCAATACCATTTAAACGGAAAGTAGAACTCTTGAAAGATGTCGTTGTAGGAATGTTGTACTTGCACAGCCAAAAACCACCAATTGTGCATAGAGATTTAAAACCAAACGTATGTTACAATTTTCATTCTAACCATGAATAGAACATTCTACTAGACAAGAACCACACGATTTGTAAGGTTTGTGATTTTGGTACCGCTATTGCGCTTTCAAAAAACACTATGACTGGAAATATTGGAACGTATGTTTTATTTTTGTTTTAACAAGTAGTGTATTGTACATGGCTCCAGAAATGTTAACTCACAAAGTGAGCCAGGATCAACTCTTCAAGGTTGACGTGTATAGTTTTGGTATCATCATGTATGAAACCTTTTTCGAAAAGTTACCTTTCCAAGGCGAGAATAACCAAATGGATAGTATTGTGACATTAGGTATGCGAGTTGTTAATAATGAGCGACCTTTTGTTCCTGACATAAATGTCAGCGATGCAGAAAAATTATACTTGGAGACTATGAAAGCATGTTGGAGTGCAAATCCAATTGATAGACCAACATTTACTGATGTATTCTCACAATTTGAAGAAATTTTATCAATGAGTAATTAGAATAATAAACCAAAGCCTCCACGTGAGAGTTTGGGATAAGAGTTCAAAATATTGTCATAAAGTTGAGGTAGTGTTAAATCCCACCCTCGTTCACCAACTGGCATACACTTTCTTCCTCTTGCTTTGTATTTTGATTCCTGCTCGAGAATAAAAGCGAAAAACTCATCAACTAACGCTTCAGTGTCATCACCGGTAATGTACGTTTCGATTTCACTTCGTAACGAATTTAACAAGCAAACAAACAACTTCCATGACATATCTTTATCGTCACCGTCTTCACCATCCAAATCGCCTAACAATGACTCCAAAACATCTCTCAACTTGTTCAATTCTATAAATTGTTCCAGTACAAAATTGCTCAAATCTTTGCAACATATCATCCATGCAATAATTGGTGCTAGTTTCTGTGCACCCCATGTTGTAAGATAATCAGCTCTATTGGCAAACTGTATTAGCGATTTAAAATTGGTGTGACATGGTAGTGAGAACGAGTACATACACACACTCAAAACTTTGAGGTTTGGGCATCGTAGAGCAATTTCTTGTGGTGTGATTAACAACGAGTCTTGTTTACCGTACTCACTCCTGACAATGTTACCCAAACTCAAACTATGCAAGTTTGGACAGTTGTCTAGTAGCGAGTAGACAGCATCATAGAATATGTTCTTGATAGTAAGGTGACGAATACTTTCCAATGGCTTGTTAACATGTATCGGTCGTTCCGTAAAGTATACATGTAGTGATGTAAGGTTTGGGAGGTCGGCAAGTGCCGCCATGTTCAGTATAGGTATATTTCCATGGTATACTCTTACATTAGGACAACAAGAAACTAGTTGCTCTACACTGAGTAAATCTGTTGCATGGTACGTATCTCTTCTCGTGTGGGTGAACTTTTCTAGTGATCCTCCAATTTGGTCCAATACAACAAGTACTTGATCTGGATCCAAAGACGTGACGATTTTAAGGTTTTTAACACCTTTTAGGCACGGATAACGCAAATTTGCGTTTCTTGGAAGTACAACCGATAGTATTATCAACGTTCTTAGTGCTTCGGTACAACTGTACTTTAACAAGTTATCCAACCAATGATATTTTGGTATTTGAGAGTCTGAATAGTATCTATCTTCTAGGGACACTTCAACATGATGCAAAGCTGTGCATGGTAAAAGGGTAGAGTTGTCGTTGTCGACTGAGAATAATGATACTGATTGTGGCATCCATATGACAAATTTTTCTATCGAGTCACACCAGCAACGAGTAATCTCTTCGAGTATAACATATTCCATTTTTGCACCATACTGTGACGATTTGTACAAGAACTGTTTTACCTTGGTTGCGCGAATAAACTCTATCATAACGTCTTGCGATACTTTGTGATAGGTACATGAAGCATCAAGTATTTCCAATTGTGTACAATGCGACAACGCTTGAAAAATAGAATCAGTAAGTGTTTCGATGTTGCACTTGAAATGTTTCATGTTGGGACTTGCACGGAGTAGCGAGAGTAAAAAATCAAGCTTGGAATACTTGCCACATGAAACAACGATTTTTTCTAGAGAAGTTGTCGGAGTATCTGTTTCTATTGTCGCATCATTATGTTCCAAATAGGACTTGGTGGTGCGGGTGTGATAGAATTTGAGTGAAATCTCTTGTAGTTGCTCGCATTTAGTTACGACTGGTAGTAGTCGTTCCAATGGAGGGAGATTGTACGAGTCTAGTTCCAGTGAGCATAAATTATCGCTTATTTCTGGGTACAGTAAAATACCCTTATAAATTAAGTCGTTCACGAATAAAGTGTGTTTGTATGCTACAATTCGTATCTTACTGAAACGGCAGTGTTTCATGAGTTCGAGAAGATGAAGCAATAGGTCTTCTTCTGACGTATCTTCCTTATCGTCGTCTTCAAATTTGTTGTTTCGCAGTACAATGGAAAAAACATCGTGTTCCCAAAACGAAGAGTCATGTACTCGTTCATAAAGACCCCAATTTAATTGTCCAAGTGTAACGAAGTAAAAGTATGTCGCTGATAAAACTGAAGACGACTGACTAGTACGCTGTGTTTCTATAATAAAGCGACCAATAGTGTGCAAAATTTCATCAGGTAGTTGGGAAAGCATTTGTTCTTGGTTTGCTAGCCGTTACAAATGTCAAACGCACACAACACATGAAAGAAGAACTGGTTAGTCGGAGTCCAACATTATTTTATAGCTAGTTTTGGATGCGTATACAATGAGTAACACCGCTTTTGTAAATAAATACTTGCGTAATTGATCCAGTGCTGTACGCAACGTCCAGCTCTGTGCATCACAGTTCTCATTATTGGTACGTTGCACAAGCGGAGATGGTGGACTGCATAGGTCTACAAATGGAAGATCCAACAGTGCACGTGAGGAGTTCAACATAGAAGACGATTAAGATCAGTTAGTACTTAACGATCAACTATTCTCAAAATCAAATAAGCAAGAAAATAAATTATGTTGCAACTTTACGTTTGTCAACCGTGTTTTACGCTCCAAAACAATGGTCATAAGTAAATCAGTACGAGTGCGGAGATAATGCATAATCCTATGCTACTTAAGGCGCAAAGATAATCACTCAGAGTATAATACAATGATTGTACTCGTTTTCTTGCTTCTCGTAGCAGGACAAGGTAAGATGAAGCAAATACAGTTTAACATTAAGCGACATTCGTGTTTGCACAGTCATGTGGAGCTGGAAAATTGTACGGAATAGGGTACAACACCTACGGACTTCTTGGCGATGGAACATCGTCTAGTCTACCTACTTGGAGTGCATCACCAGTTTCTATGACAGCGTATGGAAGTATTATCGACTACGCTGTTGGTGGTAATTTTACTATTATTATAAACTCTGCTGGCAAGCTTTGGGGATGGGGAGAAAACACTTGGGGTAGATCGTTTGTTATTCAACTCACATTTAATAGGCCAACTTGGAGACAATTCATATGCAAACAAACTCACACCAGTTGCTGTCGACTTGGGAGGTGTTGGAGCGTCGAAAGTCTTTTCTCAAGTCAAATGTGGCCCACAAACATGTATTGCACTTGCTACGGACAATACAATCGTCGGATGGGGTATGAACCAAGGACTAGGTTAGTTTTGATCTTGAGCAACTAATGTCATAGGCATACTTGGTGATAGTACAACATTTAAGTTTGGTAGACCAACATTATTGGCTAAAGGTGTAATTCCTGCAGCAGCATCTATTGCAAGTATAACGATGGGTGCTCACCATGCTATTGCGTTAACTGCAGACGGTGCAGGTATGTGTTACAAAATATACTCACAACAGTGTTTCCATGGGGAAAGAATGACAAATACCAATGTGGAGACAACACGAGTAACAGTTTTTATTTTGTTAACATTGTTAGTCATCAACAAATTAACTCCGATAGCGCTAATGAGTGGCAAAACTGTTCAAATAGTAGAAGCAGGAGGTCACTTTTCAATGGCATTAACTACAAGTATTCTTATTGCTCGCGTTAACTTTTAGGTAACCAATTGTACACATGGGGGAACTTGTACTGGGTAGCAGGTGCTCTTACGCCCGTTGGAGCAGGAGATGGTACTATTAACACGCTAAAAGTACCAACTCTTATATCATCGGGAATATCAGGAACAATTGTTGAAATGAAAGCGACCGTTTCTAATGCTATGGTATTAATGCAAGATGGAAACGTTTTCACATTAGGTTGGAACATTAATAACACAGTAAGTAACAGAATCGTCTTTGCTAATTCTCTAGATTGGCGATGGTACTACTACAACACGAGCATGGTTTACGAAAAACACTGTTTTGTCCACTGCGTTATTACCTGGCGAAACAGTTACAAATATTGGTATCGGCTATGGAAACGGAGCTGTTATGACAAATAAGAAACGAGCACTAGTTTGGGGAAGTAGCTCATGGGGACAAACAGGTGTTGGGATCAGTACGGCGATAAACTCTGCTACTTCAGCCGTGATCGCGAAACCCATAGAGATAATCATACCAGGAAAAAAGATAACGTCGTTTAGAATTAACGGTGGTTACGTGCCAGTAGTATTCTTCATGTTTTTGACGGATGGATGTGACTACCCTTTGCCAACATTATCCAAATCATATGCTGTGTGTCCAAACGCAGTATCGAATCAAATATACACTATGGGATATGGAAATGGTTACGCAGCTGGAGATGGTACAGCAACGCTCTATATAGCAACACCGAAGCTTGTACCTACCCCAAACAAGATATTTGTTGACGTTCAGTTTGGACTAAACTTTTACACGGCACTCACCAACACAGGCGAACTGTACTATTGGGGAACTTCTCCCGGTCTCGCTCTCGCAAGTATGTTTAGTTGATACGTAACTTAATATAGCATCACCTGTTCTAATGGACATGAGTAGTATAGTTACAGCAAAGAAATCGATTATTGATTTGGCATGTGGACAAACTGGATGTTTAGCAATTACAAGTGATGGTATTGCTGTCGGGTGGGGAAGTGACGGAGCAATGTTATCTTGTGGCTGGACAGGATCTAATCCTCGACCAACTCCTGGACCTACATTGTACAACTCTGCAATTTCAAGTTTGAGAATAATGACAAAGGTTGCTGTTGGATATCAACACTCTGTAGGATTAACAAACGATGGCTTGCTCTATGCTAGTGGTATCAATTCACATGGTGAGATTGGAGATGCAACAACTAGTATGGCTTACAATAATTGGTTAACTTTTTAGCTGTTAAATATGTTGCTGTACCTGTTTATACTGGAGGTGCTATTAGTGGAAAGACATTCCAACGCATATCGGCAGGAGGATACTACAGTATGGCACTTTCATCAGGTAAGTTACACAATTTTTCTTTTACATTGTAGATAATCAATTGTTTGGATGGGGAGGAGTACAGTACTACTCAACGTATTATTCACCAGGAGACGGTACTAGCGCGCATTCAAGTCAGCCAGTACTATTAAACTATTTTGGTGGTAAAACCATAAGTGATTTTAGCGCTAGCCACCAAAGTGCGGCTGTACTAACTAGCGATGGAGCATACTACAGTTTTGGTATTAATACTTATTTTGCAGTAAGTTGTTCTAAACATAGTAACACATGAAGAATGGAGCTCAAGTATATCGCAATGTTTTTGCACTTACACCGTATCCATTGAACTATCTTGCTCCTGATGAAATGATCATCGGCGTAGTACAATCTGCACTCAACAGCGGAATTAGGACAAATCAATTAAGATACTTGATGTTTGGTGATAACTCGTACAGTCAGATAGGACTAGGAGCAATCTCGCCTATTCTTTTTGCTCCATCTGAAGTAGTTATTCCCAACAAAAGAATAGCTTACGTTTCAAGAGATGTTGGTCTCGGCTCCAATCCTGCAACGTTAGTAATTACAGACGGGTGCACGTACTCAGGTCCAGCAATTTCGTTTGTTACGCTACCATGCAAACCAGGTCAGCTATATGCAGCAGGGTGTGGTTCTATGTACGGAATGGGAGATGGAACCACCGCAGACAGAGCATATTTCTCAGGCCCTATCGCACTACCTGCTGGTACTGGTTACACAGTTGAAATTGCTAACGCTGGAAACGACTATTTAGTGTTACAATCCACTGGTAAACTCTATGCATGGGGAAAGAACTCATATGGACACCTAGGTGATGGAACACTTACAGCAAGTGGTACTCCCAAAGCTGTTGATGTATCAACAAACTCTGCGTTGTATCAGAAATCTGTTGTCATGATTCGATGTGCACAGTACCATTGTATGGCACTTACAAGCGAAAATACACTAGTTGGCTGGGGATACGACAACTCAGGAGCATTGAGTTACGGTAGCACTGCTGTTAATCGTAACTATCCTATTGCTAGTCTCAAAGGATCAATTAGTTCTGCTTTGATTGCAGATGTTCAGGCTTTATCGTTGTTCTCTATGGTACTCACGGGTAAATATTTGTAGACAACTAACAATATGTTAGTTAATGGAAATGTATATGGTAGTGGTTGGAACACAGATGGAAGATTAGGCGATGGTTCTCTTACTAGCAAGAGCTTGTTTGTTGGAGTCTACATGGGCGGAGCAATGGCAGGTAAAAAGATAGCAAAAATCTCTGGAAACTCACTGATGACTATGGCCTTGGCGACAGGTAACATCATTATAATTCTCTAACTTTCCAGATAATAGTTTGTTCACATGGGGATATTTCTACAACTATATGATTAACAACTATTGGAATTCAGTTCCTGCATGTGACGGAACTGCATTGCAAAATATTAACACATTCCCTTATCGAAACCAGCCAGCACTAATAAGCGCGGCAACATTTGGAGGCAAGACTATTGTTGACTTTAGTTCTGGAATCAATACTGCGCATGTTTTGACCTCTGATGGAAAGATCTACAGATGTGGAGACAATACCAACTATCAGGTACAGCATTTTATTATTCTAATATCTAGTTCTACGATTCATCTACTTCAACAACAACCACTACGTCAACAAACGCTAGACCATACTTTAGTGACGTTACAGCGCCGTATAAATCAGTACTGAGAGTTTCAGAAAACTTGGATACAGTCTTTTCAAATAACTATGGAGCAGTAATCAAGTCTGATACTGGAAGGTATGACACATAAAATTTAATTAACAAAAAGATTCTATTTCTGGGGATACAACACCAAGGGAGAGACTGGTGGAGGTTTTGCTACGAATGCCTACGTGAATATGAGCGAAATTGCAGTGCCCAACAGAAAACTCCAGCTACTAGGAATATCAGCGTATCCAGCCTCGTGCTCCATGCATTTAACATTATCTGATGGTTGTGATTACACACCAAGTACAACCTCAGTATCATATACTTGTGCAGCCACAACAACGTACGGTTTTGGAAAGAACGATGGTGCACAGTGTGGTGATACTGTTACTATCACCAATCGTATTGCTCCAACGGTTATACCAAACCTTGCAACAGTTGCAAGTGGTGTTAACATCGTTGACCTTACTGTTGGTGGTAACTCAATCATTGTACTAGGATCGAACGGAAAACTTTATGGATGGGGAATCAATTCAAATGGTTAGATAAACACACTGTCCTAACAATTAGGTAATTTAGGTATTGGGACCACTACAACAAAAGAAGGACCTTCTGGTCCACTACAAGGTGTACTAAGTACCAGACAAGTTATTGATCTACCGGTAACGTGCGAACAGCACTGTTTGGCACTTACAAACGACAATAATATTGCTGGATGGGGACATAACTCTTACGGTATGTCCAACGATTAAATACTAACAGTAAAGGTCAACTAGGTGATGGTACGACAACCACTCCTCGCAATACACCAATTCTTACTAGTAAAGCTGCCATTGGCAATGCGATAATTACCAGCATTGCTCTTGGAGCTCAGTACTCATACTGTGTTGCTAGTGAGAAACTTTACTCGTGGGGTTGGAGTGATTTTGGCTTGGGTGATGGACCTGGTTCTGGTGCTGCCAAACCTTACGCATCACCGGTATACAGTGGCGGAGCGATAGCCGGAAAAAGAATGAAGAAAGTATACGCAAACTCGTATTTCGTCATAGCGCTAGATACCAACGAGGCTATGTATAGTTGGGGTAGACTTATTAGTGCAACAACAAGCATCACATACGGATTAGGTTCTATGACTAATACTGTACCAAATTACGCCAAGTTTCCAACTTTGATACCTAGTTTCTACTCTGGGAAAAAAGTAGCAGAAATTTCTATCACGTATTATAGTGCTTACGCTCTAATGACAGATGGAACATTGTACGGATTAGGAGATTCTTATTACACAATTGACAGTACTAGTAATGGCTTTTACGGAACATTCCAACTCATGACTTCAAGATTATCAAGCTATTTGGTAGCAGGAGAAAAAGTGACTGGAGTGTGCGGTGGTGTGAAGTCATTAGGTGTTCGTACGAGTAACGGAAGAGCCCTCATGATGGGTGATAACGCAAATGGTAACTTAGGTTTGAATACTGCAACAACACCAATAACTACTCCCACATCAGTCAAGATCTCTGGAGTAGAATCTACCTCAGTGGCTCTCTTGAAACTGTTACCTATCAATGGTAGTCCTTATGGAATACTAGTTACAGGAAGTTGTTCCTCTACTGTAACAACTAGTCCTCCAGCATCATCACCATGCTGCAATGCTTATGGAACGTTGGAATTAAATTACACTGCTAGCATAGCTGTCGGAAGTACAGGTTGGACAGGTACAGGATATGTCATAGGCTCAGGATCGCTACCTGCAGTCGTGACGTATGCAACACCATCACCTACACCCACACCTACACAAACTACCTCTACTGCAACACCTACAACCCAACCACCCACTACTACGAAGACGCCAACGACAACAGTAGCTACAGCAGTGCCTACAACTACAAAATCTCCAACAACTACGGCTAGTGTAATGACAACCGTTGCTCCAACAACACAACCAGCAACAACTGCAACTAATTCTCCAACAACAAGCCCTACCGCCATTGCTCCTACTACTGCAACTTCAGAACCAACCACTGTTGCGCTAACTACCACAGAAGCTCCTACTAATGCTCCGACTACTTCTTTGTCACCTACGACTACAGAAACACCAACAGCTCCTGAGCCCACTTCAACAACAGCGCCAACAACTGATCTTCTTACAACTGATGCGCCAACTACCACAGAAACTCCTACTACAGAACCTCCTACTACTGATGCTCAAACTACAACAGAAACACCCACACAACCAAGCACATCTGAAGAACCAACTACCACAAGTGAACCATCAACTGCTTCTCCAACTCCAGCGATACCATACCAACCGTTGAAAGTTTATTACATTGCAAACGTTGAATCATCACTGATCTCGATTGGTTCTGGATTCTCAACAAATGATGTCTACTTCAAACTTTCAAACAGTACTGATACAGTTATATTACAAGGTACATCTACACAAGATTCTACATCACAAATCTATGTAAACTTCCCGCTACTAGGATACAAGATTGAAGTATCAAATGACACAAGCTTTGACACAGTTGCTGCATCAACAACAGTCACAGAAATTCCATTCTATTATGATGTTTTCTCTCCAGTATTGTCAAAAGCAACTCTATCATGTTATGGTATCCTTGCCACAAATTCTTCAGTATGTGGTGGTGTTGGAACATGCTCTAGCGACGGTACCTGTAATTGTGGAAAACTATACAGTGGTCAAGAATGTGAAGAGTTTACATGCTTTGGAGTACCTCAATCAGATGCCAATGTTTGTAACAAAGCAGGAGTTTGTACCGCATTGGATACATGCTCGTGTACTGCAGGAAAATATGGATTAAATTGTAGATATCCTACTTGCTTTGGTCTACAAATGGAAGATCCAACAGTATGTAGTAGTCATGGTTTCTGCATAAACACTGATCAATGTTTGTGTTCATATGGATGGTCAGGACAGAATTGTAGCGTTCCAATATGCTACAATATTACTGCTAACAATCCTAATGTATGTTGGAAGAGAGGTGTTTGTACAGCACCTGACACTTGCGTTTGTACCTCACCATATAGCGGAAATCAATGCAAATCACCTGCCATGAGCATATCCAGTGTTTCACCATCACCTGTTATCAACTACTCACAGAACCTGACAATTAGCGGTTCTGGATTTGTTCAAACCACAGGAGTAATATCATGCCGATTGTGGAAACCAGATGGTCAACAATTTGATACAGTAGAGGCTACCTTGAACTCAGATACTAGTCTATCATGTCCTGTTAGAATTGATGCGACAACAAACGATGTAATTAATGTGCAGTTAGTTCGTGTTGGTGCATCACAAGATGATTCTGATCCAAGTAATACTGATACGTTTGTTGTCATCAATTCTGTACTAGCGAGTACTGATTGTGGACAAGTACCAGGATCAATAGGATGTCCTGATGTTACAATTACTGATGATGGTAATATGATTGTTGCAACAGCGTTAGAAGAGGGACGTAGATCACTTCAGTCAACTGCAAAGAGTAACATATACAATATGCAAGGATATGTTGATTTTAGTATCAAAACATTGACTGCTACTCATGGTTCACCACTAGAATTTTGGTTCTTTGACGAGGTATCTACTCAGTCGACGTACACTTCATTGGAAGTGGGAAACAAGATCTCACTGTTCTATGATACTGTTGGAGGTGGATCATATTTCGATCGCGTGCAAGAAAAGTGCAACTTTGACGTGAACACCAAGTATAGATTGATTTTGAAACTATACCACGTCGATAGCCTGAACATTATCAATGCCACTCTATATACTATGCCTAATTACTCACAAGTATGTTCCGTGGAGCAGTATCCTCGATCTTTCGATGCCAAATCATTCTTTGCACGAAACTACTCAATGGTACTATCAGCAAGTAGTAATTCAGAGCAACAAGCGTCGGCAGGTGATGTTACAGCATCATCTGTAGAGCTAGCAGTTGATGTGATGGTATTGGAATGTCAACCAGGAAAATGTAAGACAGCATCAGCACCTATAACGATCATCTCTGCGCCACCTGCAGAGTTCCCATGGCTAGCAGTTGTTGTACCTACTATCATTATCATTATAATCATCGTTCTTGCCATTGCAGCAATTATAATTGGTGTATGTGTGTATTACCAAATGAGAAAAAATGTTTATGTAAATGAAGAAATGTATATTGAGGAAGAAAATATTGATGATGAAGCAGAGGAATTTAATATAGAAGATGACTCTGAACGATTAGATTTTGATGATCAACTATTCTTAAAACAAAAGTAAATACATCTTGGAAGTTTGAATAAGATTATTTAACTGCTATTAAAACTGAGAATTTACTCGCTGTAGTGCTTTTCCTTGCATTGCTTAATGTTAAGTACTTTGCTGGTTCTGCAAACCAGTTCTTATATTAGCAATCCTCTTTACCTATTTTGTGCAAAGGCCCCGCTGCTGTTTCAGGAGTCACCTGTAATTTCTTCATAAAAGCTCTGTTTGATCACCATGAGGAGTCATAGTTTTATTAATACATCTTTCTCTTGTAATAAATAGCGTACGCAAAGCCACCATCACAACAACAAACAAATGAAACAAATCAAAGACATATTGGCACTCAAGAAATCAAATTCACTAATTGTAGTGTACCCTGATAGCAAACTACTCGAAATTGTAGACAGAATGATGTATAATAATGTACACCACGTAGTCATTGTTGAGAGAGATACAGAGAAAGAGATTGACGGCATCAAATCGCCCGGTCGTATAGTTGGCATGGTTTCATACAGAGATTTATCCCTTGCGTTGAATACTTCGATGCTGTCCAAAGATGTAGAAGCACCACCACTAGACCAAGTGTTTGGAGAGTTTATCAAACAATTGGACGAGAACAAAGTCGACCAAATTATGAATACCCACGTTTACTGCAAAGATGCAGAAGCGTCAGCTCAAGAAGTCATCCGTACAATGAAGTCGCTCGACATTAATTCAATACCGGTTGTCGCCAAAGATACCAAGTACTTTATCGGTATGGTAACAAAATCAGACATGATGGACTTGCTTTTGGACTACATCACAAAAGAAGACTCCAAAGTTGTTGGCACAGCATAAATGCAATTTTTTGATGAACTATTGATTTGTATTCTGTACTTGTTCCATGTTCACCAACAATGTGTTCAAACAATCATCGATGACATGTACAACTTTCTCTCCAAGTGCCTCGTCTTGAAGTGACCAACTAATACGTATGCATTTTGTCTTCACTGGCTGTTCTTCAAACATTTCTTCAATCAAATCTGGTTTAATTTCTATTGACGTATTATTTGCGACTATTTGCATAGTGTTTTGGTCATAGTTGAACTTTCTCTCAAAATTTCTAAATTGTTAGTGTAACAAATAAATTCATACTTGTTAAGTGATTCTTGTATAATTTCCAACAAACGATCATATTGAGAATACAATTGAGTTGGTACACTACGTAACGTCGAGAAAGACATGTTATGGTGTCGCAATCCCAACTCTGACGCAGCTTCACTTGGTTCCATTAACAACGGCGCAGTCTAATCATTAGTCAAACAACGCTCCACTTACACCATCATTTTTCGAAACTAGAATGCCAACTACACTTTTTGACTTTTTGTTTGGTTCTCCATGATCATCTGCCAAAAAACTTCTTTTCAATAAATTTCTACTCATGTTCACATCTACTGTCGTTTCTACAGGAATATCAACTGTACATCCATTCGCAGGAGCAAAACATTTGATCTTGAAATCTTTTTCGACCTTGTTTTTGAAGAATTCCATTTTGATTGCTTCTCC
>JAESGV010000463.1_pt1 | contig 17991 bp, 18 predicted proteins | sample 9269781 | NCBI WGS metagenome assembly JAESGV01 (sample SAMN15741586, study PRJNA653496) | algae metagenome | isolation source: Tildeniella torsiva UHER 1998/13D and co-occurring heterotrophs from... | place: Slovakia: Slovak Paradise National Park, Hrabusice, Kosice Region | collected 2000-01-01 | reverse complement strand
ATAACATTATTATAACAGTTTACTATAGGTTTCTATTAGTATCTAGCTAGTTGGCAGCCTTTTTGAATTATTTGATTGGTTATAAAAGAAAATGTATATATATACTTTTTAATATTTAATATATGTTTAAAATTGTATATTAATCATATTATAAATTTATAAAACATAAAAAAGCAATATTTTACATATTTATGTTACTTTTCAGTTTTTTTAATATTTAACACTATTATAACTATCAGGATACCAATGGAAACCAGAATATTATTGCTTAATATACTTACATATTAAGTATATAACATTAATATACTAGTTTGATATAGGTTTCCATTGGTATCCAGTGAGTTAATATATTTTTAAAGTTATTTAATTGTTTAAAAAAAGAGATATTTTCGCTTTTTTATATTTTTTAAATATAATATATAATTAAAATAGGATATTAAATATATTATAATTTTAAAAAACATAAAAAAGTCAAAATTCGTTATATTTATGTTATTTTTCTATTTTATAATATATAATACTATTATAACTATCAAGATACTAATAGAAACCAAAATATCACTTTTTTATACACTTATATAGTAAGCATATAACATTATTATAACAGTTTACTATAGGTTTCTATTAGTATCTAGCTAGTTGGCAGCCTTTTTGAATTATTTGATTGGTTCAAAAAGCCTGCCAACTACCCAAAAAAATTCTTTTTTTTTATTCTTTTTGCATTTTTATCTAATATTAATTATAAAAAATAATAATATACCCATTTTTAAATGAATAATTATAATTAAATTTAAAATATATTAATAATAATATATTTATTATATTTAAGTTTATATAAATAACAATAATTAAAAAGATAAAAAAAAATTTAAATTTAAAAAGCTTATTAATAATTTTAAAAGTTATAACTTAAATAGATATATAAATTATTTTTAATCTCTTTTTTTAAAAGAGTTTTAAACATTATTATAACATTTATTTAAGTATATATTTCTTTTATTAATATAATAATAACTTAATCTTTTTTATCTTTGTTAATTTATATATACAAGTTAGCAATATAAGTTAGTTTATTAATTTATTATTACTTATACAAATAAAAACTTTTATATAGATGTTTACAACCTGAAATAATAAATATAATAATATTATTAAGGTTTCAAATAAGTAATTATTTACAATAAAAATGTTTTTTCTTATTGATAAGTTAAATGTATAAACTTTGTATAAGCTATTATTATAATGGTTTTTATTTTTCTTTTAAAAGTTTAAAAGTGTATACTTTATATATTACACTTAAAATATATATTCAAACAATATGTTTTCTATTAATTAAAAATCTTAATATTTAATAGTTAAATTTAAAATAAATAATTTTAAAATATATTTAAATATGCTTTTTAAAAATTATATAAAAACTTAAAAAGTTATCAAAGATTATTATAAAAATTATAATCTTTATTATAAAACTGCAAAATAGAGAATAATGATGATATAAGTATATTAAACTTTTATAAGTTAGATAAAGATAAAAGAAAAAAAAACCTATATAATTAATAGCTTAAATTAAAAAGTCTTTTGCAGATAATAATAATATTAATGTTAACAAAGTAAAAAAAATTTGTAAAAGATAAAAAACTATGGTTAATAAAAACTAATATCAATAAAAATTTAAAAAGTAAAAGTTAAATATAAAAATATAATATTTTTTATATTTTATTATATTTTTATTAAAACTTATTCAATAAAATCTTTATGTTTATATTTAATTTATATTATAAAATATTAGTTTTTAATTAACATATATCTTAACCAATACTTAAACATAAATTAAAGATTTATATAATAACATTAGTAAATAAACCTTATTTTTAAAAAGTTACATTACACAATATATTATTTATATAAAATTAATTAATAAAATTAATAAAATATTAAAAAGCTATTTAATTGTTATACTTAACAGATAAAAAAATACTATTATAACTGAAATAAGTGGTAATTTAGATATAATTTATATATTAAAATTAAAGTTGTACTAAAAATATATTTAAATATATATTTATTATTTTTAGAAGATTTTTGAATTTTTTTTAGTATTTAGCTAATCTTCACTTAGTTTATATTTTGGTTTCATTCTCAGTGGTTCATCACTAGCTACCACATATACACCGTTTTCTTTTAGCTGTTCAACTTTTGTAAGAGCTATAATACTTTCAGAGGTTGTATAAAAGAGTTGTGTGACAGTTCTGTTTGCTTGCTTTGAAACAGCATCAAGCACGTTTTTCCAACACTTCAAATCTTTATCATCAAGGGTCAGTTCAACTACTAGAGGAATTAGTCGTTCTTTTACAGGTATTATAACGGTAATCTCCAAACATGATGGTGCGTGTATGAAAATATTATCTCTATATAAGGTATCTTGATCTATTGCATAAACAGTGCCTTTAAATGTAAGAGCAGAAACTGTAACTTACATAACATTGTATGGTCATTAATGTTACTACACAACTTTTGTGAGGTTTTGTTAGCTAACATTGATTTAACAACATCAATAATGACTGGGTCTTGGAACAAAAGCTCCATGTTGGATTCATCAATATTAATCAGTAGCGCTTTGTCATCCATTGTCTCATAGGGAAATTTAACTGATGTGGCGCGAGTAGGGAATACACAGTCGATTAACAGAGTCATTTCCGTAGTATCTGCAGCAAGCATTTCATTTTGTTTTCGTTTTTTGCCGCTATATTTTGTCGCCTGCTTCTTATTACGTAGATATTTTGTTACCACGCTTGTGTCTGCGCTTATAGTATCGTCTGCTAGTGCATTACGCTCTGGAACTAACTTGCATGACACATGCATTGAAAAATTTGTCTCTTCTACAACAGCTACTCCAATAACATCAGGTCCCATCATTTCATCTCCAATATACATCTCTCCGTTTGCGTTACCTTTGACCAGTGCATCATAGCAATCAATGCTGGACCTGTTGTTGAAAACCGAGTCAGTGTGTCTATGAGTTGAGAGCTTGTGAAATTGCATTTGCTCTAGCTGTGGTGGAACTGCATCAACCTCTCCTAATCTGTTATAAACAGTAATTTTGGAAAGTAAAGTCTGTATAATGTCCTTCTGCATCAACGCAGCTGCCACAAGTCGCTCAAAAGCTTGACCTTTCGCACTGGTGAGGTACATTTCTGGAAGACAATTCATGTATTCCCTCATTACAGTATACTTTGTTTCAGTGACAACATGCTCGCTAATGTATCTATGAACCACAGTGCATGTCAGAGGCTCTTTGATTAGAAAGGCAAAATCTGATGAATTCTTAATCTTTCTAATGTGACAGATTCCTGATTCGAGAAGATCAAAACGTTGTTCAGTTCTTTCAGTGTCAGCTAGTATGATCACTGATTTGTCTGTAGCAATTGCAATGAGGAGTCGTTTCAACACATTGTACACCTCATTGTGGTAGTGTGCATAGTACCGTTCCAACAATATCTTAACCGACCTGCAATGGTTCTCAAACGACTCTGTAATAGCACTGCGTAACATTTTTGCTTTGTCTGACGACTGGTTCGCTTTTCGTGCTAGTATCTGTACCGTCATGCCGGTTAGTCGTGGTCTGCCCTCCAGTTTTTTCATTTCAACTGACTCCTTCACTTGTTCGCAGCCAGTCAAATCCAAACGCTCACTCAAATACTCCCATGCGTCTTCTATCGTGAAGTACGGAAAATCATCAATTATGTTTAGGTTATTTCTAACCAAACTTGGTAAGACTTCTTGATTCCTTAATATGAAACTAGTACCTGCAAACCCTACGAATCCGTAACTGCGATCTGCTATTTCGTATATTGCATAACTTACTCCACCTAGCAGTGATCGTTTCTCTTTTTCAAAGTAAAAGCTAATTGTTAGTTTAGTACAATGTAACGTACAAGTCTGTAAATAGTTCATAAAGTACTTGCGCTTCATCAAAAGCAAATCCAAACCCTGTAGAGATTCCAGTCTTTTTTGAAATTTGTTGAATTACGCTTCTATGAATAGACTTCCATGCCTCGCATTGTTGTAGATAGTCTTGATTTTCAAATGTCAACAACCTTCGACATGCATCGTAGCACTCTTTATAGTACATGGACTGACCACCCAATTGACTGTAGAGAAACTCACTAGGAGTGTAGTCTTCGTAATAATCTAGTAAATGAAGTAAACACATCCATTTCACAGTTATCCAGCGAATGATTACAGAAATCCCTGCATTGTTCCTATCAGTACAGGTCTTGAAAACGACTTTTTTCAATCTTTCTAACTCGGTTTTGAGGCAGTCCACATATCGATCGACTTCTTGATAAATCTGTGCTGCCGTGTTATAGAGCGTGTATGTTTTTCTACAAGTGCGAAGCAATGAATATGTCTTGCCTGCGCCACTTACGCCAATAAAAACTCTATTTAGTGGTCTCTCTTGCGTAGCGTTAGTCCAATAGTTCTCTTCTTTCTTGTCTATATCTGTTACAAATACTTCCATCGCCATATCTATCCCTCCATAATTTTGCACAAACTCTACACCTCGCTTATAAAAAGGTCCAAGCATTTGCTTATGGGTTTCAGCGTTGAGAACATTAACACCTCGTCTGTTCAAGTGTTCCTGTTGGCTAATTTGTTCTACAAACTGTTCGATTATCTTTGGGTCTTCTATCAACGGCTGCATCATGTTTGCGTCGTTGCGGTTTAATTAAGAAATTCTCCTCATTACAATAATAACAACAACTATGCGTCAACAATCTCACTGGTATGTTTTCCACATTGCAAAGAAAAATAACGGCAGCGAAACACAAACAACGGGCAGTTGGATCATTATTGTTGCATTTTTAGAGGGGAAAATGAGAGTGGTTAAGTAGACCATTGAAACTCATTTACTTGGCTCTCCCTTTAGTTCCCAACTATGCTCATGATAAAACGCCACATTATTTTCCAACCGAGGATCTTTTGTATTGATGACGTTCTTCAGTACCATGGGATGACTGTGCTCCCATGCAACTTCACCATGTCTACTACACTCAAATCTCTTACCATACATACCAAAAGAAAACCAAGGAATAGATGTTTTCAATGGATCCAGAGATGCAATCGAATTCCTTTCACCTTGTGCACATAATCTACACTTTGGCGATACTTGTGGTACCTCTCCTCCTCCTCTTGCATGTTCGTGTGCTTTACATTCTATACTGTTTGGTGCTCTATGCTCTGGATGTTTTTTAACATTTTTTCTATTACATTTGTGACCACAATATTTGCACTCGTAGAAACAAGGATAGTAAATACCATCAGCACGATCTATTTCCAACGTGGATGGTGTTTTGTTTTGTACCCATGTTAATCTGGACCAAATCTCTTGTGGTGAGATTGTATTTTCTCCTTCACGTTTTGGTCTTTGAACTTCGTTCAACTCGTATTTCAACTCTTGAACATTTAATCTCAAACCTTGATCATTGGGTGGTAAATTATCCATCGAATACAAAATCATGTAATCAAAGAATAACTTGAATGGAAATCTGCCACTGGGAAAGAATTTCAATAAATTCTTTTTTTCACGAACGGGACGACTTGTACGTTGTTGAAACACTATCAAGTAGGGTCTTCGGTCATGATCAAGTTCTGGGTACTCTTCATTAATTACACTTTCTAGTCGTGCCATTTCTTTAAATTGCAAAGAGGACAACTCTGCATGTGAATTTAAAACAACGACATTGGCAACGCGCATCAAACGTAATAGTAAAAAATCACCTTTTGAAATATTCGCGTCGCCTGGTCCATGCATGCCTTCGGTATCAAGAATTAGTAGACCAACGTTTTTCTCAGTTTTGACGTGTTCTGTAACAGTGTCATCACTATAGTCTGGAATATCCACTGCAGTACTTTTGTTTTTGTGGTGTGGCAAAAGTATCGCTTTTATGCCGAGTGTACAGTGTCCATCAGTGTCTGACGTTTCTAGTTCAACACCTTGGAGTTGTTCTTTGTACAACTCATTTATAAGCGTGCTTTTACCTTGACCATAACCTCCTGCGACTGCTATAACGAAAACTTCACTGTAACCACGCATAAAATGATTCCATTCGTCTTTGGTTGGAATAAGTTTGAGTTGGTCGTCTATTAAATCGATTTTTCGAACAAGGTTGTGTTTTGATTCTGCGTGGTGGGTAAAAGTATTTCGTGCGTAGTATGCTGAAGCACCAGCGAGACCAATGCCTAAACTGGTAACACTTCGTCGTATCGTTCTGGAAGACCAAAGTTTGTGCATATTTTTTTTACAAAGAACTGTACAAAAAAAAGGATGTCTGACTAATTCGAAGATTGAATTTAGACTACTGCTGAACACAGCTTGTCTTTCGCTTTACTGTGGTTGGTACTATAATTACATTCTCATTAGGAATTTCTATGGAACTACAGTAACTTTCTACCATTTCCTCTATCAATTTCGCTACTAGTATATGCGTTTGATTAACTACTGTTTCCAAAAAATCGTTAATGTTACACTCGCCGTCGGTATTTTTAGCGTATTGAATAGTCTCTTGTACCATTCCGTTTTTCATTCTAATCAATTCTTGTCGCCTTCGTTCCAACTGTTGTAGGTCATGTTCTGTTGATTTCGGGTACCGAGCTACTACAGAAGCTAAAAACTTTTCACTTTCCATGTTCAAATAGTTTATATTCGTTTCCATAGGTGTTGTCTTTTTAGCTATAGGTGTGCGAGCAAACATTGAGTTGCTTCGAGGTGGTCTAATAGCACGTGGTGCTATACGCAATACCATGACTTCTTCCATTGTTTTCTGTTGTTTTGTTTAGGAACTTCTTTCTATCGAAATTTCCCAAAAAGAATAGACGAGAAGTGAGATACCTACTCAAACGAGTAAAGAGATAGCCCTAGTGCAGCTGCAATAAAGGTTCTAATTTGAGCAAAAAGACACGCTGTATTAAAGCTTTGACAGCTTTTGCCTCTTACTCGTAAAGTCCAACAGTACACGACCTGTAGCTTGTCTTGACAGTAACAATAAAGAAGCATCTAATACTTGCTCAGCTGGATAAACTTTGGAAATAAATGGTTCCAACTTTCCTTGTTCGAGTAATCCAAATAACTCTTTTACCGAACTAGATTGTTAATTGAAATGAAAATACATACTCCATAATTGTTTTTGGTTCTTTTTGCATGTGTGAACCCCAGTAAACTCCAATAACTGCACAGTTCTTGACTAGTAAAATATTAGCAGGGATGGATGGAATGGGACCACTTGCGTATCCAATAGTTAATAGCTTTCCTCCCCATGCAATACACTTCAATGATTGTGTTGTGAAATCTCCACCAACTGGATCATAAATCACGTTTACTCCTTTTCCATTTGTTATTTTCAATACTTGTTTGAACCAATCTTTTTCGGAATAATTGATAACATGGTCTGCACCTCCCACTTTGCTCACGGTTTGGCACTTTTCATCACTAGAAGCGCATCCAATAACTGTGCACTTTTTTAATTTGGCGAGTTGTACAGCGGCCAATCCAACACCACCTGAAGCACCCAATACAAGTACTGTATCACTTGGTTTTAAATTACCATAACGTTCGTGGTAAAGCGCAACATGACTGGTGGAATAGCCGACTATCAAACTTGCGGCCTGGCGCATAACGTGATCAGGAACTGTGGTTTTGGAGAATGGAATGCATTCTTTTGGAGTAACATCAACAAAAGTCTGCCATCCGTTACTACCTCCAAGTACGATAACACATGCTCCAACATTGAGGTTTTTAACATTTTGACCTACTTGTTCTATTTGGCCGGCAACTTCCATACCAGGTACGAATGGTGTTGGTAGTTTTACTTGGTACTTATTGCCCAGCATCAAAACGTCTGCAAAATTCATGCATGCATAGTGAACACGAACACGCACTTTGTTATTGTCTAGTGGGCCTGGTTGTGAGTTAGATATTTCTAGCGATTTTGAAGTCGGAGGGAAGTCATGTGCAACGCAGGTGATCTTGATTGTTTGGTCCATATTTTTGTAAACGAGAACCTTTATTGCTGTTGGATAGCTTACTGTTTTGCTTGTATGACATTGAACTTAGCGAACCATGGCAGAGTATTTGTCTCGAAATTGGTTTCTGTTCGTTGTCAACCAAGACTGAGCTACTGTTCAAAAACATGTCACAGCGGCCAGTACAACCAGATGGCCTATACCCTATGAGGATGATGCATCAACAAGCCCAAGCTCAAAACGAGCAAGAACGTTGGAAGCGTCAACAGCAACAGCAGCAATCAAGAGCAAATCAAAACGAAGTAGACCCATTCGATGACCCATTCACTCCTCCTGGAAACAAGAAGGGAAACAACGACTTTTCACTAGATGAGTTTGAATCCCAGCTGAATAACTTATCATTGCAAAAACAGAATATCCAAACTATCAAGTACGAGCACGGACGACAACAAATAGAGAAGCAATTTTACCAGCCACCAATATCACCTTCTCACAGTCAACAGGGATTTTCTACATTAGTAGTAGATGATTTCCTGAGCGCTTTTGATGCGCCGAAAGTTCCTCAACAGAGAAACTTACCTCCCCCACCTCAAAGAGATACTCCTCCGAGAAGACAAGAAGAAGAGTACTCACGAAGTAATCAATCTAGACAAAACGAGCCACGATATGAACAACGGGCTCCTCAGCAAAGAAACGAGAGACGAGATGAATATGACGATAGAAGAGAAAAACGAGATTGGGAAGATAGAAGAGACGATAGACGTGATGACAGGATTTCTAGAAGAAATGATAATCGTTATCAAGATGAAGATGACTATTATGATAAAAGAGGACCTAGAAAAGTATCTAGTCCAATCAGTCCCAAGTATGAGCAACATGAAGACGAGGAAGCTGATTACCGTAGAAAAGACGATAGGTATGATACGAAGAAGAGAACACCATCCAAGAAAAATTACGATGATGAAGAAGATTACTACAGCAAACCAAAACAACCAACAAAAGGGAAGTACTCAGATGATGAAGAAGCCGAAAGAAATGCTGAAAAACCGAAAAAGAAACTGCTAGTTAAGACCACTGGAAAGTCAGGTAGTGTTCGGCAGGTAACAGTATTCGAACTAGGAGAAGGTGATGAAGAAGGCAAGCAACTATATAGGGCTCACATCTCACTCGATCCTCTCAAGATTGAAATAGATGGAACCAATGGAAAGTTACTTTTCTCGATTAAGCAGAAGCTACTCACAATTCATCCTACTTTCCACGTAAAAATAGGAGCTATGAAAGTGGCTAGTTGTACGCAAAGGTTCAAAGTTAATTCCAAAAAGTTCAATTATGAACTATTAGAGCAAAAAGATGTTTTGAAAATGGTTGGAGAGTATGGACATCACTGGAGTATTAAACGACGAGAAATGAGAGTAGCTACATTGTGGTCCAAACAAGCGAGCACAATCATCATTGACATTCAGAAGCCAAAAGACGAAGTGCATGTTATTGCGCTCTGTATGATTATGCTACAACAAATGTACCTTGGCGTAATGAGCCAATCCAAAACAACTCACAATTTCAGCAAATAAAACAAAGTTTTGAACACAAGTTGTCCCATAAACAAAACAGCACTAACACAACCAGGTTCAGTGACCGACATCTCGTGAAGGTCGGTACATACTTAATTGACAAACACCAACACTCAATCTATTCTAGCAAGTAAAAGACGCTGAAGTGATACTGTTTGTTGTGATAACAAGCTATTAGTACGTCGCGCGTCCAAGTTCAAAATGTAAACGCATATGCAACGTTATTGAAGCAATAATTTATACTTTATTTTTTCGCAACGAAGCAACCTTACTGAAACATGTCCATACGAACACATAAGCGTCTAGTTCAAATGCCGCTAATACTTCCAAGAGTGGAACGAGTAATGACAAAACGATTGACGCGTTAACGTTGTGGAAAGCAACGCCAATAGCGATGGAATATACAATAGGACCAAAAATAATTCTCAAAACTGAAACAACCATGTACTTGGTTGTCGTTTCTGTTCCGGCACGAAGCCCACCACGGTGAAAATTGGCAACGTAAAATATGAAGAGCAACGATAATCCACAAGCCACCAAACAAGTATTAAACGTGACGGAGCTCACTATTAATGTTCTATACTTGCCGAGTAAATCCGACGCAAAGGGAATCAACGATACTAAACTGAGGAACACAATATTCGCGAATAAAAAGATACGATTTGTCTTGACAACTGGCCTCAATACGTAAATATGTAACTTCCACAAAGTTCCTGTCTTATATATGGTTAGTTTTAAGAATTATACTTACCAATATTACAGAAATGACGAAAGCTGCATAGAGCGGCCAAACCTCCAAAATTTTGTCTCCCAGTACTTTATCTGAATCTTCTTCTCCTGGACTATGTTCAGGTGCGTGCATTTTCAAAACCAAAATTGTTATGACTATTGCAAATACTGCATCGCTAAATCCTTTGATTCTTTCCATCACCAAATCGTGGAACTGTGTTGAAAATACGAATGGTTCATTTTCTTTGCTAATAGTAGTTGTTATCGAATCTCCATTTGTAACAGTTGTTACAGTGAGTTGTACTTTTGGTTCATCATCACTTGCATCACCACTTTCATTATTTACAACTGAAATCGTTTCATGCGTTATAATTGTATCGTCAACTTGTGTACTCACTACTGTTGTTTTTACATCTTCTACGACAATTGCAACATCTCCTGTTTGTTCACCATCACCATTGACTGTCAAATATTGTTCTTGTTTCACTTCTTTAACCTTTTCTGCGTGTTCTTTTTGTTCCTCTTCTGCGTGATTGATTGCACTTGGATTTGGTTCTTCCTCATGTAGATTTGGTTTTGATTTTGATTTCCCTTTGAATAATCTCTTTATGTGGTGACCTGCTATGTATCCGTATTCAAAGATATCGAATCCAAAGTTTGAAAGCATGAAAACGATTGGTACTACACCACTGATAATTAAACTTGCTAGTGTACTCGCTGGAGCAATAGCAAAACCGATGCAATACACGATTGGTGAGAACGCAAATCTAGCAGTAACGATACGAATCGCACGAATGGGTAAATCACGTTCATCATGAACAAATCTTCTTTTGTATACACTATACAGCCAAATCATGAGCATAGTGAAACTGATCAAGAACAGAATTCCATTGTATAGCATGGATGAAATGATTTGATACGGCCATGACCGTACTATCGAAATAACCCACGGTAACACGCTGATAAACATCATCAAAAAGATATTTGAAAAGGCAATAACCGAGTCACTAGACTGTATAACTGCGAATGTGTATACGTGTGCTGTCCAAAATACAGCCATGTAAACGGCAACAACTAAATAGGTAACTAGATCTTTCCACGTTCCTAAAACCATGTGCGTTATTTCTATTGGGCTTGCTCCCTTTGCGTCAGGCACTACGAAGTTAGATATGTCAGATATTTACGTACCATGTAGTTCAAGTACTAACAGTGTTAACACAACTGCTAATACACCATCACTTATAAATTTGATTCTATTAATATCGACAATATCCTTAAACACCTTTTCTACAGTGCTTGCTTTTTCTTCTGGTTTCACTGCTTGTAATTTTGCTTGTTCATCATATCTTTGTACTATATAGTTTTGCAAGAGCGATTGCATCTCTGCTGTTTCAATTTCTTTTTTCTCTTCTTCATCATCTGCGATGCCTGGATCGCTTGTGAATGTGTTAACTGGACCTAGGAAAGGCATGCGTGTGTTGTTTGTTTTGCGTTCAAAGTTTTCGCTATTTCTATTTCTGAATTCTGGTTCTAAAAACAGTTGAGCTAAGTTGCTGAAGTCTGAAAGCTGACGAAATCAAAGAGCTAAGTGGTATTCATTAAATTTATTTATAACTGTAAAACGATTTTGTTACCATGCCGAGGGTACGCATTTGAAATTCCAATGATATCCGTAATCCAACTATATCTTTGGTAACACTTCAAGTTTTATTTGCCCTTGTGGTTTTGGTTTCATGTAGAGTTTGGGAGTAGTATTTTTCAATTCGCCATCTACGTCTTTTGTATATTCTATACCGCTAGTTACTCGTTCTTCCCAATTTTGTTTATACTTTGAGAATAACACGAAAGCTGCGACTACGCCAGGTATCCATCCAAAAATCGTTAACGAAAATAGAATGAGAAAGTTGATAATGAAGCTTAGTATTCGTTCGAATGGTCCTAGGAACAGCGCTCTTAAATAATTTACGAATCCTAGTGCATGTTTTTCGAATGGGTCGCCAGATGTAAAAAACGCTATAAGTGGAGGGCACACAAAGCATGTGAGCACTCCCATAGTCATGAAGAAAAATGATGGTCTAACTGCTATAGATGTTTCGACTAACGTTAGCTGCTCTGACGGAGGTCTGGTTCTCATAATTTGTTTGAAAATTTGTTCGTACTACGGTGACCCTTTTTCATAAACCTAATGTAGAAACTGGCAAAAGATAATGGGCTTTTGAATCTGAGTTACTAAATGAGATTTGTTACATGATATCTGTTGCTGAAATAATAGCAGAGATCTGGTACTAACGCTGGACAAAATGCTCGTTGCGATAGAACCAACCGTTACAGCAAATTCTTGTTGTTCTAACATGGTTTTTGTGGCTCTTCACTAATTGTTTGAAATGCATCGCAGTATAGCATCGTGGTACTGTCTTTAGTGTTTTGAGTCGTCAAACATTGCAAAAAAATGGACGCGTTTCGCAGACACGACAATATAGAAAAACGTTCACTCCTGCGTGCAGTTCAACGCTTCTATGTTCGCAGAATCACAGCTATCAAACTCGTTGCAACAATCATCCTATTCACAGTTTTTATTGGTATAATGCTTCTTATATTGATTCAACTGTCAATTCCAAGAGAATTACCAACTCCGACCATGGCCATAATTAACTGTAATATTTGGACAGCCGATTCCAAGAATCCACACGCAGAATCGATCGCCGTGCAAGATAGAAAAATAATATTTGTCGGAAAAACAGAAACCTTTCACAAACAATTTTTAATTTCAAACGCAACACAGTTAATAGACTGTTCCAAGAATGAAAAGTACAAACTGATAACACCTGGATTCATAGACTCTCACGCACACATTTTATCAGGTGCTACTCTTGTTTCAGGAGTCAATTTACGAGATGTAAAGTCAAAAGAAGAGTTCAGAACGCGACTTAGTGATTATGTTCGCGAACGTTGGTTACTATCAAATGAATGGGTTTTAGGAGGAAGGTGGAATCAAATGACATGGAATGGAACAGAACCAGATAAATCATGGATAGATGATATCATACCCAACAACCCTGCCTACTTGAGAAGAGAAGATGGTCACATGTCACTCGTAAACCAAGTCGCGTTAGATCGTGCAAAAATCACAAGCAAGACCATTGTACAAGGTGGAACAATTGATTTGGGACCTGATGGACAACCTAATGGATTACTACGTGACAATGCACAAGATTTAATTGAAGGAATGATACCACCTTTTGCCAATGTCAAACAAGATCAAATATTCAAACAAGCGTTTGATTTGTTACTATCCAATGGTGTAACCTATGTACAAGACATGTCTGGTACAGTAGAGTATACGATTTACCGACGATTAGCCGATGAAAACAAGTTACCTATTCGTGCTAGAAGTGCGTTTCGATTACACGAGTGGAAGTTACTTGTGAATGAAATGAAAAAGTATAACGATGATAACTCAAAATTTTTATGGATTGGTGTACTGAAAGGATTCAGTGATGGATCTACAGGCTCTCATACAGCATATCATTTTGATCCCTATGTTGATGAACAAACCAATTATGGATTATTATTAACAAGTCCAGAAGAGTTGTTACGTGATGCAACAGATGCCGATAAAGCAGGTTTACAAGTCGCCATACATGCATGTGGTGATCATGCCAATCGTATCTTGTTAGATTTATTTAAAAATGTAACATTAACGAATCCTGATCGAGATAGACGATTCCGTATTGAACATGCAGAATCTGTTCGTGTTCAAGATTTACAAGATTTTAAAAAGATTATAGTGAGTATGCAACCTATGCATTTATTAGATGATATTCAATGGGCTGAAAATATGCTTGGTCCTCAACGTATTTATGACATGTACCGTTTTGGTTCTTTGAGAAATCATAGTGCTGGTCTAGTACTTGGTTCTGATTGGCCTGTTGCTACACCTAATCCAATAGAAGGTATATACGCAGCTGTAACAAGGAATAGTGTAAACTATCCAAATGGATTTGCAATTGAAGAACGATTAACTATGGAACAAACATTAAGAGCGTATACCGTTGACGCTGCGTATGCTTCTTTTATGGAAAAGAAAGTAGGAATGATCAAACAAGGACTATTGGCGGATATTGTTGTATTGGATCAAGATTTGTTCAACATTGAATGGAAAGATATTAAGAGTACAAGAGTAGAACTGACTGTAGTAGATGGTAAGATAGCGTATACAAGAAACAATACAGTAAACAATTAATTTATTTTGTAAATGGACAAACATCTGCAGACAGGTGAAGTTGTTGGTACTGGTTATAAAATATACGTAAAGGGAAGTAATTGTCATCAACAATGTACAAACGAAGTTGTCGATATCGCACGTGAATACACGCGAGTTGGAGCAAAACAAATTCGAGCACCAATCAAGCATATTGCTTGTGGATATTACCATACTATGATTATTACAGAAGAAGATGAGCTATTCGCGTGTGGTGGAAACAGTGACAGGCAATGCGGCATCGAAAACTTATTATATGTACCAGAGTTTACTCTTGTTCCGAGAGCTGACTCGGCAAACGTTCGACTAAAACAAATTGCATGTGGAGGCTATTTTACCATGCTATTATCAGAAGATGGACAAGTATTCGGTGTAGGACAAGTATGTTGTTTTTTAATTCTAAAAAGAAGAAAATCTTTCTAGGATTACCCTCAAAAGGAGGTGGTGATAAGGTTCAAACAATTACCAAGTACAAACCAGAGATATTCAACTCGAAAATTACATTTATCTCTTGTGGAGGAGGAACAGCGGCTGCCATTTCAGAAAAAGGTAGATTGTATACGATCGGCAACTTGTTGGAATACAACAACACGCATCATTTCACAAGAATGAAATGCATTCCAAAAGAAGCTGGCAGAGTCACAAATGTCAACTTGGGGTACGATAACATGTGTATTATGACTGGTACATTTATTTCGAAGTACTAACCACGCAGCATCTGGAAAAGTTTATGGATGTAGGTTTAGTAACATGAGAGATGGTGAACTTGTAGAAATTCATTTTGGTGAGGAAAGAATCAAGCATGTATTTTGTGCATACGAGGGAGTAACATTTTTAACGAATCAGAATGTATACGTTAGTCCCAAAAACCTAACGCTAGTCAAAAAAGATCCTTACACAGATCCAAATAGAATCAAATTTATTGGCAATCATTTAACTGCCAATTATACAATAGTTATGGACAATGATGAAATATATTGTAGGAGTAATGATAACTGTTACACAAACAAGGATATAACACCACCATTGGACGAGGGTGAGACTATTATCGCACTCGTAACAGGATATGCACACAGTATCATCGTAAGGTTATTTTTGTATTAACTGGTTAGGTCGTAGGAAATAAAAAGAGACGCCTTGTACTGCATTCAAATTGGAAATTCGATGATGTCTATTTTATTTGTAAATGAATTTTATAAACAATGCCAGGTACATCCTCCTAATAGACAAGCATATGCCAATGGTTTTGGTAGTCCTGCACATGTCTCTGCACATTTAATGCATTTTGATTGCTTATACGATTCAACTTCAACATAGGAATCGCTCAACGTTTGACGTTTCGCTAAACATACGCCGAGACATGTTAATGGGCATTCTTGTTTTGCAAAACCAGTTAACGATTTGCAATGACTCAAGCAGCTAGCACAGAGTGGGTTATGATTTTCTGCATCTGAAAAAGCTCTGTTACTTAGAGTACCAGCGTGAGCCAGGGAGAAGCAGAGTAATACTACAACTATCACTGTTTTGATCATTTTGTGCGAATTTAATGCCTTGTACTGCCAACTGAGTACCGTATTTGTAACTGAAATAACGAGAACGCGATGTAATTACAAGACTTTTTCCAGTGACAGTTCCACTTGTACTGCATTGTTAGTGGCACGATGTAGTTTCTTTTGGAGTCCTTAACTGTGCATCTTTCAAATGCGACATATAGCAAGATGTAACAGATATTAATTTCTGTCCTAATGATCGCTTCTCTAATTGCGGAATTTGTTTCCACATAAATTTTGTAGGAACAATAGCACATTAGGAATTTCTTTTCGTTGTTCTGGTACATTTGTCGTTAGTTCGTCAGGCATCGTAACACCACAGTCCCAATTAACTTCCGATAGGATATAACTTTTTGAATCATCGCTTGGTTTTGGTACTGGTGTGATCGAAACGCGATCAATTGTTATCGATGGTGTGTCGTCCATCAAAGCAGGTGCTGTATTTAAACGTTTGTTTGGTTGTTCGAACTTTGTTTGATTTTGACATGACCTAGGTTTCTATTTGATGCAAAAAAGCACCACTAAGAGTTTGGAGGTAAAAGGTGAGTGTTTGAGTATGTTCAGACAGCTCCACTCGTTAAATTTGACAAAATTTCCTCCAAATTGACTTGTAAAATTCCATAATCATACGTTGACAAGTAAATTGTTCAATTCCACATGTACTACCGTACACCTGTGTTCTCCTCACCCTCCATTCGCAGAAATAAACTATTGTAACAATTATTGTAAAACTTCCAACCAGCCAATCACCAAGTTGATCCAGAGTTCTCAAACAACGAACAAAAGTCTTCATCGTTCCAGCATGTCATCGCTCAAGGATATCGCCAACATCTCTCAAACAGGTCCTCGTATCGATGCCTACAACGAATACGTGACCAAACTCTCAGAAAACGCAGACGTTAAGGGATTGATCGAATATGTTCAACACAGTATGTTCTCGTCTATCAAATACTAATTTATCAGTCGCCAGTTCCAACGTACCAGCACTAGTCAGCAGACCATGTTTGGAAAAATTCGCAGCACAACTAGCATCCCTTCCATCTGACGCAAAGATTGAAGTCGCAGAAAAAGCACTAGAAGTTTTATCATCTTCAGCATTCTTTGAACAAACAGTTAATATTCGCAAAACTTTGAGTATGGAAATCAGAGTCGCCAAAAAAGATTTTAAACTAGCAGCACAAGTACTCGGAAAGATTGATTTTGATGCATTGATCCAACAAGATCCACGTGAGGGAACAAAACTATTACTCGAAGTTGCTCAACTATACTTGGGTTGTGGAGAGTCTGCCCATGCAGAAACCTATGTCAACAAAGCAGCTCTAAAGATTGATGACTTGAAATCTGATGACGATATCAACACTAGAATCTTGTTCGCATTCGTTCGTGCTACTTTGGATGATTTCAAGCGCAAGTTTTTGGATGCTTCACGTCGTTATTATGAACTATCTCAACGTGTGATTCCAGAAGAACAACTTACTGTATTGCAAAACGCTGCAGTTTGTGCAATTTTGGCTCAAGCAGGTCCAGCACGTGCTCGTATGTTGTCTACATTGTACAAAGATGAACGTAGTCACACTTTGGAAGTTTTCCCTGCCATGGAGAAAATGTTCTTTGCTCGTATTTTGAGACCACACGAAGTACAAGCTTTAGAGAAACATTTGAAAGAACATCAAAAGGCAACTGATGCTGATGGTCAAACCATGCTAGAAAGTGCCGTCATTGAACACAATTTATTAGCCTCAAGCAAAATCTACAACAATATTACTTTTACACAATTAGGTAACTTGTTGGGTATCAATGCCGAACGTGCAGAAAAGACTGCAGCAAAGATGATTTCTGAAGAACGTATGCCAGGAAG
>JAESGV010000462.1_pt1 | contig 18007 bp, 19 predicted proteins | sample 9269781 | NCBI WGS metagenome assembly JAESGV01 (sample SAMN15741586, study PRJNA653496) | algae metagenome | isolation source: Tildeniella torsiva UHER 1998/13D and co-occurring heterotrophs from... | place: Slovakia: Slovak Paradise National Park, Hrabusice, Kosice Region | collected 2000-01-01 | reverse complement strand
GGAATAACATAAGTAATACAAACAGTACAGATAATTCGAGCATGACAGAACTACCAAAACCAAAGCCAAGAAGGAAGAGGAAGGCGATGATGGAAGCTCCTACAACTGTACCCACGATGCCTACTGCTAGTATGCAAGATGTAGAATCGTTTTTGGCTGTGTTGCACAATAAATGAGAACTTAATATTGTTTTGGATTTGTAAAGGCCGTTTCTGTCCAAAACAAAAACGGCCATGCATCATGTCTTCCAGTAGGTCCACAACGGGAACGTTTACTAGTATGTATAGAATACATATCGCTTAACATTGTAGAAAGCACACCTGAGGACCTGATATATTTAAACTTGCGTTTTTTGAAACCAAACGAATACAATCGATTTTTGTATGCTTCTTTGTATTGTCTCAATGTTAGGTGTCACGATAGCATTACTGTTCGAGGTAATCAGCTTATTGCCAGAAACGATGTGGACGAACATGAAAAAGAATGTATGAAAAATAATGACAATAATGGAAAAAAGTGTGCTCACACCGTACACATGCTGCAAGAATTCTATTCGCCCAAAGACCTACGCTCGTTACATAGTCTTATTGAACTAGTAGCACTCAACAACGACGTATTCGAAAAAAGCCATGGTGGTGAAAATTTATTGTTTTCGATGTACTACGGGTTATTAAACGACATATCAAGTTGGTCGCTACTTTCGTACAAGGAAAGCATAACTGACACTATTGATAAGGCCATTGCAAAACTCGGTGGTAAAAGAAGAAAGAGGATGCAAGAAATAAATTATATTGAAAACCCTTTAGATTTTACTACCGAGAAGAGGAAAGAAATGATTGAAGTAGTCATGAAGAATGTGTTGGCAGCACGAGGGTACGTTCAATATGCATATTCTGACCACTTAGGGACGTAGAACCAACTCCACGACAAGGAGACGTACACGATAAGAATTTTGAGTGGAAGATTTTCTTTCCAGACAAAGATTATTCAAAATTAATTAAGCCTTACAAACAGGTTGCTGCTCGAGAAGTCAAAGAAGACACTGCGGTAGGATTTAGATCAGTGGGAGATCCTATACTGATCAATCAAGTTGTAAAAGGAACTTTGGTATGTGGTTTCATATATTCCAATTAATTCTTTTAGAAGTCTTACTATTGGACTAGTCTGGATTCATACTTCTGTGAGCGAAAGCTTGCAGCGAGAGATCACAACAAGGATAGGTAAGTGTTTCAGTTACTACTAACATTAAGTGTGAAACTCATCGCTATTAACCAGTACAACTGTATTCTTTTATACAGAGATGTAAACCGTATAGCGGGAAAATCATCAAATTTTAAGAACAAGTATGTTTGTCTCTCCACTCATAACTTTTAGAACTATATACACATTTACTATTGCAACGTCGTATGTAGCGAACATGGTACGATACAATGCCTGTGTGGTCCTACCAAAATGGCTTGCGGAACACTTGGGAGTTGATACAAAGGCCAGCAGAAAGAGAGCTGATTTGAAGGACACAAACAGAAAGTTTAAAGCGGGAATAGATTTCTTCTTTGGTGAGGAGGGCAAGGAAATTGTATGCATAGCTGCAGATTTGGCACGAGATATTAATCATGCAGCAAAGGATGATGCATATTTGGCAACAAGAGAACTTGTCGATCGCACGTCTATCAACAAATCCCTTTGGGATAGAGTACAAATTCAGAAATCTTTAATGGATCAATCAGCCTTTATCGTACAACATGTATTAGGACGAGAGTACCAATACGGTTACCCAAAAACTATTCACAATGCTAATAAATCGTTTATTAGCGATGATTCTAGTTGTGGCTTCGACAGCATGAACCTACCTTTCTTCAAGCAAACACCATTAATGGTTGTGGAGTGTCTTCACGAAGATAGCATACGTACAATATATGTTGTAGAAGTGCCGTGTGTTGGACCAGAAAAATGTGTGCTTACCAAGCAGACAGTCTACAAAAAATATGAACCAACTGAGCCAACCAAGTTCAAGAAAGAGGTTGCCTCATACTTGGCTATTGACGCAAAGGTAATTTGTTAAAGTCACAACTAATACAAAGTTACAAGAAAAATATCAATACTTACCAAATCAAGGAAAGAGTGAGACATGCTGCTTGGAAATGAGATACTGTGGTGACAGCTTTCTCAAAGTATACCCAGAGGATACCCGCACAATGGAACATATTTGTAATCTTGCTGGATCGTTTGTTCAGATGATCATGCTGATGCATCAGGCCAAAATCATTCACTGCGATATCAAGCACTCTAATATTGGTGTAGTCGGCACTGATATTCGTCCATTCGATATGGACTGCAGCATACGTAATCCAGAGTTAAACTTTTCGGGTACTGTGCCAATGATGGGCGGAACATACAAAACTATGGCACCAGAACAAATTTGTGACAAACAGTGCTGCTTTGCGTCTGACATGTGGGCTGTAGGCTTAGTTTTACTCCAAGCTCTGCTAGATTCAGAGAGCTACAAATCCTTCTATAAAAGGTACTTGGTTGCACTGTCATACTATGAGCATGAGAGCAAAGTCAAGTGCAACAAATCATACGATGATCTAAAAACTGCTGATATGTCGAAGGTGACTGAAGGTCTGAAGTTCTGTCCACACATTTCACAAGAGTTTGGAGAGAAGATGGTTGGCTTTGTAATGAAGAACTTATTGGTGATAGATCATACTAAAAGAGCCACTGCTGAACAGTGGGTAACGCTAATGATCAGTACAGAAGGTATTAAGGATCACACTTGTGTAGATGTCATTACAACTTACGATCCTGTACGTGGACTACTAGATACGTCTATTTCACAGTCTCCGCAAGAGAATCTCAATAGTCCTGCACCTGGGTCACAAGATACGTCTACTTCACAGTCTCCACATGAAAACCTCAATAGATCAGTCTCTCCTGACATAGCACTCCTGCCTGGGTTGTATAACAGAAGTACAGATTGCTTTGTTAACGCCCTAATCGTGAATGTTTCAGTGTTAATGGACGATTCAGAGGTTCTCTTCAAGAAGTCGCAGAAGAAAAGAGTGGAAACAAGCAAGACTTATCAAATGCTGCTTGATTTGGTCATGCAATTTAAAGATGGTAAAGATTTAGTGCGAGCACAAGATTTTCGAAAACGTTTTGGAAGATTTGTATCGGGTCAGCACGACTTGGTCGCTTGGCCGCTAACGATGTGGCCAATGTTAGCATGGAAGACAAGTGTTCCACTGGAGCAAAATACCAAGTGCAGGTTCAGTGCACTAGCTGTCAGAGTTCACATGTATTACAAGACAAGCTACAATACGCTAGTGTGTTACAGCTGACGACGTTACTGCCTTCTATTCAAGACTGCCTTGACGATTGGATGTCTGTCATTTGCCACTCTGAGATCAAATGCGACACCTGCAAGGAGGACCGATTACATAACTCTCTCTTTGTACTTAAAGAAACTGAAAAGTACTTGACAATATTCCTGAAGAGGTTTGCAGTAAATAAGAAACAGAACGAAGAGGTAGAGATTAATGAGAGTATTGTAGTACTTGGCTGCACTTTTGAACTGAGGTCGTTTGCCATTCACATTGGTAAAGATATGCACAGTGGGCATTATGTCAGTGTTTTACGAAATGATATGGGATACCTTGAGTTTAACGACACGAATGTTAAACCAACATCACTTGATTCCAAAGCATATAAAAGCAGCGTGTACATGCTAGTATACGAAAGAAAACCTAACGATAGCATAAACCCTCTATCGGCTCCACAAGGAGAAACTCTTGTGGAACAAAAAAGCAAGCAGCTACTGCAGTTGAAAGAGAAAGAGGAGATTATTAGCTTCGTTGATCTATTTCACTTGTTACGAATTCATTACTTTGGCAAGCCATCGGTTGCGTACATCGCCTACCGTAATTTGCAGGGAGAAAAGAGTGATCGTATATCATTATTTTTCAAGTACTTCTGGAATATGAAAAAACTTATTCTAGAAGACTTGAGTAAGAAAATTCTCAAATTTATTGTTGATGAGAAAGTACTATTACAAGCAATTAATGCAGCGGCATACGATGTAGCGAATTTGAGCACTTTAACTTTTGCTGAGTTTGTACAGCACAGCAAGGTTGTGCTCCCTTACCTAGATGACCTACTACCAGCTGCACAAGCAAACAAGGAGGTCAAAGCAGATGTAATGGAAGAGGATATTGACGAAGAAGTACCTGAACGGGTGCCTAGGAGAAGCGAGAGGTTACGTGCTTTCATTTATATGCCAAATGTATGTGTGAATAGGCAGACCAATAAGATCAGAGTTCAAGATGGCAGTATTTTTGTTCGCGAAGACCTTCAGGATGAAACTAGACGCGGCACAAAACGAAAGCGAGAAGAAAGCAATTCACAGAAAGACCAAGCAAGCAAGGCAGGCAAAGTTACAGAAAGCGAATCTGTTCGCAGCGTTCTTCCTGAGCGCAGAAGGAAGAGATTAAAGAAGTAATAAAGTTTAAAGTTGCAGCATAACGCCACTTATTGTCGTTTGAACTACACTCAAGAACCATACATGGACAGAAAAGAAAATGCAGAAGAAGACAATGTTATGGAAGAAGATGAGCAACCAAAAGTACCAAGAAAGAAGCGCAAACCATTTAGTGAATGCATTATATGATGAAGTATTAAATTATCACTTATATCCAGCACACTTATATTTTAAGATTTACAACATTTATAAATAAAAAACTATAAAGTTTAAAAACTTGATTTTGCAGGGACTTATAGTTTATAAGTAATATTTATTTTTAATGGTAATGTAGTAGACAACTTAACATATATAGCCTTAAAAAAATTATAATTGTTTTACAAAGCTTAAATTATCTATTAATGATGCACTTAATGTGAATAAAAGTGTTAGATATAGAACTACAAGATATTATAATGTTTTATGTTATAAAACCATGTTTGAACTTATTTTTCAAATATATAATATATAAAATTTTCTCATTTATTATCAAACCTTGTTTAAAATAATTTATTTTTCAAGTAAAAGCAAAACAAGTTGTGTGCTCTTTCTATTAAAAGGCCTTATAATGCTTTAACATATATTAATAATTATTTATTTTTAAACTTAGCTTTTCTTGCAACTTTATAATTTAAAAATAGTTCGTAAAGTTATAAAATGTAACTTATCTTTTTTTGCTATTTAATATTATAATTCAAAACCTGTTTATATGTGAATATATTAACAAAAATATCTTATCTGGACAAACAACTTTAATAAGAAAGTATATAAAGCATATTTGCTTTAGTTTTTATTAAATGTATTGTATAAAAGTGTTTAAAAAACAGAACGGAATTTCCTGTTTTTTAAAATAACGGAATTTTATTTAAAAAATAATTTAATGTAGCATATATATAAATACATAAGTTTTTACATATAGTTTTTTAAAATAATAAAAATTAAAGTTTTAAAAAATCTGGAAAACAATTTTAAGATAGTAACTTCTTTTAAGTATAAAGAATAAAATTGTTAAAACTTAATATTATATAGTATTAAAAATTATTTTTAAAGTATAATTTGTGTAAAATATAAAAATAGGAATTAAGCTAACTAATTTATACTATATACTGATTATTTTTTATTTTGGTTGTTATGAGTCAACTGCTTGAGTTCCAAAAAGAATCTCTGCTTCATATTCTTCATCATCAACCCTTGACTTCTTTACTTCTTGTTTAGATACTTTCAGCGTCTTGTTGGTTAAAGTAGAGACTGAAGCTGGTTGCTTATCATTTTTCTTCTCTCTCATATACTCAACATAGCCACTAAGCTTTTTTGCATCCAAAAGTGGGGTAAAGCCTTTTTTTAAATATACTTTTTTAATATACTCATATAGGTTATCGCATATACGTTCTACAACTTGAATTGATGAACTGTTGAATGTATAACTACATAATTTACAAAAGTTGTGTTTTTCTTCGGTAATAAGGCTTTCTAACAAAGTAATCTGCATATATTTACAGACAAACAAATTATTCTGCTTATCAAACGTTGATTTTACAAATGTTATGGCTTAAATAAAGATGTTCTTCAATTTCAAAGCCATATGTAAATACATTTTAAGTAGCTAAACCACTTCAATAAATCTGAGCTTTACAAATGGCAATAGGCTTGCTATTAAGTCAAAAGTTGTCCATGTAAATGTATACTTCTCATTTTGCTTGTGTAATTGCACAGCAAATGAAAACCAGTGAAGGTTTTCACAAGCTATAAATAACAAAATTGTTCTATCATTATAAAACAATGAATAATCTGATGTGGAAATAAGCTTACGCTTATCTGCTGAAAGTTTGAAGGTTTTTGTATATGTGGCTGTGTCAATTAAGTTGATAATGTAGATGTTTTCTGCTGCCAGCTTTTCCCTCATACTGTGCAGTGCAACATTCATAATTTCATTATTTAAAAACGCACCTTCGGAGGTCTACTTTAACTGCTTAATTGATTTGCCAGACACAAATACTACAGGTGATTTGCTTACTATAATTATTTAATTACCTACTTTTGAAGATAACAGTTGCAGATCTGACGCTAATGCATCTTTATCCTTCTCTTTAACCAAAGCATCTTCTTAAAATGGTAATGCTTGTGCGACTGTGACAATTTCGCTTAAACTATAAGCTTTTAGATAGTATTTGTACATATCACTTCACACTTCATTGACAATGACCTCCTCCTCGTCTACCTCTGAAAACTTTTCATCTATATGTGTATTCAAATACTTGGCTGATGAAATATATAAGGACAATGTTATGTCATCTTTGAGGTCAATTTTTTGAAGCATTTCAAAGTTGTGGATAATATAAAACTTGCAAGTAATACCATCTTGTTGTTGTAGTGAGTAGCTGGGAACTGCAACTACAAAGTGGAATGTCTTTTGCAGTACTCCGCGCAAAATAAATTCAACTGTAGTTTTGACTGTAAACTGGCTACATTTGACACTAAGCATCTACTTGAAAGACATACCATCTGTGCCATCATTCTTTGAGTCAATGATAGACATGTAAATCTTTCTATCCTTAAAAGTCTTTTTAAATGTGCAAGAAACCGCTACACTAAAAAAGTGTGATCTTAAATGCACAATAATAAAAAGAGGTTGCTTATCAGGATTTTAACTTTAAAGTGCAGCATCCTCATCTTCTATCAATGCAAAGTTGGCTTGCTCCTCACACTGCTGGAGATATAACAGTTATGCTGTTGGCGAAATAAGAACAAATTATAGTGTTAATCATAATTAAAAAAGCAAACCTTTTTGTTAATACTATGTAAGTATGTCATGATAATTTCAGATAAGAGACATACTCCCCACCTCTCCAAATATACAACGTTATCATGTGTAATTTTTATATTGTTTGTGTAAAATGCTGTTCCAGCTTCCAAAGTCTCTGAAAGCAATGTACCTTTGTTAGATAACTGAAGATTATCATATACAGCTTCATGACAAGAAGTTGTAATCTTTTGCTTTTTTAATTTAGTGAGATTTTAAACGTATGCAAGTTTTTTGAAATGCTTTAAACTAATCTCATCTTCAATTTGAGGATACAAAGTCTATCAGGTAAGTACAAATTAGAAAAACCATATAATAAGATTAACTTTGATGTCTTCAACTAATTGATCATACTTCTGTGGATATTTGGTAAAGAGTCTAATCAACACTTTTAAGCGCTCTTTTTAGATAAAATATTTGAGTATAAATGTCTAAAGAAATGCTTTATAAATATCAAAGAAACAAAATGCTGAAACAGCTATATATAATGATTATATCCCATATGAATAACTACAAATGAGGAGAAGCTAATCTTCTTTTTGCAAGCTTGTTCTGATAGCAGCTTAACTACTATGGGGAGGTATTTTTATATTATATAGAGCGTTCTACCTTCTAAAAAGTACAATTGAAGCATCTTATTTTGCTTTTGCACTTAAAATAAAGTTGCATACTTATGTACATTCAGCAGTGTATTGTATGTTTCAAGTATTAAAATGTTTTTCTTTTTTAATAATTCATTGATTTCTGACAATATCGCATTAGTTTGGAGAAATGAAAGACCATTTGTGTCTCTTTTCTCCATCAGTGTAATTATCGAGCCAGTAGAGCTGCTTGCAGAAGATGTATTTTAAACAACTACATTTGGCTTGATAAATTCATTTAGCAAGTATTTTATATAAATTTCAGAAAGTAAAGCATTACCAGGTGATTTGCTTTGATAAAGATGAGCTTTTTGCTTTTTATCATTATTTTCTGATTGAAAAAGTAGCTATAGTACTTGCATAGCACGAGCAGAATGGCACAAAGTGATACTATCATTAATTTCTTTATGTGATAGATGAGAAAAATGAGTGGGGTGTTATGCTTCTTTAATATAGACTTCTACTTTTGTTATTTGACAACATCATGTACATACCTTCTTAAAATGCCTAAAACACTTTCTGCCAGCACTATTCTTTACTTTATTATTTTTAGAATCAGAGTCATCAATATTATTTGCATTATCAACACTTGTATTGTAAAAAAAACTATTTATTTTTAAATTTTTATATAATTATATTATCTTTATTAAGTACATAAGTATAAATATATAATATATGAGTTATGCTACTATATAAAATAATATTTCTTATAAAAAACAAAAATTCTGTTAAGCTTTAACATTTTTATTAACAGTGTTACTATCAATAGAAGTATTTATTGCATTTGAAGTCATTGGTGAAGGCACACAGTTTTGTAAAACCTAACATAAGCATTATTTAATAAAACATACATCTTAGCGTTCTAAAAGTATGCAGTTTAGAATTGAGGAGGCAAGATAAGGCTGCTTTAGCTTTACTAAAATGTTAAAATATTGCAATATACAAAGTATCATAAGGTTTGTGTTTGATATGTCTTTTGATAAAGCAAGTAACATACATTTTGTTTTTTGAACAGTATTATCATTATCACTAATATAAATAGTGTTTGCAGCGATTGCTACAATCTTTTTAAATTTCTCAGAAATAATAGAAGAGAGGTATGTGTTGATGTCATAGCTGAACTTGGTGGAAACTTCTTCAGAATGATTCAAAATTTGCTTTAGTTGTTTTGTGATAGTAATTTTTTCTTTTTTTTTTGTTGTGACATAGTACTGCTTGATTTTGTATTTTTTTATTGTATTTTGGAGTGCTGTAAGGCGTTTGTGCATGTGTTGTAGTGTTTTAATAAGTGGGCTATATGAGCTCTTTCTTGTGTGTCACTTTTGTGTGAAAGCTTTATCTGTTAGTTTTCAAATATAAAAGTTTTTTTAACTTTTCAATGTTTACAATTTTATGAAATTTCTATAAGTTTAAGTTGACCAGCATATACAAGCAGTCAAATACTAGCTGTTACATAACAGCAAGTCTTAATTCATCATCTTGACAAAAGACATCATTAACATATAGAGTTTGACTCACTTATTGATTCACTTACGTGTAATGTAAACCCAAGCTTAGTATGGTTATGTGCTTGTCCTACCTTATCAAAATACAATATTATGGACTCTGCGTCCAATATAATTTATTTAAAGCATGTTTATGCGTTTTTAACATCACAATGGCGTTCTGATTGTGTTTTAAATACACAAGGAGAGTATTATACGGAAGGATGTGCTGGCTTCTACTTGTTTACCAAAGCATCAGTAGATAGTGACTTGAATCACTGTGATAAGTACAATAATTAGAAAAATATGGGAACTGCAACTGTTATGTATGATAACTCTGAAATTTGTAGGACATATCATAACTTCATTCTTAATTTATCATTAAAACATAAGAAGTTTTATTTAATGAAACCTATCAATAACAAATTGTTTTATTATGGAATTGTTTTCTATTTTCGAAGTGTTAGATTTAATAAAGAACTGCAAACAAGAAGATATCACGGAAACATGACAGAGATTTGACTTGTTTCAACTAATAGTTCTGTCCCAAATAATGGTGGATACTAAAGACAACCAAATGATGTTTAACATGCTGTTTATAATGAAGTTGCATATAAAAGCAACTCAAAAGACTGCTTCTTTGAGTTACAGGGAAATCCTAACAAAGTAAAACCAAAAAATATCAAACAAGTTTTTAATATGCAGCACAACTACTGTGATCCAATAAATGGTGTTAAAAAAGAGCTAAAATATTCTGCTGATAGATCTGATGTAATCCAACATATTTGTCATTATCCTTCAAAGCAAGTAATGTTTTACTTTAAACAGAGTATAGCGATGATGAAGCGTATAAGCAAGTAATAGTTTGATACTACATTTAATATGTGAGAAGGGTTTATGACATCTGTTATCTACAGAAATCCATATTTTAAGAACAAGGTCATGGTTGGATTTGTTTACCTACATTAGTCACTCAACAAAGAGACACACATGGAGCTACTTACTCATTTTTCTTATGCAATGAATCTGAAACAAAGTGAAGAATTATTATATACAGTAGTAACAGACAGTGATGCGCAGATGATAAAAGCATAGATGAACACTTTTAATGGTATTGAGCAACAGCTGTGCTTTATTCACTTTTGTAAGAATATTAAAAACAAGATGAAATATCAACTTAAGAAAAAACCATCCGCAGATCAGATCAAAGATTATGAGGCTTTTTCATGAGGTTAATGGTGTAAAAAGAATTGTTGACATGACTAAAAAGCAATTAAAAGAGACATAAAAGTCATTTTTAAATGCAATGTAAGTTTTTAAAATGAATTAACTAACATCTTAGTAATGTGATCCTGTCAGAAGAAAACAGTACTGTTAATGTCGCTAAGATGAGAAGATTCCTAATAATTCATAAGTTTTCAGTATTAAAGCAGTATTTAGAGGTAGTACACAGCTTTACACAGACATAGTGTCTGATAGTTCAGATACTGAAAACACTTCTGCTAAAACATCAGGCAGTTCATCTGCAAGTAGTGCTCTCAAAAAGTCCACTGACAAAGGGCGCTCAAATACCAATGCAGTAGAATCATTCAATAATTAGCAGCAGATGTGGTGTCAAACTAACCGTCAAAGCTTCATGTTTATGATTATAAAAGCAATAGCTGACTTCTTTCTTTGCCAGGCACGCAAGGTTGCACTTGCCTATATAGGATCTACATTGTCAATGTACAAATGTATAATAGCAGTTACTGACAGGTTTAAGACGTTAGTCACAGATACTCTTCTATTCAAATTTATAAAATATGATATTTGATTGTTTGAACACTTATTAGTTGCGCTTACAAAACTTTTTAAGCATACTACACTGGAGCTGAAATAAGAAACAATGGTGCTACTTAGAAATACAAACCTCTACAAAAAAGTTGTAGTAAACAACCTCTCCAAACAACTTTTAGCAATATATGATAATAATGAAGACTTTTGATATGTAGTGCGATCAAATAATGCTGAATGGAACTATTTCATATGTAGATGCAAAGTAAGTACTTAAAATGTATCTTTAACTTGATAAAAGTTTAAATCCTGCAAGTTATGTTATTATGTAGTATTAGCACTTCACTTACAACAAAATCCTACCTATTTAAAGAATTACTCCTTTATACAGCCCTCAGCTTAAACAAAGATCAAAAAGAAAACAGCGTTAAAGCAAGGAGAAAGAAGAGTGATAAAAGAAGAGGAAAAAGAAAAACTAAAGCTCCATCTGACTTTAATAATGGCAAAATTATTAAATCATCACTTATTAAGTTTTCTGATGAAGAAAATGAAGAAGAAGAAATAAAGCTGTTAGATAGTGTAAAAAAGACATCAGAAACTTTAAAGTCTGAGATTAAACCAGCACTAACTAGATGTAAACTTACATATAATGTAGATAATGTGACTGTAATACTTTACTGAATTTGTGTACTGTTTTATAATATCTTTATATCTTGCTTCTAATTATTCTTGTTACTTTTTTCATTACTCCTTTTTATACTCTTTCTTTTACTTGTTGAAAAGCTTTTTTGCTTTATTGTATTCTTTTTATATATGTTTTGTGTTTTACAACTTCAAAGTTATAATAATTAGTTAACCTTGCTTGATATATATTAAATGTCTTGCTAAATTTGGTGGAAAAAAATTATAAACCTGTAACAAAATATTAAGTTTGATATTTAAAAACTAAATTAAGTCATATTTACAACATGTTTAATTAGTTAATTAATTTAAAAGTTGCAATTTATAACTTTCTTATCTTTTGTTTTTTATAAATAATAATATATTAATATAGATATTATTAAGATAATTACTGTTATTATTATTAATTTTAACAATATACAATGTATAATATTAATACAACTGAGCTTATTACCAATATATTAGATATTAAAAATGATATAACTATTTCTCTTTTAATAAACATTTCTTTATATCTGATTTGTAATAACACATTACTATAAAAAACATTTTAAAATGTTTGTGTTAATTAAATATAAATATATAAAAAAATTTTAATAATAATATTAAATAAATATTTAATTATTTTATTAAAATCTTTGTCTTTTTGTTTTAAAAAACTTATATTAAGTAAAAGAAAAAGTTTTAAAAAAAAAAATATTTAAGAAATTACTTTAAAGATTGTTATTCTTTAAAAGTTAGCTTCAGATTTAAAGTTAAAACTAATAATTTATAGCTATAAAAAGACTGCTAGCTCTGTAATAACTACTAAAACAGATACAAATTTTTTTATTTGAAAAAGAATTAGTTAAAGCTAAATCTGTAAAGTTGTTATATAAGTAATTATCTTACAAAATAAAATAAAAGTGTAAAAAGCTTTTTAAAAAGAATTAACTAAGTATAATTATTTGATTTTTAATAAAATTTTTAGTAATTATATTATTATTGTTAAGTTTAAATTGAATTCAAATAATAATAATAGGGAGTATCTGAAAAATGGAATGGAATTTGCCATTAACTTACAGAATTCTATTTTTTTAATATAATTTGCATATTTTCAACTACTTCCCTTCTCTTTGTTAACTTCAAATATTTCTTTTGCTTGTCCTTTTTGTAACTTTTCAGCAATACTTTACAAAATTTACATATAGATTGTTGACTATGACATCACTTACATCTAACAAGGAACTACAAACAGAAAAACCAGTTGATACGCTAGTAGTCAAAATATGGAAATACATATTCACATTTGTTTATAATTTTGGAGATTATGTAGAAAACAACTTAGTTGTGTTATACAACAGAAAATCTAACCCCTACAAAGGCGCAGATGACTTTTTAGCAATCATATTAATGTTTAGTTTTCACTACAACATGATAATTAACTACATTTTGGACATATGGTTAATGCAAAAACAAAAACAAATGCTGATATTCAAACAAATAATCAGAAATAACTACAACAGAATTCTACAGAGCATTATACATCACAAAAGTGCTATATACTGTTTCTTTTCTACACTAACTCTAATCAGAGTTGCTGCAGACCTTTGAAACTCAGCAGCTATACAGATGCTGCTTGATAAAGAGGGGAACTCTATAGCTAATGATTACATCATTAACAAAATGAAAACTTTAAGCATGTTAAAATTGAATTTGATATGTGTAAATGCATTAAACAAGGTGGAAAATAATTTGCCTTTAGAAGAAAAAGCAAGATACGACAAAGAAGTAAATATAATATCAAAAGTAGATTTTAAAATGTATGTAAATATACTAAAGCCATTCTTACATTTTTATATAATGTATTTTAACAGCATGAAAAGCTTTGATTACATTATTAACAAAATAAAAACTTATATAAATAAATATCAGTAATTTATCTTATTATGCTTATTTTCCTTTTTGCTATTATTTATCTGTTTCCTTGATCTATCACGCTTTTGCTTTTCTTCAACTATATTTGCTTCATCTAAAGTCTTTTTAGGCCTTCCAGGCTTTAAAAGTTGGACACAGTTTTATTAAATTTTCTAACTCTTTATATGGATGTTTTTGGTATCAATTATTGTATTTATGTTAATAAAGATACAAAAACATTACAAGAACTATTTGTTGGTAGAATGTTAATTGTTTAAATTGTTGACAGTGATTATTTGCCCATATGTAAATCTATTACACATTGTTGCTAATATACTTACTCATGTAGTGTTAGTGGCAACTGTGTTCATAAGTTATGCTGGAGATGCAATCTCAAAGCTAGTTAGCTCAATTATTCTATATGTGATAATGGTTTGAACTTGATTGCTGTTGTTGGAATTATATTTATTTACCTTATAAGAAAACAAATTAACAAACAAGCAGATAAGTAAAAGACAAAAAACAAATTGCAATAAAAAGTGAGCTATTGTCATTACACCTTAACAACAGATAAACAACCACATAAAGCAATACAAGAGATGATAAATTAAGATGATGATAGTGCTTATGTTATTGATGCAGTACTAACATTTGATTTGCAGTAAGATAAATCTATTGTCCAATTTAAAGAGATTAATATGATTGTTTCACCACCATCACTATAAATTATAATTTACTAAGTTTGACGCCGCGCTTTTAAGCTTATTTATCAGTATAGTAGTGTATAAAGTATTTTTAGCCTTAAAACACTTATCTTTGACTTGAAAAATAAGATGAATGTTGAATAAAATAAAAAATATACTTGATATATTTTTTCAAAATATGCCATATTGTGTAAAAAAATGTTTTATATAATAATTATAAGTTTTGTAAAAAGATATTGAGTATAAGTACTTTTATACCACAGAATACCATAACTGAATTAAAAAATATATTTATAACATTTTTTTAAAATATACCATATTATGTAAAATAATATTTACTTTAATAATAAAATATTTATAAAATAAGATATTAGATTTTTCTATTTTTATACCACAGAATACCATAATTTAATATTAAAATATAAAATAATTAAATAACAGTAAAAATACGCTTATAATATTTTTTCAGAATATGCCATATTGTGTAAAACACTTTTTTATACAATAGTTATAATTTTTATAAAAAAAATATTAAGTATTTCTATTTTTATACCATGGAATACCATAACTGAATTCAAAAAATTATATATAATATTTTTTTAAAATATGCTATATTATGCGAAATAATGTTTTATTTGATAATTATATTTATTTAGAATAAAATATAGCGTTTTTCTATTTTTATACCACAGAATACCATAATTTTATATGAAAAAATGAAAATCACTTATAAAATTAAAAATATACTTATGATATTTTTTCAGAATATGCCATTTTGTGTAAAATACTATTTTATATAATAATTATAAGTTTCATAACAAAATATTAAGTTTATTGATTTTTATATCATAGAATACCATAACTAAAATTAGTAATTATATAGTATTTTTTATAATAAAATATTATAAAAAATAATATCTTATAATAAATATATAAAATAGCTTATTTATTAGTATAGTAGTGTATAAAGTATTTTTAGCCTTAAAACACTTATTTTTAACTTGAAAAATAAGATGAAGAACCTTGCTCAGGTGCAAGGTCTTTTTATCTTATTTTTCAAGGGTTCTAAAGCTCTTTTCTTTTTTTTCTTTTTTCTTTTTTTTCTCTTTTTTTCTTTTTATTCCTTCTTTTCCTTCTTTTTTCTTTTTTCTTTTCTTTTTTCCTTTTTCTATTAACAGAAGAACATTTTTTAATTTTATAATTTTGTTTTTATTGTACTACTATGTATTTATTATTGTTATATTGCTGTTTTTTGTAATTTTTACTTGCTGTTCATTGTATGCAATTATGCTTACTTGTATACTATTACTTATCTCATTTACAATTACTTTTAATTTACTTGCATTAATTACTACTTGTTTCATATTTTCTATTTCAACACAAAGCACATATGCTATTATATTTAATTTATACACTTGAATTATGTTCTTTTCAACAATGTATCTCAGTGAACTATCATGTATAGAATTAATAACTAATTTGCTAATATCTGCACTTGTGCCGTTAACTACTATTCTGCATTGTAAGCTGGAAATTCTACCTCTACCACCAACTACAATATTATGATTTTTACTGTTCTTTATATTATAATGCAAAACCGTTTTCTCTTGGCAACTATTTACCGCGTGCGTCATATTACTAGCACCTGTACCAATACTGTTCACAACCACAGAATCATGCATAATTAAATACGACATGACTGTCTCCACATGATCTCTTCCATGAATGGTATGCAAACATTGTTGAATATTTTGCATAAACACAGTATAAGGTTATAACAATTTTGTTTAATAAGTTATCTCTTAAGCTTCTATATTATAGCATATTTTACTTTTTATTGATTTTATATTTAACATATAGAAAGGATAAGAAACAAGTATAATTAAAAAAACATAAACTTTTTAAATAAGCAGGATAATAATCTTATTATACCTAACTTTATTTATATATATCAGATAAAAAAGTATATTAAGCATATTGTTATGTTATAAAAACTGAAAAATGCTATCAATCTCTTTTTTAGTACATTAAGTAAAATATTTATAATAATTAATGGAGAAGCTTTTTTAATTAAAGCTTGGCAAAAAGTATTTCTATATATATACTACTTGCTTTATACAAACTATTTTATAAAAAATATTTAAAATAAGCTATGCTACAAAATAAAAGAAGTTACTAATAAGCAAAAATGAAAGATGCTGAAACTGTTTAATGATAAAACAAACTCTGCAAAATTAATATAGTTTTGGCTGTGTTGCATAATAAAATACCACAAAAATTTTTGACTTTGTAATGTACTACTTGCAGCTTCTAATACCCGTTTTCAAACTTTTCAGACATCATGACTTCCAGTAGGACACCTACGGGAACGTTTTATGGTACCAGAATACACAACGCATAACATTGTAGAAAGTACACTTGAGGATGTGGAGTATTTAAACTTGTGTATCATGAAACCAAACGAATACAATCGATTTTTGTATGATTCTTTGTATTGTCTTATCATTAGGTTCCGAGATAACCTTACTGTTTGTGGCGATCGGCTTATTGCCATAAGCGTTGTGGATGAACATGAAAGAGAATGTGAAAGTGAGAGTGACGAGTGTAATCACACCGTACACAGTCTACAAGATTTTTATACGCCCAAAGATTTACGCTCGCTACACTGGAATATTGAAATAATAGCGCTCAACAACGATGTATTTCCAAAGAGCCAGGGTGGTGGTAAAAGTTTATTATTTTCGATGTACTACGAGTTATTAAACGACTTATCCAGTTGGTCGCTACTTTCGTACGAGGAAAGCATAACTGACACTATTGATGAAGAAGTCGAAAAACTCAAAGGTAAAAGAAGAAAAAAGCAAGTGAAGAGTTATATAGTAAACTCTGAAATTTTTGATACTGAGAAGAGGAAAGAAATGGTTGAAAAAATCATGAAGAATGTGTTGACAGCACGAGGGTATGTTCTACAAGCATTATCTAACTGCTTAGGGATGTAGAGCCAACTCCACGACAAGGAGACGTACACGACAAAAATTTTGATTGGAATGTTTTCTTTCCAGACGATTCTTACGCAAAATTAATTCAGTATTACAAAAATGTTGCTACACGAGAAGTCAAAGAAGATACTGTAGTAGGATTCAGATCTGCAGGAGATCCTAAGCTGACCAAACAAATTGTAAAAGGACCTATAGTATGTGATTTCAAATAGTACAATTAATTCTTTTAGAAATCTTACTATTGGACTAGTCTGGACTCATACTTCTGTGAGCGAAAGCTTGCAGCGAGAGATCACAACACAGATAGGTAAGTGTTTAAGTATTTACTAACATCAAGTTTGAAACTCATCGCTATTAACCACTACAATTGTATTCTTTTATACAGAGATGTAAACCGTTTAGCGGAAGACGTAGCATACTTTAAGAACAAGTATGTTTTGTCTTTCCACTCCTAACATTTAGAACTATATACACATTTACTGTTGCTACGTCGTATGCAGCAAATATGGTACG
>JAESGV010000461.1_pt1 | contig 18010 bp, 25 predicted proteins | sample 9269781 | NCBI WGS metagenome assembly JAESGV01 (sample SAMN15741586, study PRJNA653496) | algae metagenome | isolation source: Tildeniella torsiva UHER 1998/13D and co-occurring heterotrophs from... | place: Slovakia: Slovak Paradise National Park, Hrabusice, Kosice Region | collected 2000-01-01 | reverse complement strand
GCACCATACCCCGTTAGATTTATGAAGTTAAGCAACGTCGAGCCCGTTTAGTACTGTAGTCGGAGACGATACTGGAACAGCGGGTGCTGAATACCTTTTAAGAGTTTTTGTTACGGAAGTGGAGATATTTGAGAGAATAATTGTTAATTTGATTCTTAGAACTTCACAGTTTCGAGTTGACTTTGCTATTACCATGGTCAATTCAAAATGAAATACTAGCATTTGTTGTGCATGCAGTAAACTTTGCCAGTATAAAATTCCTGTCACATACTTTTCGTACAACAGAAACTGCAGGCATGACTCATGCCAAAGACATTCACTCGTGACAACTACAAGCAAAATAATGTTAACTAACACATTTGATTTTATTGATCATCATCTTCGTTCATATCTTCCCAATCATCATCGCCATCATCAGCTTCTATTTCTCCATCCAATTCTTCCTCTTCTTCCTCGTCTTCGCCTTCGTACATTTCTTGAAACTCTCCTATCGATTTGATTATACAATTATACAATTTTTGACTCAATGTGTTGTAGATTCTTCTTGCCTTCTCAGGCTCTCCACGATAAACAAATGCACCTCCATTTACATGCACACCCAACGCGATATGAACAGCTCTATGGATATCTGGCAACTGTAGCGCTTGTCTAATATCTTCTGCAAATTGGTTGATCTAAAAATCAGTATCAGAACGATTCAACTTACATCATAGTTTCCATTGAACAAAAGTACTCCGTACTCTTCATCTTCTTTGATTTCTTCAACTGGTGACGTTACTGTTGGTTGTCCCTTAAAGTATGTGTTTTCTATTATGTACATTGGATCTGTTCCAACGACTTTTAGTCTACATTTGAGATCGATCTTGGCAATTGTATCGGCTGCTTTGAATAGTTCTGTCATGTTTGTTGTCTCTAGTACGAGTGACTCTCCAGAAAGATGTGCTCTCCATGCAATTCTATCTGCTTCTTGGTAGGTCGCATTCTTTGCCAATCGAAGTACACGAATAACTGCATCAAAACTATGCGTTTCATCATTCTACATTGTTAGTCGTTTGAAGAGTTGACATACCAAAACATACAATCCAATATTTGTTCCTTCTTTTGATTTAAATGACTCTTCTAGTTCATTAATATTCTCTTGTGAAACGTCAAATGTTACTTGTGGTGTGCACATGTTTTGTATTTCTGGTGGTTAGTTTCTATAGTCGTTTCGTACCTGCACAAACGATCGATGTGAGTGATTCGAAATGATTCTCTCGTAGTGTTGCTTTGAAATGTAACGCTTCATGCAATGGTACGTCTTTTAGGACTGTAACTGTTCCACTAACATCTATTCCATCATCACGTGTTTGATCTGGTAGTGTCAAGTTGTATTTTTTTGTCAGTATTTTCGTGACTGCTTTCTTTGGTGTATGGCTTCCTCGAAATGCAACTAAATCACTTTTTGCATGTAATAGTTTGAAAAATTTCTGCCAAGTTATCGTTTGATCCTGTAATTGATTCTTTAAAGATATATTTGGTGGTTGCGGAAGAACGTGACCGACTTGAAAAAGCGTATTTGATTCTGGCTTGGGCCATTTTAACTCTCCGAATGTTAATTCTCTCCAAATATTTTCGGCTTTCGATACCTGATTCCATTGCTTGCACACGCGAGAGATTGTATGTGTTAACTGTCGTGAGTCGATATATTCAAAACATGTAGCGAGTAGCTCTGGCACTGTGCAAAGATCGTTGAGTGTTGTCATGTCCTTTTGTTCAAATTGCGCAAGTTGATCGTAAACTTTTGACAACATTCTTGCAAAACTAAGCATGTGACTGATTTGCTCGCTAAAAATTCAAGTCACTATAGTTGTCTCATAATGCACCTTTGATCATTTATTTCTTTGTTCTGGTGGTGTTGGGTCCTTCTCTTTTGGTCCTACCATTACTACACCAGTAATACGATTCTCTCTTGGAGTTAGATGTTCACTACAAGCTTCACCAATATCTTCTTCAGCTATCTCCAACAATCGTTTTCTAAAGTCATAGTTTTGTCTTGACAAAAACTCTTGTAATTCACTGTCTTTGTTTTTCTCATACGCTTGCAACGCTAATACTTTGGCTTTCTCCAAATCAACATCTTTGAGACCACCCTTGCTTATAATGTCACAGCAAATACCCCACGTCTTGTACGAGTTTTTCAAATCTTCGGCTTGAACACTATCTAGAGTCATGACATTATCCGCAAAGCTAAATCTTGCGTATAATCCACTATCCTGGACATATTTCTTGAGCACAATGTTCATTGCTTCTGTCAAGACGCACATTTCAGCGTAATCAGCTTTCACACAGAGCATACACATACTTATCGCTACATTCTTTGCCTCTTGTGAAACAATATAGGAATGATTGTTCTTTGGTACGAACGTGTAGACATCTTTGGGAGCACTAGGTGTACTTGTGGAAAAGTGATCTTTCACTGATTTGATAGCTGATTTTGATTTTTCCAAACTACTAGTAATGATCACATTCGTTTGGCTCTTTGGATTGCTGATCAAGCTCACAATTTGTTGAATTGTTCTCATACTTGGATACGATCCTGCTGAATGTAATAGCTTATTTTGTTCTTGAGTAGGTTTACCACCTTGTTCGTGAGCGATTTTACTCTCTAGCATGATTGCTCTACTCAATACTTGAAGTGTTTTCAAATACGTCATTCCACGTGTGTAGTCGTCAAAACACTATTCTATTAATATAAAAGATCAACTTACACTTTTTAGCGTCAAAGTGCTCGATGCTGCTATTCTCGTAAATAGTAATGGATCTCTCGTATATGCAAATTCAACTCGTTTCAATTCATTGTTCACTACTTGCAAATAGGCATCAGAAATGGTTCTATCAGCTTGTTTCTGCACGCTTGTCTCGTACAAGTATGCACTCATAATGTCACACATTTTAAAAATGTTTGTTGAAAAGCAGGAACCTTGCATGATGAAACCAAACGAACCAGCATCAATTGTACTTCCTTGTACAAATACTGGCCCAATGTTAAACTGGTCTGTCATTGTTGATAACTTTTTCGTGAATACAGATGCACTAGCATCACGTGCATTACAAGAAAGTACCATTTTTGACGCAATAGACAAAAAGGCGAGCACTTCTACAGGATAGTTCTTGGTAATTGGAATAGTAGTGACACTTGTGATTTGTATGATGTCGTACATACTTGGTTGCTCGTTGAAGAGTATCATTTCGTCTATACGTTTCCATTTCTTACGACTCGATAGTTCTATTGGTTCTAGAGGATCTCGTAGTTCAGGGAATGATATAGCTTGATCTCGTGCTGGTGTTAGTGGCGTGTCTTTCAATCGTTGGGATATTGTATCATGCAATCGTTTTTCAAATGAAGAGTCGAATGATACATCAAGTATACTGCGATTTGGTAACACTTGTGAGAGATGTTTTGCCAATAGTGTCGATAGCCCGTTATTCTGTAATAAATCTTGCTTCAACTGTTCAATGTACTATTTTGTTAGTCGAATTCTTCTGTAACGTACCTCGTACGAAGATACTGTAAAATCAGTAGAGCCATTCAACCATGATCGTTGGATTTCGTGTCTCGCAACATCTGCAAAATTTGTACGCAACTTGAATTGATGCTTTGTCAATAAAAATGTAAACCATTCTGGATTTAGCGCTCGTTTTCCAGTTGCTAATTCTTCAATTAAACTTGTCAACTTTGTTTCAATCTCTTTCTTGTGTTTATCTTCCACTCCTTTAACGTAGAAACCAATACGACCATGTGTATTGTATGGTACTACTTGAACTTGATATTTTTTGGCAATTTCTTCATAAAGTAATCCACCTGGAATGACTAGATACTCTACAATGACTTCATAAACAAACAGTTCATAGGGAGTCTATTTTGTTAGTATGAAAAGAAAACGTACACTGGTGGGTATTCCGTATGATACTAGTAACTTATTTTGATGGTTTTCATCAAACTCTCGATCGATAGGAACCTTTGCATGGATACGTGCAGGTTGTACTTCATTGTTTAAAGTAGTTGTACTTTCATTTGGTGACAATTGGATATGTTCGAGCAGATAATCTAGATCCATATGTCCGTATAGTATCATGATACTATTTCTTGCAGTATGAGTACGCTTGTAATAGTCTAGTAACTTGTCATACGAAATGGGAAAGAACGACTCGAGATGCGATATTGGGTCAGTATTTGCGTTTGGATTTTTGACAATTGTGTCGATAGTGTTTGATGGTAAGGCCATGTCACGTACAAACTCTTCAAAATACCTGCCACTAAATTTTTCTTTGTTCTCTAAAATTGTCAGTGAATAGAATGTAACATACCGTGTGCGACTTTGGAAAATACCAAGTGATCGTAGTCTGTGATAGATATTGGCATCGCATAAACGTCAGATATTAGCGCTTGTACTGCTGTTTCAAATTCTTTTTGTTCTGAACTTGATACACTGTAATCAGAACTGTTCTTTGTTACGTTTCGCGATGCGTTAGTAATCAGCATAGGACGAGTATGTGTATCACCAGCAAGCGCATACATCATACGTGCACTTAGTGATCCTGAGATAGTATGTTGAATTATTTTTGCAAGAGTTGTGTCATTGCTTTTTAACGTAATGCTGTTGTTTAGAGCGTGTGAACAAGTACATACTGGAAATTAAAGTTGTTTGGATCGTTTTTGTTATCAATGTGAACGAGTGTTGCTCCTGAGTTTTTGTGTTTATACAGTGTAATAGGTGATTGTGAGAATTGTTTGACCATATGCGAGTTTGTGTCGATAGTATGCGTAATCCAACCATGTTTTTCGGTACTATATGTTTTACATAGTGTTGCACGACCAGTGCATAGCAAAGAAGAGGTTTTTCTAACATGCTGTCGCGTCAACCATCGCTGCATTTTTGAAAATAATTACAACTGTTGCAGAGTGTCATTGAATGTACAATTTATTTACTCTTTCTGTTTTTCAAACTTGCTTTCTTGGATTGCTTCTCTCCATGTGCTAACTCTAAGTCCCATTTTCTCATAATAGGACATTCAGATTTTCGTTTCATAAGAGCTTGAATAGTATCTTTTGACGTTGGGAAAACACCATCTTTCTTAACTTGAGGAGTGATATCTCGAATCATTCCTCTACCATCGTGCGAATCAAACCAAAAGTTGATGGCAATGTGTCTACAGCTACTCTCTACTTGATGGAACCAATACGCTGGAATGAAGAGCACGTCACCTGGTCCTGTTATCACCTCATACGGTGTAGCCTTTGGGAACAATGGATATTTTGTCAAATCTGGTTCTCCAATGTTTAGTTTCGAAGTACGTGCTTCTCCAGTTCTGTCCTCGTACAAGTATTCACCATCTTGAGGCGCAAAAAGAATCAATCGTTTCCAACCATCCAAACTGTAAATAGTTAGAATTTAGACAAGTTGACTCTTACATGTTTAACAAATTGTCTTCTGGGTCGCTATGAACTAACGAATTTTGACCTCCTCCTCCAAACCATACACCAAATTCAGTACTAGATTGTTAGAGTGAAACAGCAAACATACAAGTATGGAACTTTAGCGTCAGTCAAACAAGGAACGAATTTGTGTTGAATGAAATCATTCTCAAGGCTTGGAAAGATTTCAGAGTCCATGTAGTAAAGTACACCATTTGCATCTTTTGACCTGCAATGTTAGACAACATATGAAACGTACTTGTAGACATCTAAAAACTCTGACATTGGTCTTCTTGATTTCATTTTCCATGTCTCTTCAGCATACCCGAATTTGTTGTTCAATGAGCGTTCTACACCAACCATTTGTGTTCCAACTTTTTCACGCAAATAATCATCCTATTGGGTTAGTAATCAATAAACACTTACTGATTTCCAACTAGTTAGCGCTGGCCAATCATTAATCGAATTTTTGATAAGTAATGGCTTATTCTTGGCAACGTAGTTTTGGTAAAAATGCTTTTGAGTTAGTGGTCCTTGTGTTTTAAAATCCCACGTATCGATACGATTCGTAGTTGGTGTGTACAATGGAATATTTCCAACTATTTGTTAGAAGAACGTTGAAGTGTTACCTCCGACTGCACATTTCTCTCCAAATGCACGTTTTGTTTTATCGTACGAAAAACCGGCTGTACTGTATTAGGTTATTTTAATTCGAGTTACCATTGGTGTCTACTGTTTCTGGAACGGCAACTGTGACTGCGTCCGAAGCAGGACTGCTTCTAAAGTATCTGTATAAGAGGAACAGCAATATTATTGTCCAAATGGTTGCTAATGAATAAGCGATAACTCTTAAAAGTGGTTGCTTTTTAAGCAGTAGTCGATGATATCTTCTAATAGCTTTAACATATCGAGTTCGTTTTGAATGTGAAAGTATTCCACCACTTGGATTTGTAATTGGTATCAGCGGATTGATGTCAGGAAGCTGAGGTACGCCCTCACTGAGTGCGTTCAACATTGTTTGTTTGAGTTTTGTTTTTGGTTAAAAATAGCTAATCACCAAAATAAGTAACACAAGCTAGAAGTTTTGAGGTTTCAGAACGAATGATAGGTGTATTGGTACATTTTTATTTTACATCAGTCTAGATAATCCATGTAGTTATTCACAACAATTTCGTCAATATCTTCAATCCAATCAGGTTTCTCTGATTGTCTTTGGGGTGGTACACTTCCGTATTCTTTCAAAATTGTTTCCATTGGCGGAGGACTTAACATCTCTGGTAATGATGCTGGGTATATTTTTAATGGAACTGATTCCTCTTTTCCGGTATGCGGTTCCTCATGCACGGCATCTTTCGCAAACAAACGATGAATATCCTCTTGAAACGTGGTCAAGTTGTTGCTGTCGTTCTCATGTTCTAGAACCATCGTTGTTGATGCCAAAATCGAGAAGTTTTGATTTGAAACAAAAATAGATTGATCAACCAAGATATCGTTATCATACAATTTTGGGACGTCTTGTTGAATAGCTCGCTCAGCACGTCAGAGGAAGTATTGGCACATATGCATGGATGTTATTTATTATACTCGACATCGCTCTCGGCTAAGCGTAATATGAAAGTACGTAGCTCGTTTTGATTAAACCATGTGTACAACTGATAGTTCTCGTCAGCTACAAGGGTAGCAAGTTCCAAACTACAAAGTTAAAATAATACTAGTTAGACATACCATTTGGCGTACTGTTCAGTTGAGTGCAATACTCTGTGTAGCAAGAGCACACTCTCTGGAATACAGATGCGTTTCACTTCTTCCAGTTCTACTCCAGTTACTTGAATACTCAAAAACTTTAGATATTGACGAATCTCTTTCTCTGCGATGGCAGCCAACTCGCGTTGTTTCATTTGCCAATCTCGTGTCTTCTTTTCGTATTGTTTCAAGTTGTGTTCATAACTAATGTATTCACTTGGTTCTGCAGCATCTTGTGGAGGTGGTCTATTTGGTCTCACTGGTCTGAGTCGATAACAAGAGTCCCAGTTGCTGTATTGTTGTAGAACAACTAGATACGATTTGTAGGTACTGAACTCGTACATGGAATTGCGCAATCGAATATCATAATCAGTGTTTGTTCCCTCTGCCATTCCCTCTTCCAATTTTGATTCCAAAAAGGTTAACATTTCTTGAGGAATTTCAGCTAATAGTTTGAGTACTCCATCGATATCACCTCTTGCAATATCTTCATTCTCATTTGCGAGTTTCAAAATGGATTTGATCAAACGATTTGCGTGTACCAAAGAGTCCAAGTACAAATCTTTGTTCGTGAACATCCACTTTAACAACTTTTTTCCACTTGCAATATCACCAGATTCGTGAAAATCGTTCATCATCTTGTTAGTGATAAGTTCAATATTCAAATTGTTCTCTATTGCCTTTTGGAAAAGTTCATTTGTCTTTGCCTATTGTTGTTAATTGTGTAAATCTCACACTTACAGAGTTGACTTTTGGCATAGTTTCTGTCATGAATTTTGCAAATATGTTGGTTTGAATAGCTTCATCGCTCACTAGTGATGTGTAAAATGGTACCAAATCGTATAGTTTGATAGCCATCAAGTACTGAACATAGTGGAAGATCGTACTATCCATTTCGTTACGCACTAATCCTTGTCTATCGTTGGAGCGATAGAATAAATCTAAAAAGATCAATAGATGCGTTGAGAATCGAACTAAATGTTCATAATATCTCGCACGATGTTCATCTGGTTTTTCACACCAAGACTCCAAAGCTTTTCCTACTTGACCTAATTGACTTAGTGCAATTAGTTTTTGAATCTATTGTTAATATGTCAAAAGAAACGTACTTCATAAAATGTATCAAATGTAGACGCTCTGACTTCTGGATCTCCTCTACGTAGAGCTTCAAAGAGATTTGGAAGTTCGAATGTTTCTCTTGAGGAAATTCCAACTCTTTGTAGTACAGTTCGTGTTACGTTTGCTTTCAAGTGTGCCCATAAGTGTTCTTGGTGACTCTTACAGGATAGTTTCATGGCTTGTAAATTTCCACAAAGTGAACCATAGATGGCACGTTCTTTTGCTAAAAGAGTTTCCTATTGTGTTAAATTGTTGAAAACAGCTTACTTGTTCTGATAGTCGCATCAACGTGTCATAGTATATTTTTCTATTTGCATTGTCCATAACGTTGGGATCGGGAATAGTTGGGTTATTATCTACATCGTTAGACCATAAAACGGAACGTACCCGTTACTTGTGTCGCTAATTGTAAATATTCTGCTCCTGCCAAGGTTGCAGCTCTCCAATGTTGTTTCTTATCCCTACAATACTTTTGTGCTTCTGCTAATTTTCCACCTTGAACGAGATTCCAGATTTTATCTACGATAACAGCATCTTCAGTCTACATTGTTAGTCGGTGGAACAGGAAACAAACCTCATCACTCTTCACAAGAGAAAGTCCCATTCTTGTTGGCGCATCTGGATCAATCTCCCCAACTAGTCTGTTTTGTTCGGGTTGGACGGTCTTCTTGTTTAAATGAATCGCGTTAATAGTGAGATCCCAACGACTGTATCCAAGCGATGTAAAAAGTGGATCTTTTGACTCTTCCGAGTTTGCAGAGCATTCCTCCAACCATTGTACGAGTAGTTGTTGTTTTCTAATTTGGTCGTTTGTCTCCATGAGTCGTTGTATAATTTTTCCTTGATTGGTTTTCCAGTTATCTTCTAGTGTCATTTCTTCGTCTTCTTCTAGACTGTCGCTCTCGATATCTAAGTGGTCTTTGAACAAGATGTACATCATATGCCACGTATCGGACTCTTTTCTTATAACGCTTATATCTTGTGCGATTTTGTATTGCATACCATGTGAAAGGTGAGGGATTTTTGCTTTGAGTTGAACTAGTACTTGCAAACGATCTTCGCAAGCTTCGCGGAAATATTTTAACAATTCTATTGATTTGTTGCTATCTCTTTGTTGGATTACTGATGCTAACCGTTGTTGGAATGGCTCATCGAGTTCTGTTCGCTCCGCTTCGTACGATTCGGGTGTTATTTTGCTCATACGGTCTTCGACTAGGGCGTGTGTTGCTTCTTCGTCATCTTCAAACAATGACATTTGATCAATGTCTTCGTACTCATCAGTCTACAACAATCAGTATTTTTGCAGAGTTAAAATTACAAAGTCATCGTCGTTTTCTCTATTTTTCGCTAGTACGCTGTCTACCAAGGTTATTTTGTTAAGTACGAGCTTACATTTTCCTGGCTTGCGTTTCTCTACTGCATCAGGTGAGAACAACATCGAATTAGAGTCAACAGAATGCCATGAATCGTCCATCATAAAGTTTTGTGTGCACACTCGGTTGTCTACCGTTACAAAGAAAAGACGTTGAAAGATGAACTGCGCGCGTCTACTTATCGTGGCGTTGCTACTGTGTACTCTGCATATCGTTAATTCACAAAAATATTCAAATGTGGACAGAATTATCGTAATGATGATGGAAAACTGGTCATTTGACAGTTTGTTTGGAATGTTAGACAACGTAGAAGGTATCAGTCGTGCTTCTGCTGAGTCGTTACTGCAAGTAGATAGAAACGATGTTGCATACTCGAACTTACCGCAAGTTCAAGCAGGAGTACCGACAAACTTGCCAAACAAACCATTTGATTTATCGCCGTACATTAACATGAGTGCAAAGACACTAGATTTGACACATTCATTCTACGCCGAGCAACTACAAATCAATGGTGGAAAAATGAACAAATTCGCAGCTTATAGTAGTGCACAAGGACTAGCGATGAGTTACTACAACATGAAACAATCATATTTGGGACAACTTGCTAAAAACTATACAATTTTCGACAACTGGTTCCATGCACTCTTTGGAGGATCTTGGGGAAACCACCAATGGCTAATTACTAGTACTCCATGTCCATTTCCCAACGCACCGCCAGAAATTGTCAATGTATTAGATGACAAAGGTGTGCCACTCGGCTACCCACATGAAAAAACTGTAACACCAGATGGTATAGCTGTAAACACCGTCTATAGCTCAAATCCACCATACGCTGCCAATTATAACGCAAGCAGAGCGTTACCCTTACAAAATGGAACAACAATTGGTGATTTACTCACAGAAGCAAAAGTTTCGTGGAAGTGGTACAGTGGTGGTTGGAAAGATGCAGTAAACGGAAAAGCCGATCCAAGTTTCCAATACCATCATCAACCATTCAACTATTATACGAATTTTGCACCTGGAAAACCAGGAAGAGATAACCTTCAAGATGAATCTGATTTGTTAAATGATTTGGCGCAAGGCACACTTCCACAAGTATCATTCTATAAACCTATTGGAAAAGAGAATATGCATCCAGGTTATAGTTTAGTAGGAGGTACGCTTTTTTAAATATTTCTAACCATCAAAGACGAATCGGAGAAAAAGTTGATTACCATGATGAATGCAATCACGACTAGCAAATATTGGAGTAATTGTTTGGTATTTATCACTTTCGATGAGCATGGTGGAAGATGGGATCACGTTCCTCCACCAAAGAAGGATAGATGGGGTCCAGGAATCCGCATACCAACCATTGCCGTCTCTCCACTCGTTAAGAAGGGTTACGTTGAAAAAACATCATACGATACAACAGCCATTATGAAAATGATACAAGATAAATATGGACTAAGAAACATTGGTACTCGCGATCGAGATCAAAATGGATTTGAGAATATCTTTATTGTGGGAGATGTTGCTAGCAGACCATGGATGATTGTTGGAATTGTCATTGCATCCATTGCTGTGGCACTACTCTTCTTGTCACTAATAATATTTATTATTAGTACAATTTATAAGAGAAAGCAACAAGCACCCCCAGTAAGTGATGATCCAAATGCACAATACTACCGTGTTTGGTAACCTCTATAAATTTGCAAATCTTCATCAAATACATTTTTGTCGTATGTAGAATTTTGGATAAAGAGTGTCCTAATAAATATGCCACCTTATTAACAACTGCAACCAATTCTGAACCTTCTCCTGCCTGCCATTTTAGCTCTCTTTTTAGTTTTTTTTGTGAGGTTTAAAGAGTGTTCATAACATACTAGCAATGAATAGGGGTCAGAAGACTTCACTGTTTAGGTTTTCAATCACATGGACCAGGAATAGGTAAAGAATAGCGCTCTAAATTACAAATCATAATGTTTGGTAATTTTACTGACTATACCTAATAAATGTTACATATTCTGGTCCTAATGATGGTTTTGTCACCGTTTCAGCAACATCAAATCCATGACGCTTATAAAACTGTTCTAGATCTGGCTTAGTTGAATAAGCAAAGGTATAAATCGGTAAAGAAGCCTCATCTGCTTGCTTCAAAATAGGTAATAATACACTTGCGCCTACACCCATGTTTTGGCACTCTGGTTTCACTAGTAACATGTACAACGCCCAATGCGGCTTCTCACGTTGATCTAATACATCACGATGAGTTTTCTCGGCAACACGAATCAAAGACATTAATCTATACATCAATTTCAAACCAACACCTCTACTCACACCACGTAGAATTCCAGTTCTAAACATTTTCCACAAACTCAAACTCTTACTATTGTATGGATGTTGCCATATACTCAGTGCTTGAATCTCACTACTGCCAGAGTGGTTATAATGAGTACTGACTAGTACACGACCATACTTGAGTCCAAACTTGATCATCATGTAGAAAATCCAATTCAATGAAGATGCCAATTGTTCATTCACTTCATAGGCTTTTGTATTGTTATGAATTGGCTTCTCTATCATGACCGTCGGCAGTTCCTGTCGTTCTGTACGCGTACCTTCATTTCTAATGACACTAGTGACCATACGTGGTGATTGTTGTTTGACTGTTCCTTGTTCCAAAAACTCTTGTTGTTCTTCTTGTAAATTTAAAAAGTATCGGAACCATGAAGCGTTAATACGCATAAATGTACGCGTTAAAAACTCGGCTGCATCTGGTATTTGTGATGGATGAATTTCCGAAACGATTGACTTTCCCATATTCTTTTGTGCGCGTTTCCGCTGTGGTTGATGAATCTTGAAATAGGAAAATGCTTGTTCTTTGTAGATATTTCGTCGAATAGGTGATGCACTTGGTGTCGATGGTGTAATGGCACTAATAACACTACTCAAGATACTAGTCGTATTGGCAGCATCGGATAGTCTTCCACTTGAACTACTAACAGTAGCACTAGAGGGCGACGATGAAGCGTCATTAGGTACAGTGAGTGAACTTCCACTTCTTTCTCTATACATGTGATTCTTTGCATGATTTCATCTCCTATTTTTGTACTTGTACACAACAGTCTCCACCAATCGTTTTCACACAATTCATACAAACTACGATTCGTTTGCATAATTTGGTAAATATCACTAATATCCAAAAACTTGAACACGCTTAGTTTCATCTCGTTTGTTAGCCATTCCCATTCTACGAGTTTATCGTTTTGGTATTCTCCTGGTTGTCGATTCTTCCTAGATACAATTCTTTTGATTATTTTTTGAGTTTCCGCTGCAGTTGGTCGTTCTCTTGGATTGACTGATGTTAACTTTTCTGCAAGTCGAACCAAATCTGATGTATAGGTTGCATCTTTGGTCAAGGAACGTTCAATTTCTTGAAATAGTTTTGGATTTTTCGACAACTCGACGGATAACATCATTGACTTGCCAGTCATCATTTGCAAGAGAATGACACCCAACGAGTACATATCTGTCATCTCATCGTAAGGCTCCTTGTTCAGCATTTCAAACGACATGTAGTGTGGTGTTCCGCACTGTGTATACGCCATGTGACTTGCTCCCATTTCTCTCGAGATTCCAAAATCTCCTATCTTTACAGTTCCCTCAGCTCCAAGTAGAATATTTTGAGGTTTAAGATCCCTATGTATCACGTTTTGTTCATGAAGATACTGTAAACCTTCGCATATTTCGTGCATATAGTGTAGTATATCCTCCTCGGCCATGACTTTCTTTTTGGCTGTTGTTTTCTGTATCAGCTGCGACAAATCACCACCTGGACAGTATTCAACTATAATGTTAGCAGTATGTTGTATTCATTACCACACAGACAAACGAAATGAGTTTCTGCATTGTACTTGTGCAGGAACACTCTATGGTACTTCATAATATTTTTATGGTTCAACATTCGCAGTCTATGTGCTTCGTTCAAGTGATTATTTGCTTCCTCGAACGAATAAAACTCCATACGTTTGATAGCGACTTCCTCATGTGTTTTTTTGTGTTCTGCTAACAGAACCTGCCCTTCGGAACCTCTTCCCAAGATTTTTATAATGTAGTATTGGTCCATCGCTAGAGTGTGGCGTTAATCGAAGATATTCGATTTGTTGTGAGTCCAATACGTTGTGGAACGACAGTCGAAAGTAAGTTATTGGGTATGTCCGACGCTGGAGTAAAAAGCTCGAGGGATTGTACAACTTGTTGATGTTCTGGCTGTTGTACTTGTTTTGTAGCTTGGTGACGTGATGAAGACATGTTGTAATAACGATCTACAGCTCAAGATGATGGACAGAACTAATCACAAACACAAGTGTCAAGCCTCGGTTTAGTGGAGAACGCATTCTAAAATGTCATGGAGAGATGCATATCGCAAACAGGCTCAGTTGTCGCTACACAAACGGAAAACATCCTCTATTGATTTTACTGTTGACGCAATAGACCTAGAAAGATGCTCAAAAATACCGAAAATATCGTCACATGCGATAATTCCGCTCTACGATTCTGTAGTAGCCGTTAATGTTATGCCAGCGATACACATATTCGACATAGAGACGTGCAAAGTTTTAAAAACCATTCCTAGAGCTGAACCTAGTTCAGTGGCAGAAGTGTCAATGTGTTTTCATGAAGCAAAAAAGTTGTTAATCACACAACCTTGGTCCACAAAAGAACTAATTGTATACGACTTGGATGGTCAAGAGGTGAGAAGAATACAAACCACAAAAGTCATTTGTGGAGGCCGACCAAGCTTTCATGCGTTTGATGAATACATTCTCGCTGCCTGTAACACAAAAGAAGTTGTTCTATGGAACATTACCGACACTCTAACACAAGTATTCGCCCTATCACACCCAGAAGAAGTATCAAGTGTAATTATACTCAACGAAAAACATATTGCATCAGCAACAAGAACTATTGGATCAGTACACATTTGGGATATAGAAACGCTAACAGGAGTACAACTTGTCAATCAACATGGTGATTGGGTTCGACAAATGATTACACTTGATAAAAATCGATTTATATCAGGAGCGTGGAATAGCACAATTATCATTGGCGACGCAACAAATCACACTAGTTGTAAATTAGAAAATGATGTTGTTCCCTATGCATTGCTAACGTTAGTGAATAGTCAATACATGGCATACGGTGATCGTAACAAGGTTGCCATAGCAAACAATCATCTTCGTGAATTAAATGTGTTTACTGTACCAACTGAAGAGATAGAAGCACTCGTTTGTGTTGAAGGGAAAAGAGGATTGTACCTGGTAATTTCTGATGAAGAAGTAGGATTGGTCATTGTGCCACTCAGTAGTCCAAACAGTACAAAAGAAACGTTCTCTATGAAGCAAGTACTTTGGAAAGCTCCATTTACTGATATAAATTTTTACTAGTGCCAAAGATTGTTCTTTTTTGCAGTATGTACCAAATCTTTGATGGATACTTCTAGTGGTTTGTATTTGAAATCGGTGTAGATGGTTTTCCATCGAGAACCGTCCATGAGTGGTGTTCTTTTGTCTTTACCATACGCCTCGTCACCATCTATCTTTATTTCTGTTGAACTAAACTCTTCGGGTAGAACACGCATAGCTTCACGTGCAATCTCTGGGAATGAATACGATTTGTCAGCAATCACAAATCGTTTGTTCTTGATGAGTGGATTTTCTAGATCAGTTGCAGCTTTTACATGCGCAGCTGCAACATCCGTAACATTTACTATTCCAAAACCATTCACAGCGACTGATTTTCCATTCTTTGCATTTAGAACATTCTGTAAAACAATCTTATTGCTCAAGTTCATGTCATCAAGTGTTTTCAAACTTCCTAACACTTCTCCAATGATGAATGGTGGATTTAACACAACCAAATCGAATTGAGCATTCTTGGCAAGGTCCCAGGCTGCTTTCTCTGCCAATACTTTGCTGTATCTATATGGCTCCTTTTCGAGAGTTGATTCAGTGTTCCAATCATCTTCGTTGAAAGAACGATCTTTGCTGATTTGACTTGGAGGGTACACTGCAGCTGCGGAAGAAGTCAGTACAACTCTGCGTACTGAAGATTCTTTCGCGCAACTTTGGAGTACGTTTAATGTACCCTTGAGAGCAGGATCGACGAGCTCTTTTTGTGCATCTTTAACGTTAAATACGACTGGAGAAGCCGTGTGAATTACGACTTGACATCCACGTACAACTTCATCGAATGAATTATCTACGAGTAGATCAGCTTCAAATAATCGAAGATTTTTATCGGCGTTTGGCAGTGCGAGTAAATAATCGTATTTTTCCTTATTTTTTAGCGATCTAACAGTTCCATGTACAACATAGTTCTTATCGAGTAGTTGCTTTACGATGTGCGATGATAGAAAACCTAAATATTATAATTACAGCTGAAGAACCTACCTGTGACTCCTGTGACACAGATAGGTGCCTCGTTTCTTGTCATGATGTTTGTTTGAGTTGTAACATTGTGCTACTTTTTAAACCTACGTCGGGCATGCTATCCCGAACATCCGACAGATACGACAATAGCTATTCAACAGCTAACTTTTAAGATCACGAAACTCTTGCGGCAATGGAAGCCGCAACTTACAATCATAATGCCAGATAGTGTTCTAACAGTAACGTACAGAGATGGTCCCCACGCCTATCCAGATTCAAAAATAATCAGAAGAAAGTTTTCTAACAAGCTCATCGACAAGATAATTGGTGTCATTTGGGCATTCACTATCGTTCACTATTTCTTGTGGGGACTTGGAGTCACAGTCTTATTCTTATGGGCGCTCTACGCAGGGTACTACTTTGTAGCTGTACCAGCATTGCTATTGTACATTCCATCTTACTTGAGACAAGAACAATTTAAATTAGGAAGACCTTGGAGAGCGTTTAGACTTACGAAAATTTGGTGGTGGGTACAGAACTATTTGGGTGTCGAAGTTGTTCGCACTCAAGAATTAGATCCCAACAAGCAGTACATATTTGGGGTAAGCATTGTATGTTAGGTAACAGTACAGGTACATCCACATGGAATTTTCATTTTATCGAGACCAGCTATTTATGCAGGTGTTTGGGAGACATTGTTTCCTGGAATAGAGATTCGTTCACTAGCAGCATCTCCCATGTTTTGGCCTCCAGCTACACGTGAGCTATCTCTTTGGCTTGAAGCTATCAACGCAGAGAAACGAGTAGCTATGAAAGCTCTAGCGAGTGATCTTCCAAAGACAGACTTTAACACAAGTGGGAAATTGAGTTTGATGGTATATCCAGGAGGTATTACCATTCCATTTTCTAACAAAATTAGGTAGCAAGGAAATATTCACAACAGATCCAAACACAAAAGACAACGTCCTCATTGCTAGAAAAGGATTTATCAAATTGGCTGTACAAACTGGGTGTAATTTAGTTCCTGGCTTTGTATTTGGAGAGAAGTGGAAGTACAACAGGAAGTTCTTACCCAAACCGATAATGGACTTTTTCATGAAGACATTAAGACTACCACTAATTATATTCTTTGGCGAACTGTACACATGGTTACCTCTTAATCATGGACACCTTACAGTAGTATTTGGAAAAGCGATAGCTGTGGAGAAAGATGAGAATCCTCCAGATCAATATATTAACAAATTGGCAGACGAGTTTTATGGTCAAATGAAAACTATATTCGAAGAACATAAGAAAAATCTTGGCTATGACGACGATGAAAAACTTACCATCAAGGTTGAAGAGGAGAGAAAATCAACACCAAGAGCACAAACGCCATTATAGTTCCGATCAAAAATGATTTTACATACCACTGAACATACTTTCGTCAAATTCAGAATCTTCTTGCATTTTTTGCTGTTGCGATTGCACAAACCTTTCTCTTTCACGCTTTGCGTTCTCTCTTTCAAGTTCTTGTTGTTTCTCGTAATCAAGCCGAGCTTGTTCTTTGGCTTTCGCCTCTTCTTCAAGTTTGCGTTGCTTTTCTTCGGCTTCTTTGATCTTTTTCTCTTCCAATTCTTTTTGACGTTGTTTGAGTTGAATATTCTTGCTTTGGAAGTCTGACCAAGTGCTATCCGTTTGTGGTGCTGAAGATACTTTTGATTCTTCATCATCACTATCTTCGTCCATGGTTAGCCAGCCTTGTACATTTTTGATCTCCACTGCTTGTTCTTGCTTTACCGATTCTGGTTGGTTGGGCATGATTATGGTCGGCGTACCGCTCACTAATGATGCCTCCTTGTCGGTTGTTCCTGCATTTCTATCCAGCCCTGTAATTGAATTATCTAAACTATCCACAATTGTTG
>JAESGV010000460.1_pt1 | contig 18031 bp, 11 predicted proteins | sample 9269781 | NCBI WGS metagenome assembly JAESGV01 (sample SAMN15741586, study PRJNA653496) | algae metagenome | isolation source: Tildeniella torsiva UHER 1998/13D and co-occurring heterotrophs from... | place: Slovakia: Slovak Paradise National Park, Hrabusice, Kosice Region | collected 2000-01-01 | reverse complement strand
AAGGATCGATGGCGAAGCTCTACCCCGAGCGCGAAGATGCTCCAACGGTCACCGCCGAGCTCAACACCGGCGACTGACCCACACCGAGGATCACTCTCGAATCCCCACCACTCCACGGGGCGCTGCCTCACCGGTTCGTCTCCTTGGCGAAATAGGCGGCTGCCTTGCGCAGGATCTCCAGGTCGATCTCCTGCTGAGCGGCCTTCTTCCGCAATCGCTTGAGCTCGTCGCGCTCGGACTCGCTGAGCGCTTCCGGATCCGCCGCCCGCTCGGTGGCTTCACGATCGAGCTTCACCCAGTTCCACAAGGTGCCCTCGGCGATCTCGAGCGACCTGGCCACCTCGGCGACCGGTCGACCCGAGCTCTTCACCAGGGCGATGGCCTCACGACGGAACTCGGCGGGGTACTTCGATGGACGACCCATCCGGGCCTCCCTCCTCTGGGGTCTCCCCCAGAATCAGGTGTCCACGAGACCCTGGCAACTCCACAGCGCGCAAACGGCGCGGCGCTGCTGATTCGAAATGGTCTCGAAGTGATCGATGCCACGGCGCCGCCAGTCGACGACTGGGGCGGCCTCGGTGGACCCCCCGATGCGGTTCCACCGCCGGAGTCGCTCGTTGCCGCCGTGGTTCGAGTTGACGGCCTCGACCTCACAATCGTGTCAGCGCATCCACCGAACGCGGCAGGACGCGGTCTCGACCGCCAGTGGCGAGTCGCACGCAAGCTCCGGACCTACGCCGCGCTCGAGCAGTGGGTCACCGGGCGTGAGCCACTGCTGCTCGGAATGGACGCGAACGCCTGGATCGACACGACCTGCTCGCCCTTCGAGCCGCCGGTCTACGCCGATGAGCCGCAGCGCCCGATCATGGAGTTCTTCCTCGAGCAGCCGTCTCGACACGGACTGCGAGATGCGTTTCGTTCCTGGTTGGAGGAGCACCCCGAGGAGCTCGATGAGATCCGGCGCCGCCGCCCCCACGGACCGCTCGCGACCACCTATGTGCGCGGCAGCAACTACCCGGTGCCCGACCGATTCGATGTGGTGATGGTCTCCCCATCGGTGAAGGTCAACTCGATTTCGCACGGCTACGAAGACGCGCTCGCTGCTGGCAGCGACCATGCGTTCGTGGTTGCCGAGGTCGACATCGTCTGAGGGGCTCAGTGCAGAGTTGGCGCCGGTCGCGTACGTCCGGGTGGCACGCTTCTCGAGCGGTGACGTCGCCTGGGTCACCCTCCGGAAGCTTGAGGACGACCTACTCCAAGCCAGGCCCGAAGGTGCTGTCCCCGAGGTCGTGAAGCGCTCCGACGGCCACGCCCATCTGCAGCGCTGCATCGAGTCGTTCCCTGATCGGAGCGGTGAGTCGCTCGTGTCCGAACAGCCCGGCGGTGAGCTCGAACAGCTCTTTGATCCCAACAGCCTGGCCGATGTCGACACAGACGCGCATGGCGTTGAGGATCTCGTCGGGTGCCATCTCGGTGACCTTGCGTGACAGGTCGCCGTCGTTGCGACGGAATCCGCGCCATGACGTCGGGTCAACGCCATTCGGCCAGACGAACTGGCCCAGTGCCGTCGTCGTGATCGTTCGGTCGCTCGGAATCAACGCCTTGATCGCCGTCACCCGATCGGTGCGAACCCGCGACAGTCCGAACCCGCGCGCGGTCAGCCTGCACAGTTCGTCGATCTCGATCGGGCCGAGCTGGTCCGCCAGTTGTGACAGGACGCTGCGTACCTGCGTCGCCGCAGTTGGGTCATCGAGGCGGTCCAGGAGCTCTTTGGGGCCCAGTCCGTCGAGGCTCAGCCCCGATCCGTAGGTCGGAAGGTCAGTCCCGAAGATGTCGAGCGGTGAGCCGTGGTCGGCAGCCGGGTCGCTCGGAGCCGGCCCTGGTGGCGCGGGCGCGGCGGCGCTCACAGCGGGTGTTGTCGCTGCGTCGGTGATCTCGACGGCTGCGGCGAAGGCCGGCCGCGCTGGCGCCCCAAGGTTCTCCAGCGAGGTGGCCAGCGGGATGTCCGCGACAGGCGGGAGCGGCGGCGGCACCTTGGTGAGCTCGTCCAATGCCCGAGCCTCCGCAGCTCGCACTGCCGCGTCGATCGTGTCCAGCACCTCGTCTCGGTCGTAGAGCCAGCTCGGCAGCCACACCCGCACGATGTCGAGCCAGCCCATCGCCGTGAGGATCGAGCGCGGGAGCAGATCACGGTCGAACACGGTCTTGCCGGCGGCCCATCGGGGTCCGTCCAGCAGCACCGCCACGCTGTGACGAGGCAGCCGCTGCGACGCTCGTTGGTCCGACGTGGTCCCGACGCAGAGGTCGATCCTGAACCTGGAGAGCCCGACGTCTTCGACGACATCGAGCCCCCGTTCGCGGAGCGCGGTGGCGATCTCGGCTCTGTGCAGGTCGGGCGGCATCGGTGTGCGACCGACGATGTCGCCTGCCTTGTCGACGCCGTCACGGGCCGCTGCCAGATACGACTGGAGGAGACGAATCCCCGCAGGCGACTCCGGGCCAACGGTCATGTCCTCCGGGTCGAAGGAGCAGAACACCATGACCTCTTCTCGGGCTCGGGTGACGGCGACGTTGAGCCGCCGCTCGCCTCCCTTCTGGTTGAGCGGCCCGAAGTTCATCGGCAACTTGCTGCGCGTCGTGGATCCGTCGCTGGCGCTCACTGGCTCCGAGGAGAATCCGATCGACATGAGCATGACATCGCGCTCGTCGCCCTGGACGTTCTCGAGGTTCTGCACCAGCAGCCCGTCGGCAGTCGTCAGTTCCAACAGCTCTCGCACTCGGTCGTTGCCGCAGCGCTCCAGAAGGTCACGGATGAGGTCGCGCTGCTGGATGTTCGACGTGACCACGCCGATGCTCGGACCGGGTGTCGACGCCGGGGCAGCACTGGCTGCCTGGCGGCGGTCGAACTCCTCGATCCGTCGAACGATCTCGGCGACCACTGCATCGGCTTCGACTCGATTGGTGCCGGTCGGCCAGTCGTCGGGGCTCATCTCGTCGGGCACGCGCATTCCGCTCCGTCGGAATCGCCCGTCGATCCGCCGCCACGTCACCGAGGACTTCCCGGGACGACCTGGAGCCGGGAACGTCGTGAGCTGATCCTCGTAGAAGTGGTGGTTGCTGAACGCAATCAGCGCTTCGTCCTTGCTGCGGTAGTGGCACTGCAGCGTGAGCGTGGGGAGGCGCGACTCCTTGCATTCGTCGAGCAGGCTCTCCAGGTCGATGACCGTGTCGAGTGACCCGTCGTCGTCCTCGGAGGCGCCCGTCGCACCGAACTTGCTCGGTGGCATCTGGCGTGTGTCGCCGACGACGATCGCTGCTTTGGATCGCCCGAGGGCGCCGATGGCGCGGGGAACCTCGATCTGTGATGCCTCGTCGAAGACGACCAGATCGAACTCGATCGATCCCGGTGGAAGGAACCGGGCGACCGAGTCGGGGCTCATGAGGAAGCACGGCGTGAGGTCGCCCACGTAGCGGCCGTAGTCCTCCATGAGCCGTCGAATCGGCATCTTCCGGCGCTGAGCAGCGAGCGACCGCTCGAGTTCGCCCCACTTCCCGATTCGCCGGCCCTTCGGCACCGGCCGTCGCTCGACCATCTCGGCTGGGATCTGCTGGTTGGTGAGGGAACGTCGATCGTCGTGATGGCGTTCGTAGTCGTCCAACGTCCGAGCATGGGACCGTCCGTCGAAGCGGTCGAGCCGCCCGGTGGCGAGCTGCTCCTCCATGGTTCGCAGCGCGACACCGCGACGAAAGCAACTCTCTGCGTCGGCGAGTGAGGCGCTGCCGTCCAGCAGGCTTGCGGCGATGTGGCCGAGTCCAGCGTCACGCACCGGCGTGAGCGACTCGAGCAGTTCGCACCACCGGTGCAGCTCGATGAAGCGTGGAACGTCCGCGGCCCAGTCGGCCGCTGTTGCGTTCCACGCGTCCCACATCGATCGACCAGCGAGCCATCGGTTCGCTGATTCGCCATCGACGCCGAGCGGCGAGATCAGGTGCTGCCACGCAGTGCCCGCGGTGCTGAGCGCTTCTGTGATGGCCGTTGCGTTCGCCTTGACCGAGGGGTCCGTGGCGGCAATCCGACCGTACGGCGACCGCGCCGCGGCGGCGACCTGTGGCAGACCGTCGAGCTGCGCCCGGACGTGTTGCATCGATGTCGGATCGAGCAACGTCCAGCTCGGCGGGAGGTGGAGGCCGGGCAGCGTGGTGAGCGACTGATGCGCCTGACCCCAATCCCCGCGAAGCGCTGCGACCTGTTGGAGCCACCCCATGAGCTCGGCCGGCCTGAGCTCCGACTGCTCCAGCCGATACGGCAGGACTGCTGCGGTGAACGCACGCTCGGCCTTCTTGCGGCTCAGCGCGCCTGCGGTGATCGCGTCGTTGCCGGCCTGGATGACCGCCGCCATATCATCGGTCAGCACGTTCGGGCGGAAGAGCTGGAGGAGGGGAGTGACGCGAGCGACGAAGGAATCACCCGCCGCCACGGCGGCATCTCGGTGTGCACACCAGTCCGGACGGTCGATGACTTCGAGTTCGGCGGCAGTCAGCGAGCTGGCGCCAGCTGCGTAGCGGATCGACTCCGACGCGAAGGTGAACTCGCTCGGATCCTCGACCTTGTGCAGCTCGTCGATGAGGGCGCCGGGAAGTGTCGCGAGGACAAGGCGAGCGCCTTCGAGCCACTGGAGGATCTGGGCGAGTTGAGCGGTGTCGGCGTCGGCAGCGGACGTGTTTGCACAGAGCGACCATGGGTTGGCACCGACGGCGTCGGCGCCGACGATGCGCGGGAGATCGAGCAGCGACTCGACGATTGCCGGTGTGCGCGCCGGCAGGGACGGCAAGACCTCGGCGGGGATGTCGAACGATGGGCCGTCACCCAAACGGAGGAGCTCCTGTCGAGCGTCCCACGCCGACATGCCCGAGTTGCCCGCTGAGTGGATGGCCGCCCGGTAGTCGTCCAATCGCCTCCCTTCGGTGCTCAACCGGGTTGCCAGCGCGTCCCACTCGGCGGTGACATCCGGGGGCAGCAGGTCGAGGGAGGCCCGAATCTGATCGCGGATGTGGTCGGGCTTGGCCTCTTTGTCGAACAGCTCCAAGCAGAGCGGGCCGAGCCCGACCTCGTTCAGGCGCTTGCGGACGACTTCGAGCGCAGCGGACTTCTCCGCGACGAACAGCACCTTCTTGCCGGATGCGATCGATGCTGCCAGCAGGTTGGTGATGGTTTGGCTCTTGCCCGTGCCGGGCGGACCTTCTAGCACGAACGTTTTGCCGGCGACTGCGGCCGAGATCGCGTCCATCTGTGACTCGTCGGCAGGCAGTGGGCACAGCAGTTCAGGGGGTGCGGGCGCCTCCCCGTTCGGGTCGTCGAAATCCTGCGACGGGGAGTTCACGAGGTGGTCGACGACGGGGCTCGTCAGGAACTCGGACCAACTCTCCTTGAGGTCTCGCCACAGGCGGAACGACGAGAAGTCGAGAACTGCGAGCGACACGGAGTCGGTCACGATGGCGTCCTGTACGTGTGCGCCGATCAGTGCTGAGCGCACACCTCCGAGCAACGCATCCACGTCGATGCCGGCGTCATCCAGGACCGGGCGCTCGAGCACGTCGATGGAGATGCCGTAGTCCAGCCGCATCCGCTCGAGGAGCGCATGGTTGGGGAGCACCTCGGCCGTCTCGTCGACGGCAAAGGCGAATCCGGTGCGGGCGGTACCAGTCAACCTGACGGGCACGAGGAAGAGCGGCGCCTTTCCGTCCTTTCCGTCCTTGCCCGTCCACTCCAGCATGCCGATGCACAGGAACAGGTTGTTCGCGCCCGTCTGCCGCTCGATGTCGTCGGCCTTGCGCTTGAGCGAGCGCAGCGTCTTGTTGACGAGTGTGGAGAAGTGCTCGGTACAGAGTTCTTCCGCCAGCATCTCCACGGTCCCCGCCGGAGTGCCAGGTCTAGCGTCGAGTACGGCCCGCGTAGCTGCCGACAGCTCGGATGCCATGTCGCTGAGGCCAGGGAAGAAGACCTCGCCTCGGCTCTTGATGTGATCGAGGTAGGGCTGGGGGTCACCGGCATTGGATCGAAGCGCGGACGGAGCGGAGGTCGCCGGCGCGATCCGCACCGACGAGCCTCCCATCAGTCGGTCCTCGAGAACTGCGGCCCCGCCGTGCGGCAGGTCGAGCATCAGCGTGCGAAGCGATCGCCCGCCGGACGGCAGCCGGAGCAGCGGATTGCGATAGCTGAGGTCGAGCAAGGACCGGAGCCAGTTGCGCACCCTCGGCGGAACCTGCTGCTCGAGTCTGGCCCGTTCGTCGACGCCCTGGGGCGCCACGTCGATGGTTCCCGGTTCGGCCCCGTCGAGCAGCTCGATCCATTCGATCGATTCCTCGGTGTCGCCCGCGGCGAGCGTGGCGGCCGATGGAAGTGGCACTACGCCGCTGCGGACACAGCGCGCAACGTCGATGAGCGCTACCAACGTCGAGGGACTTCCGACCGAGCGGTGGTACCCGGCGGAGATGGCATCCTGGAAGGTGGCCGCCTGGGTCGTGGTGAACATCGTGGTCTCCACGGGCTGAAGACCGCCGAGTTCGTGGAACGCGAGGATCGCGTTCACGTCGCGGACGACGGACGAGTCGAGCGCCCTGATCGTCGCGATCTCGAGGTGTCGATCGGATCTCGTAGACCCTGTTTCGTACGCCGTCAACGCGTGGCCCTCGACCATGACGATGTGGGGGCAGAGCCCCATCCGGGCCAGGCCGGAGGCGTACAGGACGGCGGAGTCGAGACACGTCGCCGCCCTTTCTCGCAGGACGATGTCGGGCGTCCGGACCTTCTGCCCGAACCCTTCGAAGGACGCCGGCGGATTGGTGTACTGGATGCCGGTCTGGCGGAGGGCGTCGAACAGGGCTTCGGCCATCTGGTGGACGCGCTCGAAGTCGCCCAGTCCTGCCGCCTGGTAGCCCTCGGTGCTCGAGCTGCCGGTTCGCTGCTGCAGCAACTCGCGGGCGGCAGCAACGATCTGATCGATCGCTGCGCCGTTGGGCTGGACGAACGCTGCGAGCGAGTCCCAATACGTGGGGGAGTGCATCCACTGGTTGTGCGCGAGGAACTCGATGGGCGACCTCGCCTCGCCGACAAGCTCGCCGGCCGATTCGACGGTGACGACGATGTCGGCCGGGAGCCGTTCTTCGAGCAAGGACAGCGCTCGGCGGTTCGGCTGGAGGTCGAATCGGGTGATCGTGGTCGACAGACCAGGACGAGGTGTCGGGATCGCGACGGCCTTCGGTGAGAGCAGCGCGATCCCCGCAGCTGACTCGACTCGACACGTGACGACGAGCTCTCCGAGGTCGTCCGGTGATGAGTTGGTCACCGACACCTGTCGAACCGGTGAGCGGTGTGCCATCGCCAAGTAGTAGATGCGGTCAGCGTCGGTCGTCACCGAGATCCGCGCCTGAGTGCCGTCCGGCAACACGGCGATCCGTTGCGCTACGCCGTCAACCCCACTTGCGTCGAACGATGTCACGTGTCCTCCCTGCCTCTCCAGCAAGTCGTCGAAGGCTACCGGCCGCCGCCGTTCGACTGTGCAGTCGTGCCGGTGGCATCGGGCGGCGGGACCGGCCGTCTCGGTCGATAGCGTGTGCCGCGGGAGAGTGGAGGTCGACGGATGGGGTTCCTTCGTAAGGTTCGCAGCGGCCGGTCATGGAAGGACGGTCGGGACCACGAGCTGATCCTGGACGCAGGAGTCGCGGACGACCCCGGCGACGTTGTTGAGCTCCCCGTCGTCGGCGAGAGCTATCGCCAGGATGCGCTCGAACGAATCGCAGGTCCGAAAGAAGCGGACGGCAAGAGCCACCTCGTCGGCGTGACCCTGCGGTGTGAGCCCACGAACGAGCATGACAGCAACGCAGTTCGAGTAGAGGTGCTCGGGCAGCTGGTGGGGTACATCGCGCGGGACATCGCTGCGCAGATCTCCGCTGGTCTGGCGAAGCAGCGCGGCGTGCTCGAAGCGGGCGGCATGATCGTCGGCGGCTGGGACGACGGCCAGACCGAGGGGCACTACGGCTGTCGAGTGTGGATTCCCGCCTCGGCCGCACAGCGCCTGGGCATGGCCTCGTAGCTCCAAGGAGCGTCGCTCGGCTCGGTGAGAGTCAGCCTGGTGGGCTCTCCAACAGCTCGACCTTCGCGAGGTAGTCCGAGTGACTCGTGACCTTGGCTGAGACGTCGACGTTGTACAAGTTGGGAGCGATCGGGGTAAAGCCACTGAGGCCGGCGGCGGTCTGGCCACCTTGCACGACCTTGTACGCAAGCTTCAGGACATCGTCGTAGGTCGAGTGATAGTTGAAGATGGCATCGCTCACAGGCTCGCTCAGGGTGTCCCACTTACTCTTGGCTCCGATGGCAGCGCCGAGCAGGTGTGCCGCCTGGATCCTCGGCCCGTCGGGTTTGGAGCCGAGCGTCTGGGTAGTGACCACCATCGCTCGAGCCCCGAGGCTGTGGCCCACCAGCACGTATGAGTCTGCATCGGTGCGCGCAAGCAGATCGGCGACGATGACCCCAGTCTTGTCCGCGCGTTTCTTCGCGACGTGCCAGGGGTTCTTGGCCAGTTCGGCGGCCAGCAGGACCGGGCTCAGCGGCCCGAGCTTCTTGGCTACCAGCCTCGTGGCCTTCATCCCCGCCTGCTTCAGTGCGGCGCTGGCTCCCCACTTGACTGCACCTCCGCCGAAGAAGGCCGGCAGGTCTTTGAGCTCCTTCGCCCCCCAGTGGATCCGGTACACCGGTGAGTCCGGGTACCGCCTGGTCACTATGTCCTTCCACTCGCCCCACCCTCGATCGTTCTCGCTGAGGAAACCGTTGCAGACGACGACCGGCACGCCGGCGCCGCTCCGCAGCTTCTCGATGTGGAACGACTTGTCCTCCCGCAGGTAGGCATTCGCGATCGAGGCGCCAAGGGCGCATCCGAGTGCGCCTCCGAGGGCAGTGATGACCGCAGTACCCCCCGCCATGCCGAGACCGCCTGCAGCAAGAGTCCCACCGCCAAGGAGCGCGAGGCCGTAGCTGCTGGCCGCCGCCCCGGAGTACCCGCCGATCAGCGTCCCTACCGCTCCGCCGATGGCGGGCGCAGCAAAGAGGGTGAACGCGCCGGCCCCGGGGATCGCAGCAAGACCAGCGCCCGCAAGTCGCACGTTTCGACTGAGGTTGGCCTTGTCGTACGTCAAGAACTCCTGGTACTCGCTGAGCTCGCCCATCGTGTGGTTGGCCTTGCCGAACCCGGGGATCTCGTGGCGGTGTTCCGCGCAGTATCTCGGGAGTCGCACTGCGCCGTGCCCTCGGACCGCCAAGTTCATGCAACCGGGTCCAGCGCAGGGCAGCGTGGGCGCCCCGCAGTCGCCACATACGTAGGCGGGCAGGTGACCTTTGGCAACTCGTGACTTCCGGTGAGAGCTCCGGACGAAACAGGCAGAGCACCAGCCGATCCTCCCGTCGTCGGTGAGATCGCCGGCCACGTCGGCGATCCACGCAGCGACGTCGTGGTGAGCACCGGCCCGCTTCTCGGCCTCCCGTTGTTCAACTTCTGTCGTGAGGCTGACCTTCAGGTGGGTGAACTGCGCGTAGGCCCACGCGTTGTGCACGAGAGCACGGTTGCCCGTCAGGTCGGTTGCCGACCCCGCGACTTCCGGCTCCAAGTCCTCGGCCGCGCCGGTCAGCATGAGCTCGTGCTGCCTCGGCGAGACGATGCGACATTCGAGCCGATCGCCGGTGAGTACTCGCGCAACGACGCTTGATTTCGGCATGCCGAAGTCTGCCCGCGATCCCCGGAGTCCGGCACGTTCGGTATCGAGGCACTCCGCCCCCCCCCCCCCCCAGCGCCGAGGTCACGTTGGGTGTTCGGCTCGGAACTGCGCCCATTGGATGTCCCGGTACAGTCCTACGTCTGCAGTCTCGGCCAGGGGAGAGGCACCGACCGACCGTGGATGGCTCAGAGCACCTTCCGCTCGGAGGACTTGTCGACGACCAGATCCGGGATGCCAACGCGGCGATCCGTGAGGAGATCGACGCATCGGCGGTTGGGTGCGACGCTGTCGAACTCGTAGGTGGCCACTTGATCGGACGGGTTGGCGCAGATCGGATCTGGTCGTTCGTCGTCGACGCCGAGATCGCGCCGGCGCCGGAGACGCCTGGGCAGATTCGTGTCGGCACCGGCGAGCCCGTCGCAGTGCAGGTGCTGGCCGTCGGCGACGACTCGCTGGTGCTGTCGACAGCCTCTGACCTGGGCGAGCACGTCGACTCTGCGGACCTGACGCTCGACGCGGCATTCGTCTACCACCGGCTGCTCGAGCGGCTCGATGACATGGTCGGGACCCCGGCCGACGACGGCAGCTTGTTCCACCAGCTCGTCATGCCGGACCCGTTCGAGTTTGGAGACGCTGATGGCGGTCCGGGTCTCGATCGGCCCGACCCCGACGAGGACCAGCGGCGTGCTGCCTCGAAGGCAGTGGAACCCGGCCTTCGCTTCACGTGGGGGCCGCCCGGCACCGGCAAGACCAGGGTCCTTGGAATGGCCGCAGCCGAAGCAGCGCGACGCGGAGACCGTGTGCTCGTGCTGGCCCATTCGAATGCCGCGGTCGATGTCGCGATCGACCGCATCGCCGACGAGCTCGTCGACGATGCGCTGGTGACTGACGGTCGAGTGCTGCGTGTCGGGACCCCGCAGAATGCTGGCGTGATGGGCCGGACCAAGATCTTGCCGGAGCACCTGGCGGAAGCACGTCGCCCTGATACCGCCGGTCGGCTCGTCATCCTCGATGATCGTCGACGAGAGCTGAGCGATCAGATGCGCTCCGAGTCGGAGACGGCACGACGCGCAGATCTCGCCGACCAACTGGATGCCGTGCGCGCCGAGGCTTGCGAACTGCGCCGAGAGCTCAAGGGGGTCACCGCCGACATCATCGACGACGCTGCAATCGTCGCTACCACGCTGTCGCGCGCCGTGATCGACGATCAGCTCTGGCTGGCTGACTGGGACGTCGTCATCGTGGACGAGGCGTCGATGGCACCGCTGCCCTTCATCCTGGCGTTAGCGCTCTGTGACGCGACGACGTTGTCGATCTTCGGTGACTTCCGGCAGCTGCCGCCGATCTGCGTCTCGACCGAGGATGTGGCGCGGCGATGGTTCGGACGGGATGTCTTCGAGTTCGGTGATGTCGTGCATGCCCATGAACTGGGTCAGGTCGACCCGCGCCTCTCGGTCCTGCGTACCCAGTTCCGCATGGGCGAGCAGATCTGCGAGACGGTCAACGAGTTCGCCTACGGCGGACTCCTTCGCACGCACTTGGCGGCCCGTGACCGCGCGATCCGGCTGGCCGAGGTCGAGCCTGGGTCCGGCGCGGAGATCGTGATCGTCGACACCAGCGACCTGGGGTCCGCCGCGGTCACCGATGCGCAGCCGGAGTCGTACTCACGCGTGAGCCCGCTCGCCGCGATGTTGGCGGCGTCCATCGCCCAATCCCTCATGGTCGACGGGTGCGACAGCGTGGGGATGATCTCGCCGTATCGAGCTCAGACGAAGTGGACCGACGCGCTCGTTCGTCAGATCTCGGGCATCGACGCGGCCACGATTCACCGCTTCCAAGGATCCGAACGCGACGCCGTCATCTTCGATCTCACCGACGGAGCGGGCTTCCGTGGGCCGAGCACGCTCACCGGCTCCGATGCCGACCAGGCGCTCCGACTCTTCAACGTGGCGGTGTCCCGTGCCCGCGGCAAGTTGGTGGTGCTCGCGGATCTGGGGTTCGTCGAGCGCCACTACCCACTCGGGTCACCGTTCCTGAAGCTACTGGCGGCGATGCAAGCCGCCGGCGGCGAGGTTGTGCCGTCGACTGAACTGGTCGCAGGCTTCAGCGGCGAGCCGGCGCGCTCGCGGGTCCGGTGGGCGCCGGACTGGGTCGATGCTGTCGCGGTGGTCCTTGATGACCGTGGGCCGGCGGCATCGGTCGAGCTGAACGTGCCGGACGGGCTCGTTGATGCGGAGCGGTTCGTCGCCATGGTCGAATCGATGACGCCGAACGACCTGCGTGTTCGCTGCGCCGCGTCGACTGCCCGGCAGATCGAACACACCGCTGCAGAGATCCGCCTGCTGCTGGCCGGGCCGATGCCGTGGGCCATCGTCGGCGAATCGACGCTGGTGCTCGCGTCGATTGAGCCCGGCGGACCGACCGCAGTGGCATCGGGTCGCCAGGTCGTGACAGCGTTCCGCCGAGCCGTCGCACCGTTGGAAGGGGGATGACGTGGCGTTCCTGATCCCGGAGAACCTGCGGAACAACGCTGCGCTGCCTGCGGCACACCGACGCGTCGCCACCGCGCTCGCCGTCGGTCTCGATGATGCAGCGACCGTCTGGTACGAGCCGCCGTTCGACACGGCGGGGGAACGACCTGACTTCGTGGTGCTCGACCCGTCGGTCGGCATCGTGGTCGTGGTGGTGTTCGATCAGCGCCAGGACCAGGACGTGCTGGGCGCCGTCCGGGGCGAGCTCCGCGTTGCTGGGGGAACAGCGGAGCAACCGGTCGCGAACCCGCTCGACCGGGCGAACCACTTCGGCCACCAACTCCAGGCGGCGATTGCGGTGCACGCCAACGTCGCACGTGCGGTGGTGGGAGGCGTCGCGGCGTTCCCGTATCTGACCAGCGCTCAGGCGGAGCAGCTCGGGCTCGATGCCGTCGTCGCACTGGAGCACTGCCTCTTCAAGGAGCAGATCGACGAGATCGTCCGCGGCGACGGCGACTCGGCGTTGATCCGCTGCTTCTCCAGAGCGCTCGAGGGTGGTGTCGGCGAACCGCTCGATGACGATGAGGTCGATCAGCTGCGCGGGCTCATCCACCCCGAGGTCGTCATCGCATCGACGGCCGAACAGACGTCGCTTTTCGTCAACCAGCTCGGTGGTTCACGTGACGAGGTCTTCCGCGTGATGGATCGGAAGCAGGAAGCGTTCGCCAAGGGGCTCGGATCCGGACACCGGGTCATCCGCGGTGTTGCTGGTAGCGGCAAGACGCTGATCCTGGTGGCACGCGCTCGGCTGCTGTCGCGGTTGCTGCCCGGGCAACGCGTCCTAGTCACATGCTTCACCCGGTCACTGGCGAGCGTGCTGCGCTCACAGCTCGCCGACTGTGACAACGTCGACGTCGAGCACATCGACTCGCTCATGTGGCGGACGATCAAGGCGGCTGGACTCGAACACCCGGGCTATCGGAGCAAGGTCACGGTGTCGTCGGTTGCCGTGCAGGCCATGGAGCTCCGGCCGGTAGAGCAGTACCGGGCGGTGCTGGTCGATGAAGCACAGGATTTGGACACCGATGCCCTCCGGTTCTGCGTCGGGCTCGCCGAACCGGTCGGGGACGGCGACGGTGATCTCCTGATCGTCGCTGATTCGGCCCAGAACATCTTCCGCAGGAAGTTCAGCTGGTCCGATGCCGGCATCAAGGCACAAGGTCGGACCAGCATCCTGCGAAAGAACTACCGGAACACCCGAGAGATCCTGGCCTTCGCCCAGGACTTCCTGATCTCCGACGTCAGCCTGCGCTCCGACGAGACGCCGGATCTCGATGACGAGGTCACGATCATTCCTGCCGATATGGCTGAGCGGTCCGGACCCGAGCCGACCGTCGATGTGGTGACCGACTTCGAGGCCGAGCTGGAACGAGTGCTCGCCGAAGTGTCGAGCCGGTATGCCTCCAACCTGCCCGCCCGATCGATCGCGGTGCTGATGGTGGACCACAGCGGCGAGGACCGGGGTCGCAAGATCGCCGAGGGGCTCTCGGCCCGTGATCTCCCCGCCTACTGGGTGACCGATCCAGGGGAGAAGGCGAATAAGGATCACGCCGGTCTCGTGGATCAGCCGATCATCATCTCCACGGTGCACTCGGCGAAGGGCCTCGAGTTTCCGAGCGTGATCATGTGCGGACTGGCGGGCAGCTCGAAGAAGGGGGCCGACAACACGACGATCCGCAAGATCGCCTACGTCGGCTTCATGCGAGCACTGGACGACCTCGCCGTCGTCACCACCGCCGACAACGTGTTCGTCGGAGATCTCGCAGCCTCAGGTCGCTGACGAGCCGTTGACGGACATCCGGCCTGGATCACTGCGTTGTCAGCGCCGCTGCGATCAGCTGCGGGTCGTCGTCGGTGAACGTGCTGCCCAGCCGCCAGAGCGGTGTGCCGGCAGGGAGGTGGAAGTACGACGCTCGGCCGATGGACATGGAGCGCTGGGCGCTGGTCTCCCACGACGCCGACTCGGCGATGGCGCCCAGATCTGCTGACGATCTGGCGAGCCGTTCCGACCAGCGGCGAGCGTGGCCGGCTGCAGCCAGGTGATCGCGCTTGTGGTTGTTGCAGGTATCGGCGAGCACCAGGTTCTCGATGGCGTCGTTGGGCCACCGGGACCACGGGATGAAGTGGTCCACCTCGCTGCGGTCGGTCAAGCGCTCGTCGCAGTAGAAGCAGCGGTCGTCCTGCAGCTCGCGTAGACCTGTCCGAAGTGCGAGGGGGAAGCGCGTCCGAGCGGCGCCGAACAGATGCGTCCGGAGGCGCTCACCCTCCAGGTCCAGCCCGTTCAGCGATGCCACCATGCGGACCCAGTGCAACTCGATCAGCGGCCGCAGCAGCGGTCCGAGTCGGATCAGCTCATCACCAGCCCCTGGACGGAATCGGACCATCCCACCTCCGTCGGCATGCAACGCCCCGAGCGCGACCGACTCGCCCCAGTCGATGTCGTAGAGAAACGGTCGGCTCTCGGTCCCGACGACCTGCAAGAGGCGCAGCGGGTACCGGGCGAAGGTTCGCTCGACCTCGTCGAGGCAGCGCTCGACGTCATCGGTGTGGTGCAGCTCGAGTGCTCGCAGGGTGCGGTGTCCGGACGACTCGCCGATCAGGTGCAGTCGGAGCACGGCGCCCAGCACGGCCGAGTTCTTGTTCGTGATCTGACGCAGCGTCGCCGCCTCGGCGTTCGGTGCTGCCAGGTACGCGCGGGCGTGAGGGAGGTAGATCCGCAGGACGTGTCGTGCGATCTCTCGGGTGTGCAACTCGGTCGGCGCCCTTCCTGCCGCATCCGAGTTGGTGGCGCACGTATCGATGATCGCCATGAGCAATGCGAGCTTGTATGTCGCCGTTCGACGGCCCTCGTCGATCACCTGGAGCAGCCGCTCGGCGATGAGGGGGCTGCCTCCCTGCGCTTCCACGGTGGTCATCTTCGTCGAGATCGGCAGTCGAGGCGGCTCGCCGATCGGTGGCATCTTCGCTCACCGCAGTCCTGCGACTGCTCGGTCCGCCGCACTGATCGGCGACCGGAACATCGCCGGCAGCTCCCGGCCTGAATCATCAGAGCACCGAAAGGAAACGGAGGCGAGGGCGGGTGTCGCTCAGCACGACCTTCGCGTACGAGGCACTTACGGGGAACGCAGTGATGTAGCACTCGGGTCCATCGTCCACCGCCAACGAGTACACGAGCAGCAGCTCGTCGCCATCGGAGATCGACGCGAGGCCGTCCCTGCGCACGATCCTGGTGCGAGAGAGCCACGGGGTCCCCTCGTCGCTTCCCGAGATCGTCAGCTCACCGTCGACGATGGCTGCGACCTGCGCATCTTCGTCGAGCTGGAGGGGTTCCCGGTCGAGTGGCGCCACGTGCTCGAGGACCCGGGTGATCGTCGACAGCACTCCGCGAGGAGCGCCCAAGGGCCACCTCCCGGGAATTCCGAGAACGTGCGCTGCCTCCTGGGTGCTCCAGCGGTGGCGCTTGCGTCCGTAATCGGTGGGGATTGGGCTGAACAGGTAGCCGTAGGTGTGCGCGAGCCCGGCATGGCAGCGCAGGGGGTCTGCCTCCCGGCCGAGCGACTCGGCGAAGTGCTCGATCAGCGGACCGGGCACCAGCTCCACCTGCTGATTCCCGATCTGACCCACCGTGGTGCTCAGCCCCCACCGATCGAGCACCGCTGGTCGACCCAGGTCGTCGGCGAGGCCTCGCATGAGGTCGGGCTCGGTCTGTTCGAGGTCGTCCACGCCGCGGACTCCCTCGACCAGGTCGGCGCCCAGTCGGTCCAGCCGTACGAACTGTTCCACGAGCGCTCGCAGCCCGCCCGCATCGACACGGCCCAACGATTCGCAGCGGCGAAGTCGCTCCGCATCGACCAGCTGGAGCTCGTCGAGCAGTGCCTCGGTCGATGGATCGCTCACGTGGCGACAGCGCCGGCTTCGGGGTACGCGTCGCCGGTCGTCCACAGGTGTGGCACCTGCTCGACCTGGGCCATCAGGTCGTCGTCGCTGAACAGCGGGCGCTCGTTGGTCTCCCACTCCGTTTCGCTGTCACCGAGCGGGTCGATCACGCGGACCCGGTCGAAGCGGTCGGCGACGGTCCCGTCGCTGCGGACTCGGGTGTAGTGGAGGATCCCGCAGTTGTGGATGTCGTGGGTCTCGTTGGTGCGTCGCTCGTTCCAGTGCTCGAGCGTCCATTTCTCGAGTCGGAGCCGGAACGCCCACATCGTGTCCTCGTGGGTGACGCAGATGACTCGCTTGCCCGAGAGCTCCCGGGCGAACGTCGCCAGCATGTCGCGTGCGCGCAGGTCCATGTCGGGAGTGCTCTCGCCGCACTCCGGACGCCACAGGAACCGGTTGCGCCGACGCTGCTCGGACGAGATCGGGAAGAGTGCCTTGGTCTCGTCAACGCCCCGCCCCTCCCACAGGCCCCAGTCGCGTTCACGCAGAAGTGGCTCCAATTGCCACCGCGCGTCGGGCAGTCTCAGCGACGCCGCTGTCTCACGTGTGCGCACGAACGGTGAGCAGTACATGCGGTCGAAGCGCTGCACGTCCCCGGCCGCCATCCAGTTCCGGATCCAGTCTCCGGCGGTCAGTGCCTGACGGACTCCGAGTTCGCTGAGTCGATAGTCCGAGGTGCTTCGCTGCCGGTAGGCGTCGTCGCGCGCCAGCGTTGCGTCGCCGCCCTTGTCGGCTTCGAGGGCGACGTTGCCCTCGCTCTCGCCGTGGCGAACGAGCAGGAGGTCCAACGGCATGCCGGTCGTGTCGGTCATCTCGGCTCCTTCCACGGTGCACACGTTGGCAGATCCAAGGATCGACACGCATGACGGATCCAAGCGGCCTCAGCCATGCGTACCCCTCGCGATGAACCGGGAGTCGTTTCGTCCGGGCGGCTCCGGGCGTGGACCATCGATCAGTGGCGGGGATACGGTGCGACCGGATAGGGGAAGGACCGTTGTGTCAGTTTCGAACCAGAAGCAGAGCGAGTCGCGGGGTCCATCTCGTTCCAGGCTGTTGGTGGGCGTCGCGGCCACCTCGGGTCTCGCCGTCCTGGGTGTCGTCGCATGGCTTCAGACCCAGGGCGGTGACGAGTCGATCAGCCGGGACGCGAGAGCGGCTGCGAGTTCGGTAGTCCGCGAACCGACGGACGAATCCGGTGGTCGCGCATCAACGACCTCGACCGTCGCGACTGCTACGACCACAGTCGCTCCGACGGCATCTGCTCCAACATCGGGCTCCCCGGACTTCGATGCCTCAATGGCCGAGATGGAGCGCCTGGCTGGTGTCGATCCTCCTGTGGAGGTTGCGCCAGGTCCACCGGACGCGAGCTCGATCGATGCCGAACTTGAGCGGCTGAGAGCAGAAAGTGCGGCGGCTGCGCAAGAGGCTGCGAGGCAGCAGGCGGTGGCAAGGCAGGCCTCTCTCCGGGTGTGCCTAGATGACGCGGCCCTGGAGATGGACGCTGCCAACAGGACAGCCGATCAGCGGCGACGACAGGCTGAGAGCGACGCAGCAGCCCGTGGGGCGGGCAACTCCTCAGCGCTTGAATGGGAGTACGAGCGCATCGAGGCTGACAGGGCGAGCGCACGGGCCAGCTACGACCTAGCGGTCCAGTCGTGCCAGCTCGCATTCGGCTGAGAGGGTCAGCGGATAGGGCTCCATCGTTGGGCCCAGTCGATGAGCTTGGCTGCGAGTAGGAACGCGATGGCAAGTTGGAGCTGTGCTCGTCGGTGGCTGCTGCGCCGGTCGGTGTTTCG
>JAESGV010000459.1_pt1 | contig 18054 bp, 16 predicted proteins | sample 9269781 | NCBI WGS metagenome assembly JAESGV01 (sample SAMN15741586, study PRJNA653496) | algae metagenome | isolation source: Tildeniella torsiva UHER 1998/13D and co-occurring heterotrophs from... | place: Slovakia: Slovak Paradise National Park, Hrabusice, Kosice Region | collected 2000-01-01 | reverse complement strand
ATTTACTGACACTGTTATAGAAGAGAGAATGATGATGTATGAGGGAAGAAGAGAATATGCAACCAAGAGTAACGCGAACAAATATGGACCAAGTTATCGCGTTTTGCCAAGAAATTTCCCACAACCCATTTGTTCCGAGAGATCCGACTTGTGTAACGAAGTTTTGAATGACGAACTTGTATCCGTATCTGCTGGTAGTGAAGAGTCACGCGACGCTCACAGAAAATCACAGTATGACGAAATAGTCTTCCAATGCGAAGACGATCGCACAGAACTAGACATTGTCGTCGAGCAGGTATGTGTTTAAAATATTTTTTTAACATTTCAAGAACTTGTCGACTATTGCCTTTTTGGAACCACTAGTCGAACTAATCAAATCGGACGAAAATGCCAAACAAAAGTTGGAAAAACTACGCGATATTCACCGTGCTTCTATTTCCAGAATATATGGTGATAAGGGATCGGAGATATTGGAAGGTCTACGTAAGAATCCAGTCGTTGCCATTCCAATCATTTTGAAACGTTTGAAACAAAAAGATGAGGAATGGAAGAAGGCGCGCAAAGAGTTAAACAAATTCTGGCGTGAAATCTATGACAAGAATAATCAAAAGGCCATGGAAGAACAATGCGAAATATTCAAAGTCTCAGACAAGAAGACAATTAGTCCAAAGAGTATGTTACGCATATTTTTTTTAACTTTTTAGCCATTTTGACAGACATGGATCTTCGTCACGAATACAATAAGGAATTGGTTGCCGAGTTTAATGATCCAACAGTTCACGATGATATCATGTTCTTGTTGTTGCACGTTTCAGAATTAACACAACAAGATCTCAAAGAGAGCAAATCGTTGTGGAAGAATGTCATTATTCCACTGTTTGACATTGCTAACAATGCAGTCGAAGAAAAGGTCGAGGGAGATTATGTTTCCAAGGGATGGTTGAGTGAAATCTCTACCCAACTATCAGAAGAAGATCCCGAGTACCAACCCATAGTAGAACAACCACTCGCCAAGAAGAGCAAACGGCACTTGTTCTTCACCAACTCTACCATGTTGCTATTCATGCGTTACTACATTTTCATGTATGAACGTTTGTTCCGTGCAAAAGAGTTGGCCAAGCGCGAGATGAGAAGCGCTCAAAAACCAGAAATCACAGCCGATACCATCGTACGCCAACACGAAGGTGAAACAGTACCACCACCGCAACCAACTACGAGCGATGACAATGCCCATTACAGACAGTTCATGAACGCGTTGGTTCAATGGATAAAGGGTGGAGACGCAACCGTGTTCGAAGAAACAGCACGCAAACTACTCGGTTATGAAGGTTGGGTGACTTATACACTTGACAAAGTGTTCGCAAACATGCAAAAACCACTACATGCGTTATTGTCTGACGACATGTGTATGCAATTGGTTGACGCCTTCAAGTATGAAAACCAAAGAACCAACCGCTTCTTGGATCATTCCTACTTTATTCACGCACAAAAGATTGTAGGTCACGAAACGTGTTACATGTTCGAGTACCACATTGACCATCATAAACTACGTGTAAACATTATGAATCCACCAGAGTTGGACCCAGAAAAGGTTAAAGCCGAAGCTCAAGGTTTGGAGTACGTGCAAAAGTATTTGACGGTCACTACACCAGACTTGGAGAAGACCAGACGTGTTTTCTTGCAACGCAACAAGAAGAAGATGCCACAAGAGCGTGCCAACAACGACGTTTCGATCATGAACGGGTTAGAGTGTAAGATTTGCATAGCAACGTACAAGATGTACTACGTTGAAGACACAGAAGATTACTTTGCCAGAAAGAAGGCCAAACATGTATTCAAAAAGAGAGATAGTTCCAAATGGACACAATACGCAGCTAAAAGAAAAGAGTTGATTGATAACCAACCAAGTAACAATAATGCGATGGATACATCACAATAAACTATTAACTCTTTATCATGCAAAGACGAATTATACACTTTTTATAATACATTACTTGGGTTTGGCAGCTCCCGTGTTCTTTGATGCTGGTCTTAATTGTTCTGTCATGTAATCTTTCTTTTGGAGATCTACCGTGTACTTGCCTGGAATTCCATTTTGATTGAGCTCATGTAGTTTCTTCTTTCTTATTAGTTCAATCTTATTGGCTTCCTCTTCACGTTTCTTGCGAAGTTGGTGACCTTCCTCAAGATGTTCTCTTCTCTTTTGCTCTTCAATTTCTTGCATGTTCTTAATTTGCTCTCTGATTTCGTCTGCATTATCTCTTCTTCGTCTCTTTTCTTCTTCTGCGCGAAGTCTTTCGATCTCTTCTTGTTGTTTCTGATGCTCAATGATACGCTCAAATTGTTCACGCTCTTCTCTTGCCTGAGCAGAGATGTTGGACTCTTTCTCTTGGTGTTGAATGTGTCTGGCAACTGCTAGTTCTTCGTTCATCTTTGCTTTCTTCTTGGCTTCATTAGCAACATTCTTTCTCCAATCACGTTCATAAGACTCTTGAGCTCTCTTCGCTCTTAAAGCATCTAGCTCAGCTTGTTTATCTTGGGCTTTTTCTTGCTGAGCTCGTAGACGAGCAATTTCACGCTCTTTTTCAGCCTTCTGACGTTTGAGCTCATCCGTGTATTCTTGTTCACGAAGTTCTTTTTCAAGCAAATATTCAGCAATTCGTTTCTCTTCTTCGCGCTCGGCTACTTTTTGTTGTCTCTTCAAATTAATTTGTTCCGCATTTGCTACAGCAACTTCTTCAAGAAGCTTCTTTGTTGCAACTTTCTTGAGCTCACTTTCTCTCTTATCCTCTTCTTTCATTTTCTCAATGTGGTCTAACATCGCTTGTTGTTCTTGCTCTTTGAGCTCCAATTTGCGGAGTCGCTCGCGTTCACGATCTTTCATCTGTTCCATGATGATTTCAGCTCCTTTGCGACGATCCTCAATACGTTTCTTGTCACGTTCTTCGTACAATTTTAGAGCTTTTAATCGTTCCATCTCCATCATGTCATCTTGTCGTTTTTCTTCTTCTGCTCGTGCCTCTTCTAACATCTTCTTTTCTTCTAGCTGTCGATCACGAACAGTAACACATTTAGAGTACAGAACGAGTTTGTTCATGTGTTTAACCTCATCTAATTCCTCGTCCATTTGGGTAACTGCTGTTTCTAATAGTCTCTTTTCTTTCTCTTCTCCCTCTAATTCCAGATCTGACTTCTTTGATTCACCCTTTTCCCGCTTCTCTTTATCAATTTGCATGATTCTTTCTTTTCGTTGACGAGCTTCCTCAAGCTGTCTTTCTTTCTTTTCTTTTTCGGTTAATGTGTTTTGTTTCGAAGTGTGTAGTGATGACGCATTTTTCTTAATGTCATGTAATTGAGCTGTTGAAATGACAGCAGCGTCTGGCTGCTTTCTGATCATCTTCAAGTCGTTCTTCGTGACGAACTTTGAAGTACCTTCACTGCTAGAAAGTTTACGAATTGGTTCATTTGAATTGTTTGTCTTCTTTCCAAACAACGATTCATCCACAGATGCTCCTTCATTTACTTTCCTGTAGGAAGAGCTCTTGAAGCTCTTGACAGAGCTAGAACGACTATTTACACTATCGCGTCCAGTATTAAGCGGTGACTCCACTAGATTCATCGTTGATGTCGTTGTATAATTTGTAAAGGTTAGCTAAAATCTACAGTGAATGAGTTGACACAAACGTTACACAAGTAACCCTCTCTTTTTATCATTCCAGATTTGTCACAGGCCGTCATCCACCAAAGCGGCCTATTCTATTTAAAGGATGCGCGAAGTTGGGTGAGATTAATACCCAAACGAAAGAAAACATCACCTATGTTACGCAGTTTTTCTAGAGGGTACACGTTCAGTAATACAGTACCACGCTATAGTAGGCTTGTTCAGGTACCAGTAGCAGCTGTGGCTGAAACAAGTGAGCCATCATGTGAGGTCCATCCCAAGTACAGTTTTGATTCAGACAAGAGCCGCACAGCACAACCAGAAGAAAATGAAGAACACTTTTTCATAGGTACCGAGCTCGGATACACAGAAATTAAGAACAACAAAATTGTGTAAATAAAATTAGATCGAGTTCATTAAGTGACTGTAAGCAACACTGACCTAGTGTACCTAACAGTAATTGGACTTTAGAGATGTTAGAAGGTTCATAGTCTAGCAAGTTGAGTGGAGGTTCACCAACAAAACCAAACAAATCATGTCGTTCAACTTTGCAGTTCGCATTCACAACATTAGAGCAAAAATTGACGACAAACAATCGTAAGACGCCATTTGTGATATCTGTAACCATAAAACCAGGTCGTTACGCATTAACTTTGCCAATTTTAAAACTTTCGAAACAAAACAACCGATCGCGATAATACAGGGAGACGCAGTGCCCTCACCAGCAGATGGTAAAATCCGTTGACGAGCTAAAAACTAATATTCACAGTGGAATGGGTTTTCGATAAAAGTTTTCACTACGAAACAAGAAATGTAGACGCACTCAGCCTAAGAAAATTATCCATCGATGTTATTGGAGAAAACACCGAAACTATCGGAACGTTAAGTGTTGACTTGTACACTATCGCGTGTGGTCCAACAGAACAGGAGATGGATTTGATCAAAAACGTAACAATTTTGAACACGCTAACTTTGTAGGGTCAAGTCGTCGCCACATTCTTCTTCACAGTCGAAATGAGTCAGATTAACGATGTGGAATTGTGTATTCGGTCAATCAACGTAACACCAGTCGCTCCTCTCGATCGTTGCTTCATCCAATACAGCAACACGCTTCGAACTCATGGAAAACCACATAGATCGACAATAAGCGACAACCCATATACTCCCTTCTGGCAAAACCTGGAAAAGATGTGGGTCAGCAGTTGCAGTTTGCAAGATTTATGTAATGGGTTCCTAGTAATTCAATTATACAGAAAAGTACACCAACAACAAGTGTTCATTGGTGAGGGAAAGGTATCTTTCATATTATATTAGTTAACGCTTTAGATTCGCTTAGAAACGTGCATTCGACCAACATCTGTTACATCAAGCGTCCCATTCTCTGCTGTTATTTATCAGAATCCACATTCAACTGTACCAATTGGTCCTATTACAGTATCAGGAATTCTTGAGTCTACAAACGTTCCAAAATTCATTCAAATGCACGACGCCAAGACAATCAACGGAGCTGCTTGGATTGGAAGACAATCACATCCTGTATTTCCTCCATCTGCTCCTCAAGTACCACAAGTATCAATTCCAAGATTTTATCAAATTAATGAAGCAAGAGATTTTGTTTTGAGTCAAGTTATGAAGGAGAAGAAGGCAATTAGAGAAACTATTACAGGTGATGTATTCTTTTTGGAACATTATATCCCTGATGTCGTAACTGTCGCTGGAAGTAACGTAGAGTATGTCCTCGAAGTCGATGGTCCATTGTCTGTAAGTCAAATTGTGCAGATACTAATATCTAGTGTGTACAAGCAAACGTGCCTATTATTGCACTACCTCAAAAATATTTTGAAGTAAGATTGGAGAAAGCAACACCAGAGAGTGAGATCACGATTGGATTAACACCTCCACAATATCCACTAAACGTTCAACCAGGTCATGCACCACACAGCTATGGTTATCGCTCAGATACTGGAAACAAGTACACTACACCATCAAGACCTGGTTCTCCATTTGTCGCCATGTATTCTCCAGGTCACTTGTTTGCACCTCCGTTTGGTCTCAACGACACCGTAGGTTGTGGTGTTATTGAGATCGAAGACGGATTGTTGATCTACTTCACACGCAATGGAATCTTTATTGACTATGTGGAGATTACCAAGGAAGATTTCTTGATTCCTACTGTATCCATGACATCAAAAGGATCAGCTGTTCGTGTGAACTTGAACCAAGAGAATGAAGCGTTCTTGTTTAGTCCTACTGACGCACGACCAGTGGACAGTACACGTATCACCCTAGACAGATTTGGAAAATTAGTTTATATTTACCAAAATGTACCATCATTTGTAGATCCTAGAAGATTAGGAGACGAAGAAGCACTGAACTACAAAAAGTTCGAATCACATCAAAATTGGTTGATTTCCAATCTCAAGAATGTACAGAATATTCGTTACTCTGACGGTGGTAATAACAGAGCCAACAAGTCAACCAAATGGCATGGTTTAGATAGCGAAAGACGTAAGTTATTGATATATTCTAAATTTTAGTGATTCACGCTCTTACAAATGTTCCACGTAGTGCATTTGTACCAAGACAACTCCAATCAATCGCAAACTTTGGACAACATCTCAAGTACGAAGTAGAAGGTATCAAGATTGACATGACCAGTACAACAATTATCGCAAGAGCACTAGATGCATTGGAACTAGTACCAGGTCATTCATTCTTAGACATTGGTTGCGGTACAGGTTACATTTCTGCAGTAGCAGCATCAATCATTGGTGGAAACAAGGAAGTGTTAGAGGACACTTTGGACAGTACTAGTGAAGAATTTAAATCATCACGAGGATCAGTAGTAGGAGTTGATATCGAAGATTCGTGGATCGAATATAGTCGCGATCACGTACTAGAGTTTAGTCGTACATGCGAACGAAGATTCGACTTGGATGTTATTGATTTCCAAAAGAGAAATGTATTCCAAAGAATTACGGAGGAGAACGAACCAGATGATCAAGTAAGAGTATTTTTCGATTTTAACAATTTTAGAATGATCCTGATCGATTCATCTTTGAACATGTGCAACTTAACGAAGATGATTACGATCGAATTTTCTGTGGTGTATCAGTAACAAGACAACATTATGCTGACTTGTACAGTCTGGTTAACAAGTTGAACGGAAGAGTTGTAGTTCACTTACAAGAGACAGACCAACTCGTTCTATTGAAAATATCACAAGATGGAGAAACGTTGTTTGATGAATTCCCATTGATGAAAATTCCAAAGGGGACATTTACTCCTGCAGTGTTGCCATCACGTCGTGATCGTTACTGGGAACGCAAAAAGCAACTCATCAGTAATTTGGAAAATGGATTCGGATTCTTGAAAGATGAAATCGAGCTGGCATTACGAGCAATTGCTACAAAACCACAACGACAAGATCAAGGTATCTGGTTCATCTATGAAGGTCCACAAGTCGATGAGAGTTTCTTGGCTGACTATTACTCGGAAATCAGTCGCGTCGCGTATGAGATTCTTACATTATACAACAATCCATCCTTTAAACATTCGTTGTCAATTGATGGTAACCAAAATGCAGAAGAAATACTATTAGAAATTCTTGAAGCACAAGAAGTGTTCCACGGAGATATGAACAAGAGTTTGATTTATTTGACCAATGTATATCACATGAGCAGAGTATTTAACTGTCCTCATGAACTCATTAGAGAGGCGTTTACATATTTTAATTTCGATGTAAGTAGCATTTGCATTACCTAACTTGTATAGCCAAGCTTTGTGAGTGTATTCTTGAGAGATGTAAACTTGGCAAGACATCAAATCGAAAGACAGAAAACATTGGCAGAGGACTTGGCGTCTGGATCAGGTGCTATTAACTCTATCATGACTTCTGATGGTGATGATATGATCAGGGAGATCTGTCAGGCGCTTGTGTTGCACAAAAATCTACATACTGCATTGTTCTTTTTATTAGGAAAGCCGTATGAAGATATTCATTAAATTCTTATACCTGAAAATACTTGATGAACTGGAGATTTGTAATTGAGCCAACCTGGTTATGTCAAACAACGAAAACAGAAGTATACTACCTACACTTGTACAAGTCTGTGCAATTGTATTTGTTGGTTCCATTCTCGTTGAGTATGTAGTACTGTGGTTGTACTTGAATTGGCAGTTCCCCAAGCGTGACTTGAAACAATTAGAATCTTTTACATCTTTGCCCAACAATCAGGTTCTCGTGCCATTAAAATGGAATTTAATTGGTAAACATGCTGCTTAGTTACTCTAACGAGATAGAACCAGAAGAAGGATGGTTCAATACCTCGCAGATCCAAGAATATCGTGACGTTATTATCGATTTGGAGACACAACTCAAAGAACCTGTTCTAGTGCTTCAAAATATGAACAACACACCTGAGTGGTTCTTAGATATCGGATCGTTCGAGCATTCAAAAAACGCATACCACTTTGTTGATTATGTCACACGAATAACAAAAGAATTTTCAACGATTAAGAACATCTACGTGTTTGATGAGATAAATGAATCCACCATGCAATCGTACTTGCTTGGAGCGTCAACACCATTTAAAAAGAATATAACCCTTACTGCACAAGTTTTAACCAACGTTATGGAGGCATACACTTCTAGTGTTAATAAGATAAAGGTACGCATATCCAACAACTTACAATTATAGGAATTAAACGAAAGTGCACAAGTTGGGATTATATTATCAGTCAATAGTTATGTACCATACAACATAGACAGTCCATTTGACAGAATGGCAGCTCACACTTTGGCAAATAATAATTATCAATGCATTTTCGACTTCTTCAGAACTGGTACACTCCGATTCTATCAACCAGTCATAATTGATCATTATTATGAAAATAGTGCCGCTACATCGAGCTTGGATATGCTAGGAATTGTCAACTCAAAATCTTTTCAAGTTAAATTTTACTCGAACATGGAAATCTTTGTCGCAGAACAAGTTCCGATGCAGGAATCTGATGAATTGCTAGTACATGAACAAATAGGTATAAAAGCCTACAAAATAAATTATAATTTATAGAATATTTTCAGTGTAACATTAAATTGTTTATTCTCCTAGTGATCGCTACAAACTCTACAAAATCTCTACATTTAACAACACCATAACTACGAACAAACTGGTAACGCTGTCAATGGTGTGATCATAGAATACTGACTGGCAACTACTAACACACAAGTACCTTCGTCAGATACTGTAACAATAGCCATGTTTGATACATCACTCTCTGCTTCAATATAATCCGTATCAAACTCGTCATAATGTTCTCTATTCGAAGTCGCTCCCCACGCACCATCTCCAACAAATATCGTTCCATCTTTGTCAGGTTTTCCATACAACATCTTTTTAGTGATTTTAAACTTTTGGTAGTGATTCTCAAACGCAAAAGAAACATTGTGGTGATCCATTACTGGTTCCCACTCATCTCTCATTTCGTTGATAATTGATCTTTCGAGTCCGTTTGGTTCGGTACTTGGATACATTGGTAGGTGATAGCCAACTAATCGATTTTTAAAATTGTCCAGTTGTAGTGCATGTTCTAAAAATATAGTTTGATACGCTGGTGTCGTATGAATACCAGAATCAAGAACCATCATAACTGTATGATTACTAATGATATGTTCATGGTGTAAATCACGTTGTTGTGGAGCTTTTGACTGAAGTCCAATCTCGTGAGGGAAATATCGAATGTAGAACGCGTTCCAACTTCTTGGTGTTCTAAAACTTGATGCTTCGTTATCACCAACGGATGTCAATAGTGGAACATAGTGACCTGATGGCGTGATCATGTTATGTTGCCACTCTGTGAACCATTTATCCCAATCTCTGTAACAATTCGCGTTTCCGTTATCAAGTGAGATATCTCCACCCAAGAATGCAAAAAGTGGCTCTTGGGAACGAGCATGCTGTGCAAGAGCATAAGCATCTCTTGTCCATTGTAATCCTCCACCTGCAACAAATGTAGCATTGCCATTTGTAGGACCAGTTCTAAACTTGAGTGCTCCACTGGTAACGTTTTTACCTTCCAGCGTAACCACTGTCATGTAATAGTATGATGTACTTGGTTCAAGACCAGTAATGTCTGTCCAGCATTGGTACCGACTTTCATCATGAACTGCGTCCATTCTAAAGCACGTGGAACGATACGAAGTGTCTGCTCCTGATACTTTACCTTGTACTAGATTCATAGAGTTTTTAGAAATAAATACTTGAGAATAATCTGTTTGATCGCCATAGTAGTGATGATTGACAATGATAGATGTACTAATGTCTTGAGGAACAGTCAAATACGTGAAACATATCGTGTCCCAAACTATATAGGTTAGAATCTTGTATTTCGAAAACGTACCACAAATATGACCTTGACCAAACGCTAAACGAGTGAAACTTGTAGTAAGTGACGACTGAGCATGTGCCAAGCATGGATAACATGCACCAAGTGATAATATCCATGAAACAATTGCTATAGCAAGTATTATTATACCACTGAGTAATTTTCTCTTGACAAGTCCTCTAAAGATATTGTAAAAGAACTCTCGCACCCATAAAGGTAACGTTTTTGCTTTTTGTTTCACTTCTTGGTTTGTTCTAGCACGATGTTCAGTGTTTGAAATCGTTTCAAAGTGTTCATCGATGATATCTACAGACATGTCTGTTTCTGTATCTGCGTTATGAACGTAGTGTATGGTGGACAAGTCTTCTTCTTGAGGATCTTTCTCTTCTGTGGTTTGTAGCACTGTTTCATGGCCTGGCCACGTTGTGTTTCTGTTGATAACTAGAAAGCATATCGTCCAAAAAACGAAGAGTATAGGTGTTGCGATAAACCAACGTCCGAATGATGTTGATGCGAATAAGAATAAAATTGATAGTCCGAGTAGTAAGCACAGTATAACTCCGACTGGATACAGCAACATGAAGAGTATCCGGTTTAGTGGTAAAGCCACACGTTTAAAATAAAATACTTGCGATGCTATCTTCATAGGTAGCGCGATGAACAGTATAAATGCTGCCGCAACACCCCAAAGGGTACCACAGAGTGCCAGGACCTTTTGGTCTTGAAACGTCATGTACTAACGTTACCGTTTTGCGGGTTGACTATTGTAAATTTGCGCTATTTTGATTAAAATGGACGACACTGAAAGAGAAGAGGCAAAGTGCGAAAAGCGCAGGATAAGCAGCATTTTTTGCTGCAACAATCAATACGAAATGTTTGTCTTCCAAATTCCTATGAATTTATGAAAGTAAAAGAGAAGCTGGTAATTTGGCAACAGAATTTGTTTATCAAATCATTTAGCATCCCAAAACTCTCTTGGCAACGTTCCAGTATCTGATACGTTCAGCTCTGCCATTGTAACCTCCGTTAATGCGTCTGGTGATCTTGTCAAAGGAGGCACTGTTGTGTGCATCACTAAGAGCATTTAGACCTGCCTTGCGCCAGAACCAAACAGTAGTGCGGAAACCAACGCTGAAGGTGGCAACTTGAGCTGGATTTCCAACTAAGTCCAAGCCAAGATCACGGCCACAAGCGGCGTAGTTGGCACGTCCAGTGAGTTGGATTGGGCCTCTACCCTTGAATCTCTTACCGTCACCTGGTTGAGTGTTGCCGAGGTTTCTTCTGCCTTCGTATGCAGCTCCTGAGGCGATTTCTTCAAAGTAACGTAGTTGACCTGATTCGAGAGCGATTTGAGCCAAGAAAGCACTCTTGCGTTGGCAAGTGTTAATTTCTCCTTCGGCAAGAGCTTTGTTCAAATGTGGTAGAACTTCGTTTGCTCTGGATGAGCTCAATTGAGGCATGACTCCTCTCAATTGTTCTACAGTCACTCCTTCACTTTGTGGGGCAGCGGCAGATACGTCTCCTGGTTGTTCCTCAGCTGGTTGTTCAGCTGGTTGGGCTGGTTGTTCTTGTGCGGGTTGCTCTGGAGCTGATTGTTCACCACCTCTTTGGCCACCTTGTTCTTTACCTTGTTGGCCGCCTTGCTCACCGCTTTGTTGGCCACCTTGTTTGCCTTCTTTCTTGCCGTCCTTCTTACCAGTTGGCTTCTTGTCAGTTGGTTTCTTTCCATCAGTTGGCTTCTTTCCGCCTGTTGGTTTCTTTCCACCTGTTGGCTTCTTGCCACCAGTTGGCTTCTTACCTCCTGTTGGTTTCTTGCCACCTGTTGGTTTGCGTCCAGTGGTTGGTTTGCTGCCAGTAGTTGGCTTGCGTGCTGGAGTACGTTGTGCTGGTCTGCGTGCTGGAGCTCTGGCTGGTGCTCTACGAACTGGAGCGCGTCCGCGTTGTTCTGACGAGATAACAAAAGTGAGGATGCACAAGAGTGCAACGAAAATCAAGCTCTTCATCATGGTTGTGGCGTTGTTTTTGAAAAAAGTTTGTTCTCGCAGTTTAGGTGTGCTCAAATTTACGGCTACTAATTGTCAAATGTCAGAACTTGGTTACGTTTCACCTGTCATTCGAGTTCGTAAGAGCCAATGGTTGCAAGTTATGCTTTACGCGTATGGATTCAGTAATGGGATAACACGCTCAAAAAGAGGCAAGCGAAGAGGCTATTAGCGCACGACTGCATAAAATTATTCCAATGTTATTCCCATTCTTCATCATCTTTCTCAGCGTGCTTGTTTTGCAAAATCTTTGATGACATAACAGCTGCAAAGAGCGGATTGACGTTTGCACTGGGTTTCTTGTCCTCTTCTCTCTGTAAAACTGAAGAATCCCTCTTTTCTGATGCTTTTACATTACGCAATGATGTACCTCTTCTGATCGCTGCTAGTAGATCATCTGTGCCAGACACTGGAGGTGGTCTGTTTACCTTGGGAGCACTATTGTTAAGATCCATTGCTGGCGCAGGTGGTGGTTTCGGTGCCGTGAAATTAGTTGGCATTGGCGGAGGTGGTGGTGGCGGTGGTGGAGGACCTCCAGTCATTGGCGGTGGAGGTGGTAGACCAGTCGATACAACTGGAGGTGGAGGAAGCTGCGTAATTGCTTGCGAAGGTGGGTTAGGTATGAGTGCTTCCAGTGGTGGTGCTTTGAATACAGAAACACCTCTTTGTAGCTGTGGAGGTGGCGGTGGTAGACCAGTCACAGGTGATTGAATAGGTTGTACAGGTTGCACAGGTTGTTGATATACAGTTGGTTGCACAGGTTGTGGTGCAATGTATGGTTGTACTGGAGTAACTGGTTGCACAGGTACTGGAGTAATAGGTGTCACTGGTTGGACAGGTATTGGCGCAACAACTGGTGCTACTACAGGAGCAACAATCACAGGCGATTTGATCGATTGCACAGTTGGTTTCACTCTTGAAACAAGTAGTCCTTGGTTACTTGTCGATGTTAATGCAGGTAACAGTGGCGCATCTGGTGGTGGTAACTCAACATTTGCGTATTCACTCCAGTCATTAACATAATTTGGTAAAGTTCCCACTGTGAAAGAATTTCCATGTTCTGGATCTAACGCGATTGCTTTCACAATCATTGCCGCTTTGATTTTAGTGTTCTTGTCTTTTGTCCCAAAGATGATATAGTCGAATAGGAAATCGACTTTCTTGTTACTTATCAATTGGAAGCAAACTGTTGAACTGGTTCTCGCGAATGAGAGTACGACATACAAATATGTTTCCGAATAGTCGGGCATACATTCCATTTGCTTAAGGGTTAGAATAGTTTGAAAATAGTCTTACATTAAATAACGAAAGGATCAAGTTGTCTTTTGCAACACGGTCTACAAATGCTGCATTCTTGTGTGATAATCTGTATAAAATATGCAACACGGCAATAACTGCATCTACTAGTAACGTGTCTCTTTCCAAAATAGCAAAGAATGCCGGGGCATTCTCTACAAAGATTGTATGTTCTGCCATCTTGTTCACAGTGGTAATAACATGATAAATCGACTTCAAAACTTGTAAATGATCGTCTTGATTGCTAATAGTTCCCATAGCACGGATCAATTCAATCAAGAATCGTTCTGGACCAGTAATAGTAAACTTGTTTGCCATTTGATTGTACAATCGAATGTAAATAGCACCAACAACGAGTTCATCACGAGTAGCAGTATACACTAATCGTTGAGTTGGTTGCCAGTGAACCTTGAAATCACGAACTGCTGGTATTAATGTTTGTCTGAGTTCTTCTCTCATAGTGTCTTTCCAAATGATATCTGGTTGCTCGTGTAATTGATCGAAATAGGGAACGGCATCGGCAGGTTTTGTCTTTAGCATGTGAATCATGGGTAATGGAAGTAACAAATAGAGAATTTGCTCCGTTGATGGTTCTGCGGCTGTTTGTAGGCATACTTGAAGGGAAGCTGCTGCTTTGACGCGAAGATTTTCCGATACATTAACTATTCCGCAAAAGACGGCGAGTAAGTGCAATAAAATTCCATTTCTGTTCACTCTTGGCACAAACTCTGGTTTCTTGCTGATTAAAGTGTTAATTAGACTTAGACCAGTATCAAGTGCTTGTTCTGCCTCTGTTTTTGCTTGTAGATTCATAATGAGCGACAATGGATACGCTAATACGTTCACCATTCGTTCGAAGTGGTTTTCTCTTGGCATGAGATCCAAAAAGTGAGCACTGCTTCCACAGCAAGTTAAAAGAATACTTTGAGCATAAATGTACGCGCGAACAGTTATTTGTGCGTGCAGTAGACCCAATAACAACTGAATGGTTGCATCTCTCGACATGATAGTACTATATGTGCTTGGATTTGTGTTTGGATTATTCTGTAATGCTAACAGTAGCGATAACAATGCGACCTCAGAGTTGTTATTTGTTTGCAAGTACTCTATGAGTCCATTCATGTAACGAGCAAAGTGATCTGGTACCAATGGGAACGAACCATTAGCTTCGTTGAACATTCTAACGAATACACTTGCAATTCTTAATTCTGCATCAATGAGTGGGTACGAAATCGCTTGATATGAAATTGGAGCAGCAAAATCTTTTTGTACTAACATTGCGCATTGTTCTTGAACATGCGTACGCAGTTGTTGTCTTGTCACAGCGTTCCATAGTATAATTGGATTTTGACAATCAGAAGTGAGAATAGTTCTGAATTTCTCAGCCTTGTTTGGTTGCAATGACCACATGATTCCTTCCGGAATGACTTTGCTCAAATCGTTTCTTACGAATGGATCATCTTTAGCCGATGTGAGTATCGTGATGAGTAGATTCAAACAATCATTTGATTCTGTTGAATCCAAACGAGGTCCATCAACATCTGGTGGAACAAGGTTTGATAAAATAATATACATCAAACCATAACTCCATAACTTTTTGAGTATGGCAACATCACTTGAAATGGCACGAATTAAAGTTGTTGCGGCGTTGGTCAACTCTGGATTTTGCGATAGTAAGCAGTGTAGTAATATTCTAGTGATGGTTACGCTTCTTGTAACGGCATCGCGAACGGTATCGATTGTGCATAGTTTTGATAGCAAGTTCATCATGCCTGAGAGTGAAGCAGCAATGTACTCTTCTTGTTGTGCTTGCCACATGTCAAAGAGTGTACTGACAAGTGTTAACATGATCAAATGGCCATCCAAGTCAACACATTGTTGTACGTTACGTTCGTCGTGCATAATAAGCATCAATAACCTGGCAGCGACATAAATCATTTGTCCTTGTGCCAAAATTTGTAACAACTTCTCGAGTCCTTCGTATTGAGTAGTCAATCTAGTTGTTCGCATCAACAAGAGTTGCGCTTTTAGTAACACTATCAGTTGTTGAGGATCGTTGTTGTGTTGGAACACTTCAATAATCTTGTTCAACAGTTCTGGAGGATTAGCAACCTTAAAGTCTCTATATTTGTCATCTAACAGACCAGAAATATAGTAACCTCCAATGTACAACTCTTTTTCCAATTGTGGATATTTGATGGCAGTAAATGGTGTGTTTGTTGTCAAATGATGAGTAATAGTTTGCCTCAAGTGATCTCTCATCGATTGGTTCCATATCATAGATGGTGAAGTTTGATCGACGTTGAACGTGTCTGTGAAAATTTGTGCCGATTGTGCATTCTTGAGTCTTTCTATTAATGGTTCTGGTATTAACACTCGTAAGAAACTCGCAGATGCAATTTCACTTTCTGTTGGTCCTAATCCAAACCCTTCACGACTAAAATCTTGTTGGTCGTGTGTATTTTGCAACAACGTTACAATTTCGGGACTCATTTCGTTCAATAGAGCATAATAGAACATGTTTGTCTTGTACATGTAAATGATAGCGTTCTCTCCTCTTCCGTACTTGGCGAGTTCTGCTAACAAGGCAGCACTTGGGGTGACTAGTCTGGGATTGTTCAATAAATTTACCAAGTGTGGCAAGTACTCGTTTGTGAGGAGTACACTGATAACACGTGGCAATGGTCGAAGAACTTGTCCTTCGGCAAGTTTTGCCATTCTGAATTGCGTCAATCGGAGGAGAATTGCCACACACATGCTGCAAAGCTGCTCTCCTTGCTCGTCAGTAGCTACACCTTGCTTGATGTAGTGCATGAGTAGCGGAATCATTCTCTCGTTCACGGCGTTAATGTTAATTCCATCTTTGAGTAAATTACTAACTAGTGCCATTAACTCGAACGTTAGTGGTACACTAAGCGTTGTTTGAGTCATGTAAGTTACTAAATGCTCAAGATGAGGGAATACAACATTCTTTCCGAACAAATGTGCTGCTTGTACTCTGTTCATCGCTTGTACGCATAAAATTCGTACTTCGTCATCTTTCTCCAACATGAGTCTATAGTATAATTCTGTAATGAGCATAACAGGATCGTCAATTGGACATAATTGTTGATCTCTGACCAAATAGTTCAAATAGTAATCTAACACTTTGATTTCTGCGTTCAACGAGTCGTACTTGACTTTAAACTCTTCATAGTTCCAAATATGAGTTCTGTCGGTAAATCTTGCATTTGCCTTATCTAACGAATCAATTTGGAATAACAATGCTCTTTTGAGATCTTCTCTCGTATTGTCGTTCCAAATGAAACGAGCATTGGCGTGATTGTTATCCAACTCTTGGAACACTTCGGTCCACCCATCAGTCCTCTTCTTAACAGGCGCCGGTTGATTCTTTTTTGTTGTTCCGACTACTGGTGGAGGTGGTTTAATTGCCGAACGAACTTTCTTGATCAATGTGTTTGGTAACATACGACTCATGATAGTGATACCAGGAGCAAAAAAGCTCACTGTCAAATCTACTAGTCTTAAACTTGTGGCACGTTGAATCTCACACGGCGAGAATAGTGATTGATAGATTTGATAAATGAGTGTTCCATTGGTGAGTATCTCATTCTTGAGCATTTCCAAATCGATCTTTGTTGCTTTGGTAACCATATCCCAAGTCGCATCATCCAAATTGATCAATATGACTAGTAATCGAGTAGCAGAAAGGATAGTAGCAATTGACTCGTTACGAGTGAGAGCATACAACTTTTTTCTCAATAGTACGATAAATACTAGAATTTGTTTCGACACTTCCAAGTTGACTTTGGAAGAAATAATTCGATCGAACGCTTTGAGTAGTAATCCGTACATCATAGCGTACTTGGGATTTGACAAACTCATTTCTAGTAAGCGCAAGTACTCCTTACTTGTGTTGTTGTTGACTAAAAAGTTTTGAATTTGTAATTCTGTTTTTTCTGATTTTGTGTGTCTGCTAATCATTTCTAAAAAGACTAACGCTCCAAAGAATCGTACTCTAAACAATTAAAAACATGTAAATATCAACATTACCCTGGATCGTTTGATTGGAACAAACAAGGAGGAATGATATCAACCGCCTTGCTGTTGACTACATCCTCGATAACTGACTTGTTGAACAGTATTCTATGCAATGCTGACATGCACATTTGTACCCAATGTGCGTTATCTGCTACCAACACTTTTGGAATGACTTTCATCAATGCACGCAAATGACTCTTATCAGCAAGTGGAGGAGCAACAGCAAAACTTGAAACAAATTCTTGAACAACTGCCATGTTATCCTCTAATGCAACTCCGTCACAATGTGATAATTGTTTCATGAGCGATTCTGCATATTCTTCTTTCGGTGGATCTAACAAACTTGAAATCCCACCTTCACGAATACCACGTACTGCAGGTTCAACGTTCACTGGTAACGCTTTGATTTGTCTGTCACCACGATAGTATAATTCCATGATATCTAGTAGGATATTTTCTCTATTAGGTGACTCGTACTTGTAAATGTGATCTGCACTGTACTCTATTGCGAATGCGTTTGGTTCTTTGGAGAAACGAATTAATGAAAACACTTCATCGAGTTTGTGTACTGCTAAACAGGCACCAGTTTGTGCATCTTGATCGACAATATAGTCTTTGTTTACACTT
>JAESGV010000458.1_pt1 | contig 18144 bp, 26 predicted proteins | sample 9269781 | NCBI WGS metagenome assembly JAESGV01 (sample SAMN15741586, study PRJNA653496) | algae metagenome | isolation source: Tildeniella torsiva UHER 1998/13D and co-occurring heterotrophs from... | place: Slovakia: Slovak Paradise National Park, Hrabusice, Kosice Region | collected 2000-01-01 | reverse complement strand
GTTGGTTTGGTGCTCATCGTCTCGTGTGAAGTTTAATTATTGAAGTTTACATTAGTCAACTTCGAACCCAAACAATTCAAATATTCTAACCGTTAGATGGATGATACTACTTTACTAACCGAAGCGTGGTCGCTGGTTGGTAAGAAAGTACCCAAAAAGATAAATTCGGATGCTAGTTTCAGACGTTTGTTATCATGTTTGACAAAGAAAGTCATGTTAGTATTTTCGATAATAATATAACAATTTTAGCAGTGCAAATAATGGCAAAAATGTTCAAACTAGCGTAGAATACGAACAGAAACAAAACGACGTTTTAAACAAATTCAAATCAGGAACACTCGAAGATTTGAACGAAGCAATAGACGCACTGGAGCAAGTGGATGTAGAAGAAGATCTTGGAGCAGAAATAAATGAACAAAATGAAGAAATGGAGACGAACGAACAATATTTGCAAACTTTAGAAGAGGAAAGAGAGCTTATTATAGTAAGTATTAACAACAGTGCTGTAACTGTGTAGGATACCCGTGATGATGCTACTGATGTTGATATTGACGAACAATTGAAACGGATAGAAGCACCCAAGTTTTTGAATACAGAATTGTTTCCACATCAGAAAGTAGGTTTCAAGTTTATGCATGACAGTATTGCAAAAGGGAAAGGTGGATGCATATTGGCAGACTACATGGGCTTAGGAAAGACTTTGTACGTGATCTTTGACAAATCTAACTTTATAGGCAAGTAGCGTGCTTTTTACATCATTATTTAAAGTTCAAACCAGTAATTTCAAAATTCTAAATCTAACAAGTAGAATGCCAATATACTATTACTAGCACCAACTTCAGTACTTGAACATTGGGCAAAAGAATTTTCTCGCGTGGAATTATGGTCTCATGACGAGGTCAGATTCTTCAAAATGACAACATCTGCAAGAATGAGTACACTAAGGTTTGTAGATTTTAATTACTAACCTGTTCAGCGATTGGTGGAGATTTCATGGGATTCTACTAATAAGTTACGATACCTATCGAGCTATGATGCGTAAGGGTCTCGTTAAGATACACGAAAAGCTTTGTAGTCCTGGCCCAACACTGATCGTTCTAGATGAAGTAAGATCAGTTTTATCATTCGTTTTTAACTCTTGTAGGGTCATCGCATAAAGAATAGCGCCTCTAATATTAACAAACTAGTTAGCGCTGTAGATACGCACAATAGAATTCTTATTACGGGATATCCACTGCAAAACAATCTAATCGAGTACTGGGCAATGATCAACTTTGCAAGACCTGGTTTCTTAGGACCTCTAACGGACTACAAAATACGGTTTGTCAATCCCATACGCAAAGGTGAGAACGGTGATGCTGTAGAGAAACTCATAGCACGGTCGAAGGCAGCTGCGCTTCATGAAAAAGTTAAAGAGTTAGTAATTCGAAGAGATGCAACGTGAGTGTTTGTATAATTAACTAACATCTCAGTCTTTTGAAAAAGGATTTGCCACGAAGACAAGATTTCATAATACATATTCCATTGAGCAATGTACAGAAAACCATATACAAAGGTCTCATAGATGGACTTCAGAAAGAACTAGCAGAACAAAGGTACGGTTATTTCACAATGCTTACATTAGTCATTTCTTGTTTTGGTTGTATGATGTACTAGTGTTATTGTGTAATCATCCAAACGTACTGAAAGATTATCATCAGAACAAGTTGGTGCTGCAAGAGAACAAGGTACCACGACCTGTACAAACTGGGTAAGTTGCCACTACTAGACTAACAAAAATAGAGAGTTTGTTGACCCTGATGATATTACACATGAAGAATTAGATGATATAGCAGTTGAAGAAAGTGTGTCTGATTCTGAAAGCAAGAGCTCGAGCAAGTACTTGAAAGAGTCTGAAATAGCGGCAACAGCTCTGCTCAAACGAGTTCTTGGTGAAAATGAAGAAGCTCTAAATAACCTAGGACCTGAGGGAAAAGTTGTGATTCTAGTAAGACCAATTATCACTGTTAACACAATAGTTTCAAATATTGTTCAGGTCTAAGGAAGTGGGAGACAGAGTGGTAGTGTTTAGTAGGAGTCTAGATACTTTAGCTTTTATAAAGGCCACCATTGATGTGTAAGCGTTACGAGTATGAATTAACACTGTTAGATATAATACAGGTTCAGAAAAACCGATAAACTATTTAGAGTTTGACGGATCGACAAAACAAACTGATCGACAACTCATAGTGGATGCGTTTAATGGGGCTGCGACGGAAGAATCAAAGAATCCGTTCTTTAGCGAGAACAGATACGATGTCATGTTAATTTCAACACTTGTACGAATTTATCAATATTCTAACATGAATAGGCTGGAGGTGAAGGTATCAACCTTTTAGGAGCAAATCGAGTCGTTCTCATGGATGTAAATTGGAACCCATCATCAGATAACGAAGCTTGTTGTAGAGTGTATAGATTCGGACAAAAGAAACCAGTGTACATATATCGATTAGTTACTACAAACACAATAGAAGATAAAGTATTGGCTAGGCAGCTTCAAAAAGAAGTGCTGAGTGCATGGGTAATAGATAATAATGACAAAAGAGTTACTGATCATGTGAACCCAAAGGTACAACAAATTCCATAACGTTAACAGCAATAGACCTTGTTCGAGAATCCTGCAGAACCAGCAGAAGTAGGACCGATAGTAGATGCGGCAATTGATGACGATATTATCAGAAGATTGCTTGCGAGACACTCTAAATGGATTAATAGAATAGACCTACATGAGTCGCTAGTTTCTGTCGAGCAAGAAAAACCACTTTCGGACGAAGAGCAACAAAAACTAGATAGAATGATACAAGCAACTCGCAAAAGAGAGCAAGTGTTCGGTGAACGAGAGGTTGAGGTAATAGGTTCTTCAAGTGAAGATGTCAAGGAAGAAGCAGTGCCGGTGTTGTCTCCCAAACGTGTAACAACAAAACGAAAGCGAGAGTAAAATGTTAAATAATTTAAATTGAATTGATAATATACTTGAGCGAGTTTCTAGCAGATTCTTCAAAGTTTTCATCAGAAAACTTTTCTGCTTTTCTTCTTGCATTTACTTGAAATCGTTCTCTTGTTTCCAAATCCATTTCTATAATTTGATACATTTTTTCAGCGTACTCTGTCTTAGTAGCCGCCAAAAATCCATTAATACTCTCGTCTACGATATCCATCATTGGTCCTCCTGATCGGTGAGCAAGTGGTATCAATGCAGCAGCCATGTACTCGACAATACAGATTCCGAAATGTTCGTTCCACATAGTATGTAGACCAATGAGTGCGCGTGAAGAGACCTCCATAAGTTGTGTAAATGATGCGCCCTTCATGAATTCTACGCGATCTTGTATTCCAAGTTTCTCCGCCAAAATCTCCAAGTTTTTAACTCGTTGTTCGTCACCCTTATCTCTTACTCCTCCTAAAAGCACAAGCTTTAAACCTTCAGGGATCTTTTCGTACTTCTTTAAAAGTATCGCAAACGCTTCTAGCTGTAGTGTGTGATCTTTTTCTGGTCTAAATTGTCCAATAGAAAGAATGATTAATTCTCTTGCAGCCGATGCTACTTTGATCTTGTTAAAATCTGTTACTGCTACCGGTGGATATACAATATCGATGTTGTCGCCATTGTTGCTTGTCTTTTTTGGAATTTTTTTAGATGGCCATAATGAGTGGATGTGGTTGTACGTCCATGTCGAATTAACCATAACAACATCTGCGAAGCGGCCCATGAAGCCATACAGATATGCAAAACCATGATAGTAACTATAAGTGTGAGCAAGTATGTGCTATTCCATACTATTGTTTCAAATTTCGCAAAAAAGAGTTTTTAGCCACAGTCGAACTATTGTTGAACGCTGTAGTTCCTTGTTTAACCTTCTCTAACATATCCTATTCATGTAAGCACAATTATGAAAACTTACGGTGCTAATTGTTGGATAGTGAGTGTAAGTAGCGACTTTGCATCCTGCTAATACCTTTGCTCCAAGGAATGTAAAGGCAGCACCATATGTATCAATGAAAATATCTGGTGTCAAGCATACTAGTGCTTCTAGACCAACGATCATAGTTGCCAAACTTTGTGCGAGTAATGTAAGCGGTATTTTCAATTTGACTGGTAGCTCTACTAGAAATCTTGTTCTGATTCTAACGATGTGGATCGGTCGATCTAATTCAATGTTGAATACTTTCTTTACGTGCTTCTCGTAGTCTTTCATGTCGTCTCCTGTATAGAGAACAACTTGAATATTACTATCCATCGCTTGTATTGTTTTAATTACCCACCATAACACTCGCTCGCCACCTCCGCCACCATTGCTGTACTCTAATTAACGTGTGAAATTATTCTAACCTGTATGGATGCAATATGCCAACAATCTTTGAAGTACCGTTTTGTTGTTTGAATTGTTGTACAGATTTGTTTCTACTTCTCGAAAAGAGATATCTAATCAAAATAAATGACAGAAGTGTAACAACAGGCAACGTCAGAAAGATCGCAACTGACATGCTTTTGTTGTGTTTGCTTTGATTTTTAGACACGTGTTTGTAACGCAAAGGTGCTACAAGGCTTTAGTAGCAACTACTATGGTGTACAGCCGTTGATAACCAAAACGAATACTCGTACTGATCCGAAAACAACTAGTACTTTTTTGACTTGTAACGCTTGTTGGAAGGTTCTTTTTCGCCAAAAAACAAAAGTTTTTATTGCCTGTGAGCAATGAGAATTGTTGTACTCCTATGTATATTATTTGTTTATCGTGTATACGCAGACAGTAGTATTTTTGGACCTGTATGTGCACGAGATGGAAGACCAAACTACAATCAAACTATGTGCTCGCCAGCCGATACAACTTTGTTTCCATCGTGGTGTAGATACAACAACCCTTTTAGTGCACCGTTTCTTTTTTCAGACGAGCACTATGCGAATGTAACGCGCGAAATATGTGACACTAATGGAGAATGCACAAGTGAGAAAACTTTTAACAACGTTACTTACCGTAGGTGTTATGAAAATACGAACATTAGAGGCTGCATGGCCAGAGGGACTCAAACAAACGTTTACCCCGCGATTCATCGTATTCGCTTTGTACCCTGGCAGACTTGTAGTTGTCAATTTTAACACATATCGCATAGTAGATTACTACGAAACAAATCAGAGCATTCAGTTTTTGGAGACACTTACATTTGGAAACCAAACCAAAGGCATAGTAGTTGCAGCTGGTAACATTAGTACGAATATTTACTATGGCGAGATGCCCTCAACACTTGTGGAATGCCAATCAAGTACTGTTAACTCTTCATTTTAACAATCTAGTACCGCATCAAAGAGGCTACGAACTCGTGGACCTAAAATTATTGGAAGATGACAAAAAAGCATACATTGTCGAGTTGAACAAATTGAGTGGAAGAAATGAATACACACTTAGTTTCACAGAGTTCTCCTCCTGTACAAAGATCAACAAAAAAGTGATGTGGAGGTACGGAACTTGATCATTTAAACTCACCGTGTAGAATCAACACTCCTGATACAAAATTAAGATTCCTAATAACTCATCAATATACTAACTATACCTCACAACTCATCGCAACACAAGGACATAGCAACAGAACTCTGATTACGCTATATGATGAGCAAGAAGTCAAAATTATACAATTTAATGAAACATTGCAAGGTATGTTTTAGTTAATAGAGTCTTTACCAAACAGGACTACAACTAAATTTTGGATCAAACAAGGACATTGACCTGATTCATACATTTTACAGATCGAAACCAAGCGAGCGCATTACCGTAGTGTCAGTACTCATGGAGCAGCTAAGAAGAGTTAACTTGAGCGAGAGTTCTTGTCAGCATATTACAGGAGCTCCTGCACAGGCAGTGTTTCTGGTTATTGCAACATTTGACAAAGTATCAAAATTAGTTTTGAAGGATTTGACAGAATTTGCAGCCTTCGAGTTTAACAAGCTCTCAAACTTCACAAACCCTGCTAATAGACAAGTGATATGTCCTGACATCAACATGTACTTCAATGGACAGAAATGCGTGTTAGGAAATGAGTTTCCACTGGCAGTACAATCTTCAAGGCATAAGATTAAGTTTTTAGAAAACAGATTCTTGCATTTGCCCCATGGATTTGAAATATTTGATGATTTAATAGCCAACACACTAGATATACAAGGAGTGTGCGATCTACTCGCGCAACATGACAAGACACTGTATTTGGCATGCATAGAGATTGCAAACCGAACAAAGTAAGTGGTTTTTATTTTATTGACATGTAAAAGGTGTGGTATGGATTTTCTCTCTGATATGGGAGGTTTTGCCATGTCTATGATCATGCAAAAGTTTTGGATGCATCACATTTATGCTGTAACAGAACACGATCGCGAGGTAGAAGTCATTGGAGTTCAAAAGCAGCTTTGTTCACCCGACGCCAAAGTGTTCACGGAACTTTTCAATCGATATGCAGTTATTGGAAAGGTCAAAGATGTTCATGTTAGTCCCAACGGTAAGAATAGATACATGATTACTAAGTTTTGTAGCGCAACACATGTTCATTACGGTGACAAGACGGAAATGGGAGCTGGACACTATTAATCGATTTGCAGAAATTTGTGCAGTACTAGAAGTGGATCCTGATAACATATTTTTGAAGGGATATCATGATGCTTGTACAGAAAATCCACCACAAGCTATTGACTTGAACCAGTATGGAATGTATATTAGTGCATGTATGAGCGGAAGTTTTTGCCCTTCGTTAAACTATAATATCGTATGATTGATCGTCCAAATTTTAATAGTTTGTAGATGGAAAAAGTACCAGCAGGTTACTATACGTACAGACCAAACAATATGACACTCTGTAAAGAGTCGTACTTTTGTCAAAACGGTGTACGAGTTTTATGTCCTCAAGGTTTTCACTGTCCTGACCGAGGAATGACAACACCGATAGCATGTCCACAACACGCAGAGTTTAACACTACATGCTCTCAGGAAGGCTTAACTAATCCTATTCCATGTCCAGCAGGAACAACCTGTATTGCGCCATATTTTCCACCACTTCCTGTATCAGAAGGGAACTATCAACAACTACCAAGCAGAGATATAAAGGTTTGTAGTGTTGGTGATTGGTGTCCAATAGGCAGGTTTTTGCAAGCAAATGAGACTAGAGAAGAGTTACTCTGTCCTGCAAACACATACTGTACCGAACCCACAGTACTAACGCCAATCATATGCCAATGTAACGCTTCTCAATGCAGTGAGTGTCCTGCTGGAACAAGCGTGGAGGAGCTATGTGACGCAGGTTATTATTGTATGAGACCTGATGAAAAGAAGTTGTGTTCTCTAACGCAGTACTGTCCAAATGGTACAGTTATTCCACAACCATGTCCTGGTAAGTCAATTTTTGGTACTACTAAAGCATAGCTGGTTTCTATTGCCCAACACCATCAGAGAAAGTACTATGTCCAATGTTTTACAAGTGTCCAACAGGATCAGTTAAACCAACAGTTTGTCCGCTACTATCAGTGTGTCCACCTGGTTCCTCTGCCGATCAACCAATTATCATTGGTGCTACCATTGATGTTGGTATTATCGTATTCATTATAGTTGCATACTACGTGTATGTGTGCATACGAGACGCTATGAGAAAGAAAGGTGACGAGAGAAGAAAGAAACATATCACTCAAGAACCTCAACCTGTAGTCATTTCAGATACTATAGTAGAAGATGAGATACTCGCATTCGATGTTCTAGAACAGCCAAAGCCTACAAGTTTCACAATGTCGATTTCATTTTCCCATTTGAAACTAATTGCATCGAAAAAAGTTATTATCGAGAATTTATCAGGAAGAATAAGAGGTGGTAAACTTACTGCAGTAATGGGTCTAAGTGGAAGCGGAAAAACTAGTTTGTTGAACGTTCTTGCAGGAAGAGCATTCTATGGTACAGTTACAGGCGAAATTAAGATCAATGGAAGAAGAGACAACTTACGATGGCACAGAGGTCTTGTTGGTTATGTTCCGCAAGATGACATCATGCTAAGAACTATGACTGTAGAAGAGACACTATACTTTGCTGCTCGTTGTCGACTGGACAGTGGAAAATACGCAAGAGAAGTTAATGCGATAGTAGAACGTGCCATTAGAATATTAGGATTAGAAGATATTCGATATAGTATAATTGGAGACGAGAAACAGCGTGGCATTAGCGGAGGACAACGAAAGCGAGTTAACGTATGTTTATACGCAACACATTAATTTTAGGTGGCTATGGAACTTGTTGCCGATCCTTGCGTGCTATTCCTAGATGAGCCGGTATGAATCAATATAATACTTTAACAATCATAGACAAGTGGATTAGATAGCGCTTCTAGTAACGAGGTATGCAAAGCGATGAGAGAAATTTCAGAAACAGGAATAACAGTGATTACTGTTATTCATCAGCCAAGATTTGAGATATTCCGACTATTTCATGATGTACGCCCTTAATAGCTATAATAACTTGTGTAGGTGATATTACTTGGAAAAGGAGGAAATGTAGTTTATATGGGCCCGACTGATACAGCGTTGGACTACTTTGAGAGTTTAGGTTTCAAGTGTCCTGAACATGTTAATCCTCCTGATTTCTTCATGGATATCATTTCTGGCGATGTTTCTCGCGAAAACAACTCAAGCTTTAGAAAAGAAGATCTATTTGGTATGTGGCGTCAACGAGCAAGGTTAGTTTCATCACGGATACTCTTACGTTTAGTACGGTAATGGGAGAGGACGATAGTGCAGGTACAGCTTCACTAGCAGAAGAAGAAAAGAAAAGAAGCTCTAGTTTTATACTTGCACTTGCTATGGTCATCAAACGGAGTGTCTTGCAACAAGTGCGAGATCTTTCAGGCCTTTTCTTGGATAATCTTTTGGTGTACATGGCAGGATTGTCTCTAGGCATGATCTTTTATAACCAGTACTATATAGGTCCTCCGCCACAGCCAGTATGTTCACTTACGATATTCTAACGACATAGGTTATAGATATGTGTCCTGGAGATATGAAAAAACTATGCGAACTTCCTATTGATGATCCAATTATTAATCAAGCAAGTTTAATACCATTGAGTATGGGACTGTGCGCAGTAATGTCGTCTTTAAGTACCTTCGGAGATGAATCACTAGTGTTTACGCGAGAATCTATATCAAACATTTCTCCATTAGCATACTTTTTGGGAAAGAACTTGACTCAGCTTCCAAGAATTGCCATAACACCTTTGGTATTTTTGTCAATCTACTTTACATTGAACTCTCCAAGAGGAAATGTGTTTGAGTACTATCTAATTCTATTACTCGTAAGCATCACAGTCAAAAAGCTAACTTTATAGTGCCATTTTACTGCGTTTGGATTTGGTTATTTCATATCGATCGCTATACGACCGCAACTTGCACAGATCGCTGCCGTAGTTATGATATTAGTATTTCAGTTAATTGCAGGAGCGAGACCTACTTTGCCTCAAATGCAGACAATGCCGTTCCCACTACCATATGTACCGTACATTAGCTATATTCGTTATGGACAAGAGGCATTATACCTGCTAGAAGTTAAATGGTACGCAGAGATCTATAACATACAATCAGGATTGAAACTCTTTGGATACCATGAAGAAGATCTGCTGTGGTGTATATTAATGGTACCCGCCATTGGTATTGCTATTAGAGTGCTCGCGTACATGAGTTTATTAAGCAGTATTCCAGGTTCTCTCATGCATAGAATAACAGGATGGATTTTGGATGTACAAGGCCACAAAGATAGAGCTAAATCTATATTCTCAAGTGTTTTTTCTCGGAACACAAAAGATGCTGAGAGCATCCATTTGTTGAGTGTAACCAGTCCCATTGAATCTCCAAACAGCGAAATCAATTCTCCAATCACTGCCTAGTTAACAAGTATGATAACTACGAGTATTTAGTCAACCTCAAAACCATTTTTGTTGAACCAACCCGCAAAAGCTATGTATTCTAATAAAGAGGAGCGGCGAATTGCAGCACGATAGGTGACATATCCTAAATCCCCAATTCACGCAAACAACATCTTATGGTTGGTTCTTCACTCTCGCCTAGCGATGACCCGTTATTGGTGAGTGAAACAGTTTTGCCGTCACAGCACGAGGCAGGAGCATATAGAAAGCCAAAAGGCATTTTACGTGTTACTTTTGTGGATTTAGGATTAATGATACTGTGCATATTGTTGATTGCTGCCGCACTTGGAGGAGGATTAGGCGGATTTTTTTCAATACAAAACAAAGAGACCGTAAACGCGTATAATGACCTAGCAGACACGGTCAAACTACAACAGTTGAATATACAACGTATTTTAACTGGAATGGTTCGCCAAATCAAAACTTTAGCAGCGTACTACGACACTGTGCCCAATGCAGAGTATTACACTCAGGCAGTACCATTTGTAACAGATGCAGATTATTTTGTCGAAGGCATTTTGATTGCAGGTCGTGCACTACCTGTGTCAGATTCTGATAAAGCAGCATTTATTGCATCTGTCAGAGCTCGAGGACCAGACTTTGCCAACTATACATTCACTACTCGTGATGCAGCAAACAATATAATTCCAGCTCCGCAAGCTCCTATGTACTACGTATACGACCAGACATACCCTGGAGCATTTTCCATGCAAGGATTAGGATACGTATGTTCATTATTACCTATTCTTACTGTTTTAGGACATTGGAACGTCAGCTGTTAGATTCGAGGGATTACAGAAAGCGATAAGAACGCGTATGCCAACATCAACAAATCGCTTATACGCATTAACAAATGGAGTACTCACTCCTGCAGCCTTATTGTATCAATGTTACTTTAATGGCACAGATTTGGAGGGAATAGCGTTCATCAGTATGACTTTTGACGCCATGATGCCAGGTGCTCTTTCATCAATTTCCAATTTGTTCAAGTTTGTTTACGTTAGTGCATTCGATGTTACTAATGGTACCACTACTTTCTTATACACAACTGCCACCCAACAACAACTTACAGACGAAGGAGTGAACGCATCGCCACAAAACGCTACATCAGAACAAATGATAGGATTTCACATGAAACAAGCTCTTCACATGACTACAACAGCAGTCTATGCAGATCGTAATTGGACCATTCATTTTTCTGCAAATAATGCATTCATCGCAGAATTTGCTATGGCGGAAAAATGGATAGCACTGTTCATCACACTGCTACTGGTCGTTGTTCTCGCGTTCTTTGTAGTAGTATTCGCCAAGAGTATCCAAATATCAACATTCTTGAGAAAGGTCACAAGAGAGCGTCTAGTACTAGTGGAAGAGAACCAAAATAGCTTGAAGCGACTTCTTTTGCGTGTAGAATCTGAGGAGAAGAAGACTAGAAGTACAGTTAATGCCATTCCTGATGCAATCATGGTGTTAAACACGATGGGTAGTATTCTACGAACAAATACAAGTTTTGATCGCATATTTGGAGTAGAAGGTAAACGTAACAGCAAGAATGGAGATATAACGGATATACTCCCTGACATGGACCCAATGTTTTTCAAAACAGCAAACATAATAGACGCAATCGATACAAGTGCAAGATCTGCGCTAGGTATTATGATCCCTGTACAAGTAACTGTTGCTCCAATCACTAGTGATGAGTCTGAATCTGAACATTTGGTACTTATCAAAAATATGTCTGACAGAGAGAAGTTGGTTCAAGAACTCAAACGTCAAGAGGAGAGTGCACAAGCAATGATGAAGTTTGTGACGTTAGATGCTCAAATGAGAGTAGAGAGCTTCAGAAAGCAACTGATTGATTATTGCAGAAAAGAACATAACGCTGAGAGTGTTTACTTTTTGCAAGACATGTTGTACTATAGGAATTCAGACATTGATACACGTGTAAAAATGCAATATGAAATTTTTGAAAAGTACATTCGAAATGGAGCGCCAATGCAACTTAACATAACAACAGAATTAGTTAAACAAGTGCAAGCCAAGTTAGACAACGCAATAGGAAATATCGATTTATTTGCACCAATTGAAGCTGCCGTTAAGAGTTTGTTTATGATAGATATCTACCCAAGATTTATCAAGCAAGGAGAGATTCTACAATAAACACCAAGTGTTTGGCGCCTAACACGTACACTAATAATATCTCTACTAGATATTTTAAACTAGCTAAAAGGCTTTCTTGATCTTTTCAGCTAAGCTACAACTAAAACTAACAATGCTCAAGGTAACTAACAGTCAAGGTCTTCTGCTTCAAATTGCTGCAAATCCCAATAGTATCATAACAGCTGACGCATTACGTCAAGGACAGTATCCAAATGCGAATGGAATTGAACAAGCAATTAAGAACGGTGGCGATCTGGATATATCAGCTCTTGACAAAGGCGCTCAACAACGCCTCGTAGAAGCAATAAAGCTAAACAAAACAGAGCCCCTGTCGAGAAAAGAATAAAGAAAATATTTCTTCAGAAACTAAAGCATTTTGATAGTAAAGTACCTTGTCATGGGTACAATGTCGATTGCTGGTAATAAGCAAGTGCAAGATTTGGAAATGAGCAGGGAGAAAAACGGTCAACTGGCGAACAAATTTGTTCAAAAACTTTTTCAGGCAAATGGTTCGAGTTAAACGTGAAGTTACTTATGAACCACAATCACATCAACAAACAGTCGTTAATGCGCACAAATACACGCACAAGTGCTCAATCTGTCCAAGAGAGAACGTCTATACCGAATTTCATCATGTTATAACACCTAATCAAGCACCAGAACACCAAAACAACCCAAAAAATTTAATCGAACTATGCATAGAATGTCACAATCGAACAACAGCCTCATTGTCAAACCGATATTTAAATAATCTCCCCGAAGAAAGTCGTTGCGTGCGGTGCGGAAAAGAAAATCACAGCGAAGAGAACTGTAAATCATTTAAAGATGCGAGAGGAGGTTATTTGGGTTGGATTAGGCGTGACAACACTCACACGAGCCAGTGTATTATCACAATACCAAACAACAAACGAAGGTACACTCCATATTCAATGTCAAGATCGATGCCACAAACCGTACTACAACCAATCTTCATTCCTATTCCGCCACATATTATAGAACAAATGATGCAAAACGGAATGCTACAAATGCCAAATGGTATCTCGTTTGCTCCACCACAACAAACCACTCGATTTAAGGATGTCAGTGAGAACAACGAATCTTGTTATCGCTGCGGAAAGCATGGTCATTTTGCAAGACAGTGCTATTCTACTCACGACAAAGATGGCCATTTACTATGATAAATGTACATTTGACTACGTGAACTGCTTGTCTTCTTCATTACAACTTAGACCGTCACCTGTCAAAGAACATGTTAACACAAGCACTAGTGGTTCTATCAGCAGTACTTTTCGCAAAAGCAGCGACAGAGTATATGGCCGTTAGTAATGGAAAAATAGAAAGAATCAACTTGGATGATGGTTCTCGCGTTTTCATTAATCCTTTCTTTTATCACTTTCCAAATGTTAGTTATTTTGCCTATTCTAATCCGTTATTTAGGGTACCAAAGATTGTGTTTTAAATGCAACCAAGGTAGCGTACCACGAAACACTCGACATAGTCTTTTTCCCAATTGCATGTAAGAACGCCTCACTTGGTGGTATACTCAGACATCAAATTAGGACAAACAAAACAGCTCAATCAGATTTTTTCAACAATGCAGTACCAGTAGGATTGTTCGTTAGAGACGATTCTATCATGTTCTCTGCCGAAGATGGAACTTTGTTCGAATTAGACGCTTACTCACTCCAATTGAAACGCACATATAACGTACTTCGTGCGTTAGGCAAACCATCTGGAGAAATGTTGTATGTAGACCATAGAGACGAATTAATATACAAAGTCTATGGCTCTGGTTCAAATGTGACAATCTTGGATATCAGCAAGATTGGAGGAGACCTATCTCAGGTAATAGAGAAAACAACAACTATGAAATGCTCAATTAATGCAATCATTAGGAATCCATACGATGGGAAGCGGGTTTACGCTATACTTGGAGGCAAAAGTATCACGCTTATCGATACTAGTTTTTTAACAGGCGTAGTAGAACAAAATATAACACTATCGATTGAAAATTTCCGTGGCTCGACTGGTAACATTCCGTTTATTATCAACCATTTGGCAGCAAAGCTGATAATGTTTGTACAGGAAATACAAACAGGTAAAATATTTGATATTAGTGTTGATTTAAGATTTGGATTTAAATTGGTAAAAGCTATCCCAATAGACAAGATTACTTCTCTAGATTTTAGCTTTATCGAACGGTTTTAAAGTAACAAACTTATTCTATGAGTATACTATATTAAAGATATGCTTTGGAAGCACCGTGACTTTTTCTCATCCAATACATCTCCGGTTAAGTTTGGGCTATATTATTGTGTCAATTGACTTAAAAATGCATTGGATGATGAGCAGAATTGTGATCACATATTACAACTCCATCAATCACCTGTCACGAAGTTTGAACTTCTTAAATCGAAACGTTTGAAGCGCACTTTGCGAATGTTATGGGCCTGTGTACTGTTTGCATTGCTCACATGCACACTTTCACAAGTCCTGTACACCACAACCGGAAGACCTGGAGCAACTAGATGCGATGGAAACTCAACAACATGTTACGGCCAAATATTCGTGCCCAATGCAATGAATATGGTCCCTACGTCATACAATCAACGATTTCACATTGCAGATACGTTAACATACAAAGAACTATGTCGTGACGCTCGTGCCTTATCGCTAAAAGTCCAAAATGCTAGTCGTACTCCCTTCACATGCCTAAATTATTTTAACAGTGAGAGCATGATAAGCGTTATCACTAATACAGGTATCGCCTACAGACCTACTACATTTCAAGGTGTTGCTAGTGTATATATCATGACTTGGTGGGCTCCCCATTTCGATTTAATGAACTACTGCTACTACTGCAACCACAGCACACGTGACGAGTTTCTACAAAAAGTCGACAATTACGAAATGAAATATTTTTGGAAACATAGCCGCAATGTAGGGAATGATGGAAGCAATAGTGCAGAGAATCCAACACTAATGGCCAAAGTCCATCTTCAATATATTAATTGGTTCCGAGATCAACCAGGTCGCCAAGGCATTCTCGATGGAAGAGATCCACAACGCAATTTGACTGATTTCCTACTCCTCACAGAACGTAGAAATTTCTACAGAGACGAAATAGGTGAAGAGAACCGTGAAGAGTATCACTACAATATTTTTTGTTCCTCTTGGAACCTTTGGGGCACTAAATGTGATTCCTATGTTTGGTTTTGGAACCCATTCCGGTATAGTTTCTGGCCTATCATGGACTATATCAATAGAATCGTTCTTCTGATGGTGACTTTGGTTTTATTGTGGATTCCAAGAATGAATTTTCACTTTAGAACGTATTTAACTGATATTAGACAAACACCAAGGTTCTTGTATGAACTTGTAGCTGATGTGAAACTGCATACTGTGTTGTTTATCACTATCGGCATTGCGTTCACGATTGTTGAAGACTCTGCTGATTTCAAGACTACACAAGGTGCGTTCCATAGTTGGCGTGGTGTTTTCCGTGTCATTGGTGGCGCTAGTACTTCACTAGCCTTTTTATCACTACTAGTGTTTTGGTCCCACATCTACCATTCCGCACAAGCAATGGGGGATCGAATGAGCATTTGGAACAAACTGACTCTAGGCATTTTCTACGCAAGTATATTAGTTATGCTAGTAGTAGCAGCCATTTTGTACGGTGTTATTGCAGATCATCGTCCCTACCTGTTTTTGAGTTTAATTTGCTTCGCATGTGTGTACTTTCTGTTCCTCACTTTCGGATTTTTGATCTACGGTCTACGTATGTTCTTAATGCTCAAGAAGAGTAATCAAGTGAACTTCTTGAAACTCAAATTCACAAAATTTATGTTACTCATCATTATATTGTTCATTCACTACATCGGTTGGTCAATTGTTATGGCCGTTGAGTTTGCTATACCGGGAAACATGAGTTTGTTCATTGTTCTCATGAGAGGTCCTCTAATGGATTTATCAAGTTTAATTTTGTATCCATTTGTCATTTACATGCTATTTGAGCCTGGAAAGTTCTTTGTTGTTTGGCCGTTTGGCGCGATTAGAGATAAACTAAAAGATTTAAAGGGAAGAAAATACCACCGTCAAAAAGATGTATATAACGGAGATTCAGAGCTTAAAACAAGTTTGATAATTGATGAAGATTACAGTGAAGAGGCTTCAAATAAGAGGCCTCAAATATAAAAATAAAACAATTATTATTTTATTTCTTTTTATTTAAACCATTTAATATTAATACTTTTAATTCTTGTAACTGCATATTTTGTAATATTAATGCAATAATGTTAATTTTTAATTAAGTTAGTTTTATTATATATTATTATTATATTTATTTCAAGTTAATATTTACTTATTCTTAAATTTTATTATTTATTAATTATATTACTTTTTTATAAATATTTTAATATTAAGTTATATTAAATCAGAAAAGACAACTTTGTTTTCTGTTTATTTTTTTTTAAATTTATGTTGCTATTTTATTCTTTTTAATATAATTTTAATATTTTGTATTTTTTATTATCCTTATTATTATATAAATACATTTATATATTTTAAAGGTTTAAAATTATTATTTATATTAGTTATAATACTTATATTACTTATAAAGCAACCCATAAATAAGTAGTATATCTTAAAATTTAATTAATAAACTCAAATATTAATTTGGTTAAAATTTGTATATTTAATATATATATTAATACTTTGTTAGTTTATTATTAATTTATTATATTAAAATTCTGTTAAAATATATTTTTTTTTATATTTATAAATATTATATTCTTTTTGAAAGGCTGTATAATAATACAAAATAAGTATTTAGACTTATTATAATTAATTATTTTATTATTTTTAATTTTTATAAAGTTAAATTTATTAAACAAACTTTTTATATCACAATAAATAAAATAAGATAAATCAAATAGTTGCAGATATTATATTTGATAATATAACTGATAAAAAAAAATACTAAAAATTTAAAGATTTATATCTTTAATTTTAATTTAATTAATAATTTTTAAACAATTAAAAGTTTATAAGTATAATATAATTTATTAGGCTTAGGTCTTTTTATGGGGTTATGTCTTGTTATACACAAAAAGTAGCAATTTAATTGCCTATTTTAAAGCAGCAATTAATTGTTATTTAATATTTGTAATTATAAATGGCAATTAATTGCTGTTTTTAAACAATATTTGAAAATGGCAATTAATTACTGATTATAAATTCAATAAATAAAAGAAAAATATTTATATAAAGAAAAAAATTTATTTTTGAAAAATTTTTAACCTTTTTTGGTGCTTTTTTTTATAATTTTTGGTGTTAACACTACTTTCATCAAAGTTCTTAGATTTTCAACTTTATACTTTCTTGGTGGTAGTTTATCATCCTTTTTTTTGTTTTCATCATTTTTGCCATTATCATCAACATTTTCATTCTTATTATCTTCTTTGAAAAATTTTCTTTTTTTAGTAGCAGATTTTGTTTTTAGTTATACTTTCTTCTTGCTTTTGGTAGATTTTTTGGCTGATTGCTTTTTTTCTTTTGTATTACACTAATATTAAAGGCTTTTTTTAGAATATTTCCCTTTGAACTAACATAAATAGAAGCTATTTCTACAACAAAAATAATTTTGATACTCAAAATGTTTAAATCTCATACACAATCATAAAAGCAATAAAAACTATTACAAGGTGGATGTTGTAAATAATACAAAGCATTATCAATATTATTTTTAAAATTATTATCTTTTTTAACTATATTAACTTCATAAAGTTGTAGCATATGATCATATAATGCAAATTTTGGGTTTGAGTTACTATAAACCCTGACTGAATATAAAAACTAGTTTAATATCTAAAGGCTCATAGTGATAGCAAAGAGACATCTGGCTTTTTGTAATGCCTGAAGGTTTTGGGTTTGGGTTTGGGTTTGGGTTTGGGTTTGGGTTTGGGTTTGGGTTTGGGTTTGGGTTTGGGTTTGGGTGTGGGTGTAG